>JAEEGL012752163.1_pt1 | contig 23718 bp, 22 predicted proteins | sample 9134231 | NCBI WGS metagenome assembly JAEEGL01 (sample SAMN16246548, study PRJNA631951) | gut metagenome | biome: gut microbiome; feature: rumen; material: fiber-attached | host: Bos | place: Iran: Karaj | collected 2018-10 | reverse complement strand
TGGCCCGTTGGTCAAGTGGTCAAGACGCAGGCCTCTCACGCCTGAATCGGGAGTTCGACTCTCCCACGGGTCACCAGCATTTCGGAGCGCGGTAAGGAGCGAATAAGGAAGATTGTTTGCTGCTTACTTTTCTCCGAGGGGAAAAGTAAATAAGAAGTCGGTGTTTATTACGATGAGGGTCCACCCGTTCCCATTCCGAACACGGTAGTTAAGCTCATCAGTGCCTACGATACTTGGCTGGCGACGGCCCGGGAAAATTGGTCAATGCCGACACAAGAAAAGAGCGGATTTCCGCTCTTTTTTTGTTTTTCATTGTGTAACGCCAGGTTAAAACTATCCGGACGGACTCGTGCAGTTGACAGAAAAAACAAGGAAGGTTATTATCATATCTATAATTCAAAAACTGCGGGAGCGTGATTTCATTGCGTAATTACAAAGAAGAGACCGAGAAAAGGATAGAGTTCATACGCGATATGCTTGCCCAGAGCGGCACGACCGGGATCGTTTTCGGCAACAGCGGCGGCAAGGACAGCGCGCTGGTGGGCATTTTGTGCAAGCTCGCGTGCGAGAACACCGTGGGGATAATAATGCCCTGCCAGTCCAAGCGCAACTTCGGCGAGGATATGGAAGACGGCAACGACGTGGCGACGCAGTTCGGCATCGAAACGAGGACCGTTGACCTGTCAGACGTAAAAAGTGCCCTCACGAACGAGCTTGAGAAGATCGCGGAGCTCAACGACTCAGCCCTTACGAACATTGCGCCGCGCCTGCGCATGACCACGCTCTACGCCGTGGCAGCCGCGGAGAACAGGCTCGTCGCCGGGACGGGCAACAGGAGCGAGCGATACATGGGCTATTTCACAAAATGGGGCGACGGCGCCTGCGATTTCAATCCCATAGGCGATCTCACCGTGGGCGAGATCTACGATTTCCTGCGCTATCTCAAGGCGCCGGAAAACATTATAAAAAAAGCCCCGTCTGCCGGGCTTTTTGAAGGCCAGACAGACGAAGGCGAAATGGGCGTGAGCTACGCGGCCATAGACAAGTACGTTATGACCGGAGAAGCGACGGACAAAGACCGCGCCATAATAGAGCGCTTCCACGCCAGAAGCGGGCATAAAATGCGCATGCCGCCGGTATTCGGGGAATAAGTTATTTCCCCATCCTTTCGAAGAAATGCTCGCCGTAGCGGTTCATCTCATCGATGACGATCTCGTTTATGCCGGGGGTCAGCGGGGCGCCGTTCGGGATGGCGGGGACGAACCAGCCGTTGGGGACGTATTCGTCAAAGGCGCGGCGGACTTCGGCGCGCACGGCCTGCTCGTCATAATCCGGGAAATCGAAGGAGGCGCCGTCGATGCCGCCCTGCAGAGCCATGCTGCCGTTCAGACGCTTCTGAACTGCAACGATATCGTTCTGCGGGATGATGCCCTGCCAGATATCGATGCCGATCTCAGCCATGTCTTCCACTATGGGCGCGCAGACGCAGTCGGCGTGGTGCTGCACGATAACTTCGCGGGAATGGATGTAGTCGTAGATCTTTTTCCAGCGCGGCTTGAGGAGCTCGCGCCAGGTCTCGGGAGCCATGAAGAGGCTGCGCTTATTGCCCCAGTCGTCGTGGATGTGGACCATATCGGGATGGACGTGGTCGAAAAGCGTCTTGAGATAGTCGAGCTTGAACTCCATGAGCACGTCAAGAAGCTCGCCCATGGCTTCCGGCTCAAGCAGATAGTTCATAAGAGCGTCTTCAAAGCCCATAAGGCAGTGAGAAAGCTCGAAAAGTCCGGTGGGGACGAAGGCCATGAGGAGATATTTTTCGCGGTCGAAGGACGCGAGCTTGTTGTTGGCCGCGGTCCAGTCTATATCCATTTTGGAAACCCAGGGCACATTGAGGTACTTATCCCACTCGGTTATATCCTTGATGACCTTGTTTTCTTCCGTTACGTGAGGATTCGCGGCGGGCGCGCCGGGAAGCCAGCTCCAGGTAACGCCCCAGGCGTCCTTGGTCTCGCAGCCGGGCTTGCGGCGGCTTATGGCGCCGAGGAGCGGATCCATGAAGATGCCGTCGGAAAAGACCTCGTTGTGACAAAGATACTGAGGATTATCGTTTTTTATGAGACGCAAATAGTTTTCGCGGGGGGTTATCTTTCCGCTGAGATCGAACATATACAATTTACATTCCTCCTAAGATATAATTGCGATCAAAAGTAATCTAACGCAGCCATTTTAGCATAATTCAAAAAATAGAGCAATATAAGGGAACTTATTTTTATAATTTGCGTCAAACAAAATGCCGAAAGAAAAATCCGACCGATGAGGAGGATGCATTATGAAAAAAAGCGGAATTTTCAAGTTCATGGCAATAATTCTTATAGTGTGCTTTGCGGCTGCGATGTTCGGCGGCTGCAAAAGGGTAGAGAAAACCGAACAAGAGCCTTCCCAGACCGAACAGAACGATCAGGGACAGAAGGCGGACGCCGGGGAAAAGGATACGGCGAAGCCTTCGGAAGGCGGCAAACAGAGCGGCCAGACGGCGAGCGGCGCCGCCGCCTCGACAAGCCAGCCTGGCCAGGCATCTACAGGCGATGAGGACGGCGAGAGCAAGGCGAAGCCGGAAATAAAAGAACTCGCGGTAGTAAACCCGGCTTCCTATGAGGAGCTTTATAAGGCGCTCACCGCCGCAAGCAAAAGCGGCTGGGGAGCTTCCTCCAACGGCGACAAGGCCGTAGATGAAGAGGCCGGCGCCGGTACCGCGGAGGTCGCGGCTGAAGCGCCGCAGTCCGAAGCTATGGGCAGCGGAGAGGAAATGGGCGCCGGCGGCGGCGAAGAAGATTTTTCCGGCACCAACGTCCAGGTCGAGGGCGTTGACGAGGCCGATATCGTAAAAACCGACGGCAAGTACATCTACGTGCTCACGTACCAACAGGATCTCGTGATACTCGAGGCGAACGGCGCGGAGACGAGGCAGCTTTCCTCTCTGAGGGTCGCCGACGGCTATAACGCCGAGGATGATTACAGCAAGGGCTCGAACAATTACGCCCAGGAGATGTACGTCAGCGACGGCCGCGTCATCATAATCCGGAGCGGCTATGAATGGGGCTATGAGGATGACCGTTATTTCAGCAATGAAACGACGATGGTCCACGTATATGACGTAAGCGACCCCGAAAACCCGGAATTCATCGGCAGGGCCGGCCAGGACGGCTACTATAACGATTCCAGAATGTACGAGGGCAAGGTATATCTGGTGAGCAATCACTACGTTTACCGCATTTACGACATCGAGGCATCCGAACCGGAGACCTACGTGCCTTACCTCTACCGCAACGGCGAGAAGACGATAATGCCTATCGACGACATCGGAATAATCGGGGAAGATTCCACGAACTATGCTGTCATCTCCGTGATAGACCCGCAGACAGCGGATATAGAGGATTCCGAAACACTGCTTTGCAGCGTGAACAATATTTATATGAACGGCAAGTCGATCTACATAACCAGCAGCAGATACGAAGAAGAGGCGAGCGACGAGTACACGGCCGACCAGTATACCGTAACGGACTACACCGAGCGGCGCATGACCGACATAGTCCGCATAGATACGGAAAACGGGCTTGATATAGGCGGAACGGCCTCGGTGCCCGGCTACGCCGTCAATCAGTTCGCCATGGACGAATACGACGGTTACTTCCGCATCGTGACCACGGTTGACGATTACTCCTACTCCGTGTATGAAGACAAAAAATACGAGTTCTCCAACTGGAAGTACATCGACAGCGCGACCTATAACTGCCTGTACGTTCTCGACGGCGGGCTCAACACCGTCGGCAGCGTAACGGAGCTTGCCGAGGACGAATACGTCCGTTCCGTGCGCTTCAGCGGCGATATAGCTTACTTCGTCACCTTCCGGCAGGTCGACCCGCTCTTCGCGGTAGACCTCTCCGAGCCCGCGAGCCCGAAGGTGCTCAGCGCACTTAAGATCCCCGGCTTCTCCGAATACCTCCACGTTTATTCCGAAGGCCGCCTCTTCGGCCTCGGTCAGGACGCCGACGAGGAGAACGGCTGGGTCAACTGCATGAAGATGACGATGTTCGACGTGAGCGATCCCGCGAACGTCACAGAGCTCACGACGAAGCTCCTTGAGGACGATTACTGGTCCGTGGCGCTGTATAACCACAAGGCGGTGCTCATCTCCGCGGCGAAGGATATAATAGCTTTCCCGGGAGACGACAGCTACTACGTGTTCGGATACAGCGACGAAAAGGGTTTCTACGAAAAGGGCGAATTCTACGTAGACATCGACCTCTACGAGGCGAGAGGCCTTTATATCGGCGATTATATGTACATCTGCGGTCAGCAGAGCACGGAAGTCATAAGCATGGAAAGCTTTGAAAACGTCGCCGCATTAGAGTACTCCTTCGGCTGATAAAAAACGGAAAAAGCGCCGGGTCAAGAGACCCGGCGCTTTTTTGTCCGGTAAAAAGGATTCAAAACGACGATCATCAAAAGAGCGTATATGAGCCCTGCAGAGAGGGCTCCCGCCGCGAGAGAGACCTTATCCGACGCAAAGGAAAGGCGGGGACTCCGGAGCATGACGGACGCCGCGCTCGCGGCGCCGAGCATGCAGAGCGGAGGGAGCGGGAGGAAGGTCGGGCCGAGTCTCAGCCCGGAGACCTTCAAAAGCCGGCGCAGGCTGAAAGCGAGGTTGAAGCATTCGCTGAAATACAAAACGGCGATATATCCGGCCGCGGCGAAGCGCGGCAGCAGAAGGATTATCAGCACGAGGCTGATCGCGGAATCGGCTATGTTCAGGCGCATGGAGGCGACGTGCTCGCCGAGCCCGCGGAGCATGCCGTCCGTTATCGAGTCCATATACATGGCGACCATCAGCGGGGAGAGCAGCCGTATGTACCGGCCGGCCTCGGGAGAGGAATAAACGGCGCGGCCCCAGCCCTCCGCGAAGGCGAAAAGTACGCCCGCGGCGCCCACGGAAAAGACGAAGCAGACCCGGAGCGTGCGCGAGAGAAGGGAGTTTACGGCCCGGCTGTCGCCGAGGACCTGCGCGCGGGTGAGCTCCGGTCCTATTAGCTCGCCGAGGACTATGAAAAAAGCCTGCGGAAAGGTTATCAGCGGGAAGACCGCGCCGCCGATGAGCCCGTATTCGGCAAGGGCCTTTTCCGGGGCGGCGCCGGATTTTTTGAGTCCGCGCGGGATGAGCAGCTGCTGGACGGTGGAAAGCGCGGAGCGCACCCAGGCCGCAGCGGAAAGCGGAAGTATGACGGCGAGAAGCTTTTTGAAAAGAACGCCGGAGCGGCGAAAGCGCGATATTTCACGGCGCTTGTATATAATGAAGAAAGGAAGCTCCACAAAAAAAGAGGCGAGCTCGCCCGCGACGGCGCCAAGGGAAACGGCGGCGCAGGCGAAGGAGAGACCAGGAAAAGAGCGTTTTGAAAAGATAAGAACCGTTACTCCGATCCTGACGAGCTGTTCCACGCACTGCGAAAGCGAGGTGAGCGCCCCTCGGCCGAAGGCCACGAAGCCGCCGGCGAGCGCGGAGGATACGGCGATGGGAGGCAGAGTAAAGGCAAGGATGCGCAGCGCGGGCAGCGCACGGATATCGCCGATGAAGCGCAGTGCGACGGGGCGCGATACCAGCAGGAGCAGAGCGAGGGCGGCGGAGCTCGTCCCCAGCGCGTAAAGCGCGCAGTGCATAACGGCGGGCGCGCCGGTCTGACCCCTGGCGAGGCGCTCGGAAACGAGCCGCGTGCAGGCGAAGCGTATCCCGGAGGCGGCGAGAGTTACGGCAAGCATGTGCACCGAAACGACGAGCTGATAAAGCCCCAGTCCCTCCGCGCCGAGCCGCTTTGAAAGATAGACCTGAAAAGAAAGCGCGGCCGAGCGAAGCAGCAGCGCGGAGCAGGTCATTATAAACGCGTTTATTATAAGACGCCTGGCTTTGAACAAAGGAATCCCCCCGCATGAGTATATGCGGGGGGAATCGTTTTTAATTGAAGGAATCGGCGTTCTCGGAGAACGTCTTGCTTATCCGCGCGCGAAGCAGCCGGTTTTCGGGCGCCTCCAGACGAGGATCGCGCTTCAAAAGCTCGAGCGCGGCGCTTTGCGCCTCGCGCAGAAGGTTCATATCGCAGGAGAGATCGGCTATTTTCATATCCGGCAGGCCGTGCTGGCGGTTGCCGAAAAAATCGCCCGGCCCGCGCATGCGCAGATCCTCCTCGGCGATTTTGAAGCCGCTTTGCAGGGTGCACATCGCCTTCAGCCGCGCCTGCGCGAGCTCATCCTGCGCGGAGGAAACGAGTACGCAGTAGGATTCGTGCTGCCCGCGGCCCACGCGTCCGCGCAGCTGGTGCAGCTGGCTGAGACCGAAGCGCTCGGCGTTTTCAACGATCATGAGCGAAGCGTTCGGAACGTCTATACCGACTTCTATTATAGTTGTCGCCACGAGTATATCCGCTTCGCCCGCGGCAAACGAGGCCATGACCTTTTCCTTCTGTTCGGGCTTCATCTTGCCGTGGATAAGCGCGATGCGAAGATCGGGGAAAACGTTTTTCTGCAGATGCTCGGCGTATTCGCCCGCGGCCTTCAGTCCCGGAGGCGATTCTTCGCCCTCCTCTACGAGGGGACAGACTATGAATACCTGGCGTCCTTCAGCGACCTGCTTGCGCACGAAGCCCATGAGCCGCTCGCGCTTGTCCTCGTCTATGGCGACGGTGCGCACCGGCTTGCGCCCGGGAGGCAGCTCGTCTATAAGAGAAACGTCAAGATCGCCGTAGATTATGAGCGCAAGAGTGCGCGGGATGGGCGTGGCGGACATGACGAGCACATGGGGAGCTTCGCCCTTTTTGCTGAGCGCCGCGCGCTGGGCCACGCCGAAGCGGTGCTGTTCGTCGGTTATCACAAGCGCGAGAGATTTGAACGAAACGTCGTCTGAAAGCAAGGCATGCGTGCCGACGATTATATCCGTTTCGCCGCTTTCCAGGCGGGAGAGCGCCTCGCGCCGCCGCTTCGTGCCGCTGCGGCCGGTAAGCAGATCGACTCGCATACCCAGGGGAGAGAGCATTTTTGTGAGCGTTGAAAAATGCTGTTCGGCAAGGATCTCGGTAGGCGCCATGAAGGCCGTCTGCAGGCCGGACTTGAAAACGTGCCAGGCGCAGGCCGCGGCCACGGCCGTTTTGCCGGAGCCGACGTCGCCCTGGAGCAGGCGGCTCATCACGCGGCCGGAGGTCATATCGGAAACGGCCTCGTTTATTGAGCGGATCTGCGCAGAGGTGAGGGTATAAGGGAGAGAGGAATAAAAGGGAGAAAGGTCAGTTTCCCCCGTTTTTATGCCGCCGGTTTTTACTCTGCGCTCGCGGAACATGCTCAGCGCGCAGGTTAGGATGAAAAGCTCCTCGAAAACGAAGCGCCGGCGAGCCGGCTCCAGATCCTCCGGACTTGTGGGGAAATGGATCTTTTCATAGGCGTAGCGGGCGAAGGGAAGAGAATACTTCTCGCGAACGGTCGAAGGCAGAGGATCGCTCAGATCTTCCGCGCAGGCGGCGAGCCCCGCGGCGATGGAGCGCATGAGGAGATTCTGCGTTATGCCGGCTGTGAGCCGGTATACCGGCACTATGCGCCCGGTAACGCGGTTCGGCGCGTTTTCGCGCTCAAAGACCGGGTTCGTCATTTCCGGCTGCAGCAGCGAGCCGCCGACGCGCCCGAAGAACCAGTATTCCTCGCCGGTCTTGAGCTGGTCGCGTACGTAGCTCTGGTTGAAAAAAGTGAGAGAAAGCGAGCCGCTGCCGTCGAAAACGCGGAGCTTTACTATATCGAGTCCGCGGCGGATATGCGCCACGCGCGGCGGCTCGGAGACTATCGCCTTCACGCAGGCGCTCTCGCCGAGGCGGAGCGAACCTATCTCGGAGACGGTCCGGCGGTCCTCATACGTGCGGGGGAAATAGGAAATGAGAGAAAAAAGGTCCTTTATGCCGAGCTTTTCAAGCGCTTTTGCGCGCTGCTCGCCGATGCCCTTTACGTAACGGATGTTTTCCGTAGGCGCCGCCAAAACCATCACCTCCCGCGTTTTTTCTTCTGCCGCTCATTTTATCATATCGGGAGAAAAAAAGAAACAGAAAGAGAGTATAAGCCCGGCTAATAAAAGGAGCCGGAGCCGAATATCCTTTGGATATGGAGGTGAAAACGATGGAGAGAATATCAAGAAGCAGATTCGGCGCCTTTTTGCGGCGGAAGGAGAGCAAAAAGGGACTGGCGGTCTTCCTGGCGCTGCTGGCGCTGATAGTTACGGCGGCGGAGAGCCCGGCCATTGCGGCGCGCGCCTCGGCCGAGAGGAAGATCCCCATATACTGCGTCAGGCGCGAGGACAAGGCGGTTTCGCTCACGTTCGACGCCGCCTGGGGAAACGAAGACACGCAGACGCTCATAGACATTCTGGGGAAATACGGCGTGAAGGCGACGTTTTTCGTGGTCGGCGCCTGGGTGGATAAATATCCCGAGTCGGTAAAGGCACTCGCGGACGCCGGGCACGAGGTGATGAATCACTCGGACGACCACGCGCATTTCTCGCAGCTTTCCGAGAGCCGGATAAGGGAGAACGTGAACTCCTGCTGCGATAAGATAGAGGCAGTCACCGGATCAAGGCCAGCTCTCTTCCGCGCGCCGTACGGAGAATACGACAACAAGGTCATATCCACGCTTGATTCCATGGGCATACGAACCATACAGTGGGACGTTGACTCCCTCGACTGGAAGGACTATGACGCCGCGACGATTTACAAGCGCGTGACTGAAAACGTGCAGCCCGGGAGCATAGTGCTTTTCCACAACGCGGCGAAGCACACGCCGGAGGCGCTGGGGGACATAATAGAATACCTGCAGGTGAACGGTTACGCCATAATGCCCGTGTCGGAGCTGCTGCTTGACGGCGACTACACCATAGACCACACGGGCAGGCAGTGCCCGCGCTAGCGCGTTGACAGCGACCGGATGATAAAATATAATCATGGCAGCGGAAAAAGAAAGAGAGGTATGCGCCGTGACGGAAATACAAAAGAGGCTTTTTGCCCTGCAGGACGGAGAGTACAGAGCGTTTCAGTGCAAGCTCATGCCTACGGTCCCGCCGGAGCGGGTGATCGGCGTGAGGACGCCGCAGCTGCGCGACCTGGCAAAGGAGCTTTTCGCCGAGGGCTGCGAGGATTTCATCGCAGCGCTGCCTCACGAATACTACGACGAATACAACCTGCACGGCTTCGTTCTTTGCCTGATGAGGGATTACGAAAAGTGCGTCGCGGAAATAGAGCGCTTCCTCCCTTACGTGGACAACTGGGCAACCTGCGACCTCATAAGGCCGAAGGCCTTTGACAAAACGCCGGAAAAGCTGATTTTGGATATAAAACGCTGGATGAGAGACGAAAGGCCGTTTACCGTGCGCTTCGGGATGGAAATGCTCATGACGTTTTTCCTCGATTCCCGTTTTCGGCCGGAATACCTGGAGCTCGCCGCGGCCGTCCGCTCGGAGGAATACTACGTGAACATGATGTCCGCCTGGTTTTTCGCCACGGCGCTCGCGAAGCAGTACGAGGCCGCGCTGCCGTATATAGAAGAGCGCCGGCTCGAGCCGTGGGTGCATAACAAGACCATACAGAAGGCCTGCGAGAGCAGACGGGTGAGCGAGGAGAGGAAGGCGCACCTTAAGACGCTGAAAATATAAAGAAAGCGGAGGATCAAAGATCCTCCGCTTTCTTGTTCTTTTATTTTCCGGAAACGGAATGCAGCTCGTTATCCGTTTTCATCAGCGATTCGTAGCCGCTTTCGGTTATGAGGTAGGTCTGCCCCCAGAATATGCCGGTCGGTATATCGGGAGTTATGACGGAAGGATGGATTATTACGGCCATGCCGGGCACAAGAGGCCTTTCGTTGGCCTCGTCCAGCCGTTCCTCGTTCAGATCGAGGCCGCAGATGTGACCGCAGGGAAGGGCGAAGATATAGCCGCGGGATTCGATATACCTGCGCAGCCTTTTCGCGATGCTCGAGATCGGGTTGCCCGGGCGAAGCTCGACAAGAACGTCCTCTATGGCGCCGCTTACTATCTTATGCATGGTCTTTACGTCCTCGTTCGGCTCGCCGACGCAGACGGTGCGCACGAGCTGAGTCCAGTAGCCGTGATAGCGGGGGGTGATCTCCATCGATATGCAGTCGCCGTCGTTTATAGTGCGGTTGAACATCGTAGCCGCGCGTATGCAGGGCAGCTGATTGTCTTTAAGGGAGAAGCGGCCCGCGGAAACGAGAGTGAAGTTGTGCTCGCCGCCGCCGAGAAGTATGGGGTGCTCTATCTCGGCCACGAGCTCCTGCTCCGTCATGCCGGCGTGAACGTTTTTAAGGACCGATTCATAGCCCGCGTCGGCAAGGCCGGCGCAATGGCGGTAAAGAGCGATTTCTTCGGAGGAATGGATATTCCTCGCGCCGAAAAGATCGTCCGCTATGTCGGTCAGCTCGATTTCGGGGAAGCGGTCCAGGATCACCTGCGCCCAGGAGGCGGGAAGTATATCGAGGCAGGTGCCTATTTTGCCGGAACGAACGCCGTTTTCCTCCAGAAGAGCGCAGATTCCGGCAGGATAATCGGGGAAGACGCGGCAATCGCCGATGAAGGAAGACGCGGCCTCCTGCTTTTCCACCTCGGAGCGGACTATGCCCACGGGCTCTTTCCCGGGGAAGAAAAGCGCCGCCTGGAGATAGCGGTATACGCGGTTATCGGTGAAGTAACGGTAGCAGCCGTAGGCGTTCGTGCCCACGCCGCCGTTGCCCGCAAGGATAAGGCCGCTGAGAGAGTTCTTTTTAAGAAGCTCCTGGCCGACGGCGAAGCGCCGCTGCTTTTCGTTTGCGCTCAGCATTTTGCGTCGCCCCCTTCACAAGATATTTCCCGCAGCTCAGAGCCGCAGCGCGAGAGGCTTTCGCCCCCGGCGGCAGTGACGAGGAAGGTCTCGCCCCAGTGGAAGACCGAGCTTCCGCGCGCGGCGGCGGGGCGGAGAATGACCGTCATCCCCTCGGTAAGGCGCAGCTCGCACTCGCGGGAGAGCTCCGCTTCATAAAGGTCTACGCCGCAGACCTGCCCGAGCGGCAGGGAGGGCTCGAAGCCCTTTTCTTTTATGCTGCGGCAGAGGATATCGGCGACGTCTTTAACGGCGGCGCCGGGCTTGAGGGCTACGGCGGCGTTTTTCAAAGCGTAAAGACAGGCCTCGTGCGCCGCGCGAAGCCCGGCGTCCGCCTTGCCGAGGCAGACGGTGCGGACGAGCTGGGTCCAGTAGCCCTGCCAGCGCAGGGACATTTCAAAGGAAAGGCAGTCGCCGGCGGCAAGAGCTCTGCCGTTTTCCGAGGCGCCGTGAGTTTTGCCGGGGAAGTTTTCCTCTGCACCGAAACGGCCGCTCGAAAGAGCTATGTAAGTTTCCTCGGCGCCGGCCTTTTTCATGATGTATTCAAGCTCCGCGGCTATGGAGACCTCCGCCGTGCCGGGAGCAGCGAAGCGGCAGATAAAATCGTAGGCCTTGTCGGCTGCGGCCGCGCCTTCGCGCGCCGCGGCGATCTCTTCGTCGCTTTTCTCGGTGCGCAGCGCGTAAAGATCTTCCGTAACGTCAACGAACTCCAGCCCCGGAAAGGCGGAGCGCAGAGCGCCGGGCCAGGACGCGGGAGTTACCTCCGGGCAGAAGCCGACGCGGCCAAAGTTTATGCCCTTTTCTTTGAGTATCTTTATCGCGCCGCCGAGCACGTCGTCGCCCACAAGGCGGACGTCCTTTACCCCGCGCGAATTGAGGGCAAGAAGATGCGTCTGCGTGCCGCAGCAGACTATCGGCTCCTCGCCGGGGATAGCCGCGAAGAGCTGCATGTGATAATAGATCCTGTTGTCTATAAAATAGCGAAAGCAGCCGAAGGACCTGTTGCCGATGGTCCCGTTGCCGACTATGAGCATGGCCGAAAGCCCCTTGGCGCGCATGAGAGCGTCGGCGGCGTCCAGCCTGCGTCTGCGTTCTTTTTCGGTAAACATTATGCCTCCTCCTGTGATAATAAGATGGTTATGAACCAAGGATAGCCGAAGGAAAGGAAAAGGTCAAGCGGCAGCGGCCGCGAGAAGGGTCAACGCCCGTCGACTTCCTCTTTCCGCGCCTTGCCCTCCGCCAGAAGGCGGACGAGCTCTTCGCGGTCTTCGTTTTTCAGCGCCTCGCGGTAAGCGTTCAGATTATCCGCGAGGATATCAAGCTCGCGGATGAGATAGTCGCGGTCGTCGAGGAAAAGCTCGGCCCACATTTCCGGGTTCAGCCAGGCGACGCGGGTCATGTCGCGGTAGCTGCCGGCGGAAAAGCCGCGGTGCTGCAGCGCCGTGGGGCTTTTGATATACGCGCTTGAGACCACGTGCGCCAGCTGCGAGGTAAAGGCGATCATCTCGTCGTGCTTTTCGGCGGTGGTAACGCTTATTCTGCCGAAGCCGGCAGGAGCGAGAAGCTCCTTTACGCGGCTGAGAAGAGCGATATCGTCAAAATCCGGGGGCACTATCACCATGGGCGCGTTATAAAAAAGAGTGGGCTTTGAGTATTTGAAGCCCGAATACTGCGTGCCGGCCATGGGGTGACCGCCGAGATAGGTGAAGCCGTATTCCCGGGCGAGGGCCATGCAGGGCTCCACTATAAAGCGCTTCGTGCCGCAGCAGTCTATGACCACGGGCTTTTTGCCTATATACGGCCCCATTTCGCGCATGAAATCAACTGCTGCCTGCGGATATACGCAGATGAGCACGAGATCGCAACCGGAGATATTGTCTTTATCAAGCTCCTGCGCCACGGCTCCGCTCAGCCTGGCGAAGGAGAGAGTGGAATTGTCGGTATCCAGGCCGAGGACGGTATGCCCTGCCGCACTGTATGCCTTCGCGAAAGAGCCGCCGATAAGGCCGAGGCCGACTATGCCTACCGTCATTTCAGTCCACCTCCGCCGCGGCCCTTACAGCGTGTATCTTTTTGCACAGAGCCGCGTATTCCTCCGGACGGAGAGACTGCGCGCCGTCGCACAGAGCGCGCAGCGGGTCGTTATGCACTTCTATTATGAGCCCGTCGGCACCGCAGGCAGCGGCGGCCAGCGCCATCGGCGGGACCATCCGCGAAATGCCGGTGGCGTGGCTGGGGTCAACTATAACGGGAAGATGAGAAAGCTCCTGCAGCATGGGAACGGCCGCGAGGTCGAGAGTGTTGCGCAGATAATCGCTGAAGGTGCGGATGCCGCGCTCGCAGAGGATGACGTTTTCGTTGCCGCTTGCCATGATGTACTCCGCGCTCATCAGAAGCTCCTTGAGAGTGTTCGCAAGGCCGCGCTTGAGAAGAACGGGCTTGTTCGTGCGCCCGAGCTCCTTTAAGAGATCGAAGTTCTGCATGTTGCGCGCGCCTACCTGCAAAACGTCCACGTCCTCGAAAAGCGGCAGGTCGGAAGCGGCCATTATCTCCGTGACTATGGGAAGGCCGGTCTCGGCGCGTGCGAGCTTCAAAAGCTCTATGCCGCGGTCCTTGAGCCCCTGAAAATCGTAGGGAGAAGTTCTCGGCTTGAAGGCGCCGCCGCGGAGCATGTTTGCGCCGGCGGCCTTTACGGCCTTCGCCACTTCCACTATCTGTTCCTCGGATTCGACAGAGCAGGGACCTGCGATCATACAGAAATTCCCGCCGCCGATCTTCACCTCGCCGACCTGCACCACGGTGTCGTCCGGGTGGAACTTCCTGTTGCAGCACTTGAAGGTCTCGGAAACGCGTTTTACGGAGTCGACTATATCGAGACTCTCGATAAGCTCCATATCCACCTTGCTGGTGTCGCCTATGAGACCGAGAACGGTCTGGTATTCGCCGGTGGAAACGTGGATGCCGAGGCCCATGCTCTTGAGCCAGTTTATAAGACCGTCCTGTTTTTCGCGGCTTACGTTCGATTTCATTACTACTATCATTTTTATACCTCCTACTGCGGCGGGAAAAAACGCGGCGCAGGCTGCACCTGCGCCGCAGCGAAGATAAACTCACAATGGCCGGCGGCCGGTCTGTTATTTATATGCCCCGTCTTTGTATTCCGGGCCGACTACGAGCGAGAAATGGAAAATGGGCTTGTCGACGCGCTTTATGCGCAGCGGCATATGAGGCATGTTCGAAGGCACGAAGAGCAGAGAGGTCTTCGTTATCGTATGCCACTCACCGTTTATGGCAAGCTCGAGCTCGGCGTTGAGCTCGTACGGGTGCTCCGGATCGCTGCCGAAAAAGCCGATAACTTCGTCGTACTCGTGCGAGTGCTCGTCAAAGACAGGGTCGCGCTCGGGCACGGCGTAGTACCAGGCGGTGTTCATCTGGATGGCGCCGGGAATGACGTTGTTGTCGAGCCAGAGTATGCGATGGGAAAACTTTTTATACATTTCCTGAAACTCAGGCGTACCCGGGTTGGGGTCATGAAGCTCCTGCAGGATATATTTGCCGAATTCGCCCTCGGTGTTTGTAAACACGGAAGCCGCCTCCTTTTCTTTGGTTTACAACAGAATACCACATGTCCGCCCACATGGCAATAAGTGGCGCGCAAAATAAAAAGAGACGCCTCTTGGCGTCTCTAGGTTTCATAACAGAGGCAGGCGGTCCAGCAGTTCGCAGCCGGAGATGAAGAGAGAATCCGGCAGGACGGAAATCCTGGCGCGGTATATGCCGCAGTTGGGCACGTACCAGCGATAAAAGGGCCTTTTTTCGTCGGCATAGGCGCTCATTACGGACATTATCGTGCCGCCGTGGGCGACTATTATGAGCCTTTCGCCCTCAAAGCCGCGGACTATGCGCTCGAAAGCGGCGCAGACGCGGGAATCAAAATCGGCTTTCAGCTCCCCGTTGGGACAGGGCCCCTCGCAGTGCCCCTCCACCCACTCGCGGTAGACGGCGTCGTTTACCATATCGTCCGCGCTGCGGTTTTCAAAATCGCCGAAATCCATCTCGCGCAGGTCGTCGCAAACGATCTGCTCGGCGTTCGGGAAGCAGATCCCGGCGGTCTGCCGCGCACGGAGCATCGGGCTGACGTATACGCTGCGCGCCGAAAGATCGACGCCGGCTTCTTTTGCGGCGGCGCGGCCGGGGTCCGAAAGGGGCTCGTCCGTGCGGCCTATGTAGCGGCGCAGTGCGTTGCCTGGCGTCTGCCCGTGGCGCATTATCAAAAGTTCCATAGTCATTCCTGTTCCTTTATAATAACGGGTATGCCGCTCACAAGGCGGACTACTTTTTCGGCTTCCCTTGCCAGACGAACGCACAGGCGGCCGCAGGCCTCTCGGAAAATCCTGTCGTTCTTTTCAAGGGGAATAACGCCCGCGCCGACCTCGCAGCAGCAGACGATCTCCTTTTGAAGCAGCGTTTCAAAAAGAGCTTCCGCGGCCTCAGAGTCGCGCGCGACGGTCTTTTCAAGCGCGTACATAACGGGAGCTTTGGAGGAGATATCCTCCGAGATCTGCTCCGGCGAATAGCCGAGGGAGCGGATATAATCGTATTTTCCGGAGGCGGCGCCCCCGATAACGAGGATCATAAAGAGATCAACCTTTCCACAAGAATCATGGCCGCGAGCATAACGATCTCAACGCACTGCAGAAGATAGCCGGCGATATCCCCGCTCATACCGCCGAAGCGGCGGCGCGAGAGGAAGAAAACGTATACGGCGCAAAGAGCGGCGCAAAAGGCCATTGCCGCGCCCGTCCAGCCGCCGATGACGCAGAGCGCGGCGGCGCAGAGAACGAACCATATCACCGCGGCGGGGGAAGCCCGGCCGGCGGCGCTTTTGAAGGTGTAGAGCAGCCCGCTCTCTGAGGCCGAGGGGAAGGAGAGAGAGGCAAAGGACGAAACGGAGCGGCTCGTCACCGGGATCAGGCATACGAGCCAGATCTTGTCCCCGTCGCGGGGAAGGGCGGTCGCCAGCGCGAAGAAGGCGAGTGCATAGGAGCAGATGCCGATGAGCGCGAAGGCGCCGGTGTGTGAGTCTTTGAGTATCTCGCGGCTGCGCTCGGGCGGGGCGTGGCTCGCCAGGGCGTCCAGAGTGTCGCAAAAGCCGTCGAGATGAATGCCGCCCGTGTAAGCCACGGGGATAAGGAAAACGCCGGCGGCGAAAATTATCGTATTCAGAGTGAGCTCCACGCTGACCCAGGCCCACAGCCGCAGCAGCAGGCCGAGAACTATTCCGACGATCGGGAAAAGCAGCAGCGTGGCGCGCATGTTGTCCGGCAGCCATTTTATTCTGGGCATGGGCAGCTTCGAGTACATAGAAAAAGCCATTATAACGGAACGGATCACGTCCATAGGTTCCTCCGCGCGCATGAGCGCAAACTGTTTTTGTTAAACTTCGCGACGGGAAATATCCGGAGCGGAGCCCTTAAGCAAAAGGGGGATGCCGCAGACGAGCTCCATGACGCAGTCCGCCTGCGCGGCGACTGCGGAATTGATGCGGCCGAGGGCTTCGATATAGGCGAGGGTGCCCTCGCCGTAAGCGTTAACGTCTCTGCCGACCTCGTTGGTTATCACTATCAAAGCGTCGCACTGCGCTTTGAGCGAGGCGACGCCCCGCAGTATATCGCCGACGGGGTCGCGCATGCTGCCCTGCTCGTCGAACATCTCGTTTGCGGTAAGATTGGCAAGGCATTCCAGCAGCACCGTGCCGCGCTCCGGCAGGGAGAGCCCCGCGAGATCGGTATAGCGCTCCACGGTCTCAAAGCCCTTTCCGGCGCGAAGACACCTGTGCCGGGCTATCTTTGCCTGCCCTTCGCTGCCGTAGGGCTTCATCGCGGCGATATAATACCTCGGCCCGGGGAGGGAAACGGCTATATCCTCCGCGTAGCTGCTTTTGCCGCAGGCGGCCCCGCCCGTGAGCAGGATCATCATTTGGACTCTCCTCCGAGGGGAGTGTAGGCCTCCATTTCGATATCGTCGAAGGTGGACATGCCCTCGTAGACGGAAAGAGCAAGATCCAGCAGCGGCATGGCGCAGACGGCGCCCGTGCCCTCTCCGAGGCGCATACCGGCGCAGATGAGGGGCTTTGCGCCCAGCTCATTCAATATGGCGATGGCCGCGGGCTCTGCCGAAATGTGGCTGGCGAGCATGGCGCACTTTGAAAGCGGAGCTATTCGAGCCGCAACGAGCGCGGCGACCGCGCTTATAAAGCCGTCAATGATGACCGGCACGCGGTATATCGCGCCGCCGAGGAAAACGCCCGCCATACCGGCGATGTCAAAACCGCCGAGCTTCGCGAGAACTCCGAGAGGATCGTCTTTATCCGGCCGGTTGAGCGCGATGCCGCGCTCAATGGCGGATATTTTGCGCACGAGGCCCTCGTCCGAAAGACCGGCGCCGCGCCCCGTAACGGCGCGCACCGACATTGAAAGCAGCACGGAGGCGATGGCGCTGGAAGTCGTGGTATTGCCTATGCCCATCTCGCCCGTGGCAAGAAGCGTGTAGCCCTTTGACTTGCAGTCTTTTACAAGCTCGATGCCGGCGTTTATCGCCTGCTCTGCCTGCTCTCTCGTCATCGCGGGGCCGTGCGTAAAGTTCTGAGTGCCGTCGGCCATATGGCGGTCAACAAGACCGTCTACACGGGTAAGCATACCCATATCGACTGGTATGACGTCCGCGCCGGCGACGCCGGCCATCTTGCAAACGGAGGTGTCGCCGCGGACCAGATTGCCGGCCACGAGAGCGGTTATCTCCGGCCCGGTCTGGGTGACGCCTTCCTCGACAACGCCGTTATCCGCGCACATTACCAGCACCGCGCGGTGCTTTATGTCTATTTTCGCGTTGCCCGTGAGCGCGGCTATCTGAGTTACCGCGTCCTCGAGCGCGCCGAGGCTGCCGAGAGGCTTGGCTATGCAGTTCCAGCGGAGCTCCGCCGCGGCGCGCGCGGTCTCGTCCGCAGGAGAAATGTAGTTGTAAAAATCCATATCAGGACCCCCGAAAGTAAAAATCGCTCCCGTTTCCGGGAACGACGGAAATATACCTGCCGCGCCCAAAAACCGCGTTCCGGCAAAGGGCCGGCATGCTGATGCCGAGCATTTTTACTATCCCATGTTTTCGGGCGTATGTCAAGAAGTTTTGAGATTTTAACCTGTCCGGCGGCAAGAAATGTGAGATTTACTCTTGTTAATTTCCACAAAGGATGTATAATAAACAATATATAAGGGGAGAAGGCCTTTATTGGATCGACCGCTTGATTGTTTGCGCGTTCCCGGCGCTCCGGGATCGTCGCGCGAGCGCGGCCGGTCAGAGTATGTTAAGTTAGGAGTAAAAAGAATGGACAAAAAAACAAAAGCAGGGTTTCTCGTTAAAAGATGGATCATTTACCTCATAGGCGTATTTATTGTTGCTATCGCGACAAACCTTTCGATAGTAGCTGCCCGCGGCATCGCCCCCGGCACAGCTCTTGCCATGGCGCTCACGCACCTTGCAGAGCCGGTGATAAAGATCGGCTCCCTTACTATATTTGACGCGAAGAGCACCTGGATGTTCGTTTGCGCAATAGCGTCAGTCATAGCGCAGCTGATAATCCTGGGCAAGGAATTCAAGCCCGTGAGACTGCTGCAGCTGCTCGTTGCCCTTATCTTCAGCCTGTTTATTACGAAGGCCGGCCCCCTCGTAGAGTGGTGCAGGACCGATAAAATGTGGCTCCAGTACGTTGAGCTTATCATCAGCCTCATCATTACCGCTCTCGGCTTTACGATCGTTGTAAGCGCAAGACTTATAACGATGCCTCCCGAAAACCTTGCTCTGGCCATCATCCAGAGATTCAAGAAGGGCACTGTCGGTGGATGGAGAGTCTTTTACGACGTCCTTTGCGCCGTCCTCGCCGTGATCATTTCCTGGATCCTTATCAAAAAGCCGCTTCAGTACGTTAATATAGGCACCGTGCTTGCCGCGTTTATACCCGGCCTGCTTGTCGATGTATTCATGAGAATAATAGGCAAGCCGCTCGCCATCTTCTGCTTCGGCAAGGATTATGAGGAGTCCCTGCGCATGTTCGGTCTTATAAAGGACAACGGCAAGACCGCCGACGCCGCGGACGATGCCGCCGAGGCGGTAGCCGACACCGCGGATATCGCAGCAGAGACAGTCGAAGCGGCAGCCGAAACCGCCGAAGCTGCAGTTGAAACCGCTGAAAATGCCGCCGAAGCCGCAGCCGGAGCTGCTGCCGAGGCTGCCGAAAAGGTAGAATCCGCAATAGACGAGAACAAGTGATTCGTATCATTTCCGCACGATAAGCAAAAAGGGCGAGCTTTTAAGCTCGCCCTTTTGTTATGCCTTGTTCAGTCTGCGCACATGAAATCGAAAAGCGTCTGCAGCCCGATGTTCATAACGGAAACGTCGCAGCTGCCGCCGACTGCGGCCTCGTCCTTCGCCAGCAGGCAGACGACGGTGGTTATCTTCCCGTTCGACCGCTCGCCGTATTTTTCGCGCCCGTCGGTCTCGGCGGCGACTGCGCGGCAGTGGCCGCTTACGTAGGCAGCGCGAGAGAGAAGGGAGCGCTTTTCTTCGGCTATTATGACCTTCCCGCGGTTGAGGAATACGACGTCGTCTATTATTATCTCCGCGTCGCCTATCTCGGGAACGGAGGCGACGAAGGCCGTCTCTCCGCGGCAGAAATCGCGCATGAGCAGATAGAAAAGCTTTCTGTGCCGATCCTCAAGGCCTTCCGCGGGACGGTCGATAAGGACGAAGTCCTCCCGGCAGGCAAGCGCCTCGACGGCGGCAAGGAGCCGGCAGCTGTATTCATCCGCGGGATCGGAGGGCTTGAGCGAGAATTCGCCGAGAGCCTCCTGAGCCAAAGCGGCATCCCAGCGGGGGTGCTTTGCCGCGGCGGCGGAAAGAAAATCGCCCGCGGTGGAAAAAGCGCCGGCGGGAGGCTTTGAGAAGAAGACGCCGGGAGCTTCGGCAAGAAGCGAAAGAAGGGCGGAACCCTCCTCCGGCTGTTTCGCCGTTATGAACGTTATGCGCCCGGGATAGACGGTGAGCTCGTCGACGCTGAGAGTCAGCCCGTCGGCGCAGGAAATCGAACGGTTTTTGAGAACGAGAGGATCGGCCATTTTGTTATGCCCCTTTTGAAAGAATTGACTACAACAGATTATAACTCCATAAAAACCGAAAAGCAAGGCGCGCGCTCAGCCGAGGACGCGGTTGACGATCTCGGCCCAGAGCGGAAGAGTAACTATCGACAGGGCTGTGGAGAGGAAAGTGTTCGCGGCGGAGTTCGCCGCGTTTTCCTCGCTGCCCGAATAGCGCAGAACGAAGGTCGAAAGAAGCGTGGCTACGGGCATCGCGGCGTACATGACGGCGATTTTGATTATGAGCCCGTCGACAGGAAGGAACATAAGCGCGGCGAGGCACACCGCCGGCGCGATAAAGTTCTTTATGAGCGTGAGCAGAAATACCGAGGGGTGGCGGAACATGTTTTTGAAATCCGCCTCGGCCAGTATCATGCCGCAAAAGAGCATTCCGAGGGTAGACGTGGAGGAAGAAAGCGCCGCGATAGTGGAAGAGAGAAAAACGGGGAGCCTGAGCTGCGTTACATAGAGGATGATCCCCACGAAAACCGCTATCAGAGGCGGAGAAAAGATGTTCTTCAAAAGCTGCGCGGTGTTTTCATGCTCAAATCTTCCGGCCACGAGCACCTGCGGCGAGCTGTAGTAAAGAAGCCTTACGGGAACGGTGAACACGGTAAAGTAAAAAACGCCGTGCGCCCCGAAAAGAGCTTCGATAACGGGGATCCCGATAAAAGTGTAATTCGGGAATACGGTGCCGTAGCGGATGACGCGCCCGAAGGAAGAGCGCCCGCGCAGCAGGAAAAAGATATGACCTATGATAAAAAGAAGCACGAGAGTCAGCAGCGAAATGAGGAGTATAACGCCGCAGTTCAAAAGCTCTGAGGAGGAAAACTCCACGTTCAGCGAGTCTATTATCAGGCAGGGGAGCAGTATGCTCGTTATGAGGTTGGAGAGCGAATTGCGGAAGGCGCGGTCGACCACCTTGAGCTTTACTGCCGCAAAGCCCGCAATGACTAAAAGGGCGAGTTTTATTGATACGTTGATCAGTTCCATTCAATATCACCGGAGAAAAAAGATTTCCAATAAGCGGAAATGGGGCTTTGTGTTATGATACATCATATTTCGCGCCTGCGCAAGGGATGGGGAGAAGCAGCTTTTGCCGAGCCCGTGAAAAAAGGTTTTCTCTTCGGGGACGAAGGAGTATAATAAAGGGCGATAAACAGGCGCTGCCGGCATATCGGAGGGATAAGGAATGGCAGAAGTGAGAGGATACAGAGCGGAGGACGTCCCCGCGATGACGGAAATATGGAACAGGGTCGTGCGAGACGGAGAGGCCTTCCCGCAGACCGAGGAAATGACGGAGGCCGAGGCGGCGGAATTCTTCGCCGGGCAAAGCTTCACCGCCGTTGCGGAAGACGGCGGCGAGATAACGGGGCTTTATATTCTTCATCCGAACAACATAGGCCGCTGCGGGCATATAGCCAACGCGAGCTACGCCGTGAAATACGGCGTGCGCGGCAAGGGCGTGGGAGAGGCGCTCGTGCGCCACTCTCTTGAAAAGGGCGCGGAGCTGGGCTTCCGCATACTTCAGTTCAACGCGGTGGTCCGCTCAAACGTATACGCCGTGCGGCTTTACGAAAAGCTGGGCTTCACGAAGCTTGGGCTGATACCCGGCGGCTTCAGGAAAGACGACGGGACTTATGAGGATATTTTCGTTTTCATACACGCTCTTTAAGAGTCACAGCATGCTGTTGATATCGATGCCGAGTATCCTCGCGCAGTAGCGCACTATCATGAGCGACATAAGGTAAGAGGTATGGACCATCGGGTCTTCCAAGCGTACGTTAAGCATGGACTCGATGGCCTTTATCTTGTTGTAGACAGTGTTTCTGTGCATGAAAAGCTCGGAGGCCGTTTTCGCGGCGTCCCGCCCGGACAGGAGAAAATGGTAGAGCACGCGGCAGTAGTCCTTGTTGTTGGCAAGGTCGTATTTCCGCAGCGTTATTATATCCGGGAAGATGAGCATTAGTATCGCGCGGGAGGGATAGCGCTGCAAAAAGAGATCGAGCCCGTACTTTATGCTCAGATAGAGCTGGTATTCCTCGAAGCGGTAGAGCCGCGAGGGGGCGTGCGCCGGGAGCTTGCAGGCGATATCCATGGCGTCGCGCGCGAGCTGGTAGCGGTCGTGCATGGCGCTGAAGTTGCGCACGGCGGAGATCAGGCACGCGTGAGCGCCGAATTCGATGAGCGTTTCGCTGAAGCGGGCCTCAGTCCAGCCGTCGCTGCAAAGGGTCTCGAAAAGGGCGTAGCGGTCTTTGGTCTCGGTAGCGCGCAAGCCTATCGGAAGCATGCCGACGATGCAGCCGTCGTAAATCGTCACGCGGATATTGCGAAACGCTTCGCAGAGGATCTGCTTGAGGCCGTTGTATTTCTGCATGTCGCCGGTGGCGGGGATGAAGCTTATGACGATCAGGCCGTAATAGTAATTGCGGTCGGGCGGGATGGAGAGAGAAGTGCGTATCCAGTCCTCCGGGAGGGTGGAATCGCTCAGCACGTCGCCCAGAGTGAGCTGGTAGCTGTAGCTGTTATGAGACGGCGAAGCGCCCTGGACGAAAGAGCAGTAGTCCTCAAAGAGGGTCGCGACGTTTTCGGCGTCGCAGGGGTTTTCCTTATCCAGAACGAGTATGAGCTTGGGAGTGCCGCTTCCCTGAAGGGTGCGGCAATAGTAACTTGTGCCGTTCCCGCCTTCGACGAAGCCGGAGGTCCCGCTGCCGAAGAGCCGGGAAATGCTTTCGCCGGTAAGGCAGGAAGAGCCTGTGAGTTCGTCTGCGTAAGGATCGGAAAGACCTTCGGGGACGGCTCCGTGTATATACTGATAGCCGGAATTAACTAGCAGAACGCCGATCGAAAGAGAAGAACTCAGGGAATCTATAAGGTCGTTCAGAGAGCTGCGCGCGGCGCGAGCCTGCAAAAAGGCCATAGAAGCCTTGGTATAAGCGCTGAGCACGCGGTTGAGAGCCGTATAAAGGCGGCTTATTTCAAGCGAAACAAGGATAAGATTGGTGTTTTCCCCGGGTACGAGCTCCGGCGCACTGCCGGAAGGGCAGGCTACGAAGATGGAAGCGCCTGCTGCATAGCGGACGGCCTCGCTGATAGAGGACATGTCGCTTGCGTCCGCAAGGTATATTACGTCCTGGGATATCAGCTGAGAAAAACGAAGGAGATCGATGCGCACTTTGTCGGGCATTGTTTCCGCGTGTATATAGCTGCGGAGAACGTACTCTTCGATCGGAGCGATATATGCGCGTATGTTCTGCATCAAAGCACCTCCTTAAGGGTGTGGCCGTGTTTTGCGGCCGCCATACAGCTAAAACTTATTATATCATTTGACGGCGTTTCAATCAAGAGCGCGGGCGAACGCTTACCTCGCCCGAGGAGAGAGCGGCCTCGCGCCCATCGGAAAAGCGGACGAGAAGCTCGAAATCGTCGGTAATGCCAAGCGCCGTCGCTTCGGCGCCGGGGCCGCCGACATGCGGATATACCGTTATTTCCCGGCCGACAACGGAGGAGCGGCGGCGGTATTCCTCAAGAAACGGGCGCTCGGGCAGGGCAAGGCAGAAGCCGCGGAAGAGAGAGAGTATCTCGGCGGC
>JAEEGL016442066.1_pt1 | contig 23719 bp, 22 predicted proteins | sample 9134231 | NCBI WGS metagenome assembly JAEEGL01 (sample SAMN16246548, study PRJNA631951) | gut metagenome | biome: gut microbiome; feature: rumen; material: fiber-attached | host: Bos | place: Iran: Karaj | collected 2018-10 | reverse complement strand
TTCCAAGAAGCCATTTGTATCATCATCTCTGCTTTTGCCTCATTACTCCATGGGGACTTGTTATAGAAATTCCGCATTTGCTCTATAGATGCTTTAGCAGGTTCTACCTTCATCATTTTTCGAAAGATAGGCGCATAATCTGTACTAAATGCCGGAGCGCATACCCCTACGAGCATCAGTACTGCGCACATTATTTTTAATTTCAGTTTCATCCTTGTCTCCTTCTTCTTTTATTGTTACGTTACTCTTAGAATACATAAACAAGTGGCCTTAAGGCCAGGGTCTTTGGACCCATGTAAGAGGGACCAAAAGACCTAGGCCCAAGTTATCCATTAGCCCTAAAAATCCCCCGCATTTTAAGCGGGGGATTTTTAATATATCTCTACTGGTTATTCTCTGCACTGATCGTCTATTTTAATTCCGTATTGTTTCAATAGTTTGATCATACTGTCACTTCTCTCGCCTCCCATCACTGCAACCGGCTTTTTACCACGTTTCTTCATTTCATCACGCAAAACGATAATAAAATTGACGTTGTCATATCGTGCCGCTTCAACAAAGGCATCTCCAGCACATACATGCCTGAAATTATCGATTTCATTAAAATTGACTCCCCTATCCAACAATGCCGGAATCAATTTTTGTAATTGGCCCCGGTCTGAAAAGGCCATGAGATCTTCAAATGAAAACATCTTACGTCCTGCTAAATCGTGCAGCAATATCGTGGTATCGGCCCTGTGATAAAGCCTGATGGCCACTCTAATAGGGGTCATAAAAGTGTCTTGCACACATATCACCTCTGTTAAAGTAGGGTCTTTTTTGACCATGTATTTAATCATCTCGTTATATCCTTTTTGAGTTGCTATACAAATAGGATACGTAGCTAAATTTTCCCCATCCACGCCGATTCCGTTGTACATTTTTGTTCTTAAAAGAACGGTTGAGTACAACATGTTTTTCTCCAGAATCTTCTTTACCGTGGCAACGTCTCCGTTATAGACCGCACGCATGAAATCCGGTTTGATCGCATTGATATCGCGATCTAATGAAATTGCTTTCGGTTGATATTTTTGACTTGCCGGAGTAGCTTTCTTCTGGCCCATCACCGGCAACGTGCAAAGTGCCGATAGGACACAAACAGCCAAAAGCATAGTTGCTTGGCGTTTAATAGTGTTGTTTTTTGTTTGTTTCATAATTTCCTCGTGGTTCTTAGGTTAATATGTCCACTCTCTTATAATGTGCAAAATAAGGGGAAAAACCACCAGGGTCTTTGGACCCATATTAAAAGGGTTTTTGGGCCTAGGAAAAACTACCCCTTTAGGCCTATGTCCTGAAAAACAATTCAAAATAAAAACTTATAAAATGATTAAATTTTATACATTTTTCCGTTATTTTACATTGCAAAAGATATAATTTCCAACCCAGTAGGGCTTTTTATAGTGTCCGAAAGTTTGAGCAAAACCACACTATTACGCTAGAGGGAAACACCCACCGTTTGCTATAATAGAATTAATGAAAGGACTAATCCTTGCACTAGATTTATTAGGCGGCCTGGGCGTATTCCTTTTAGGCATCAAAATGATGAGTGATGGCCTACAAAAAGCCGCTGGGGATCGTTTGCGTTGGATTATTGCCCGTGCTACTACCAACCGTTTTGCCGCTACGTTATCCGGTATCGTTGCTACTTCTATTATTCAATCTTCCTCCGCTACTACCGTAATGGTAGTTGGCTTTGCCAGCGCCGGACTACTTAATTTATCCCAATCACTTGGCGTTATTTTCGGGGCCAATATCGGTACCACCACCACCGCTTGGCTTATTAGTATTTTGGGCTTTAAGGTAGACATTTCCCTGTTTGCCATGCCGATGATTGGTGTTGGTTTCTTCTCTCAGTTTATAAAAAAATGGCCTATGGCTCGCCGTATTGGGGAAGCTATGCTGGGTTTTGGGTTACTTTTCTTAGGGCTTTCTTTAATTCAAGGCGCTATTCCCGATTTGCAACACTCTTCCGCCGTGGTAGAATGGATTGTAAAGTTTCACCCCAACACGTTGCTCTCACTTTTGGGCGTCATTGGCGTAGGTAGTGTGCTTACCGTCCTGTTTCAATCGTCCAGTGCGGTTATGGCCGTTACACTCACTTGTGCCGCCAAAGGGTTAATTGATTATCCTACGGCCTGTGCGCTTGTGTTAGGGGAAAATATCGGCACCACTATTACCGCCAATATTGCCGCTATCGGGGCCCCGCGCATTGCTAAACGGGCCGCCTTGGGGCATATGCTTTTTAACGTGCTTGGGGTAGTGTGGGCCATCGCGTTCTTCCATCCGTTTTTAAGGTTACTGGATTGTTTTGTGCCCGGCGCAACTACGGGGAATAGTCCCGAAGTGCTTTTGACTAGTATCCCTTATCACTTAGCGGCATTTCACACTACGTTTAACATCATAAATACAAGTATTATGCTTGTATTTATAAAACCCTTTGAGAAATTAATTTTATTTCTATTGCCTGTCCAACGCAGCGAACAAAACCAAACCGAACTACGCTATTTGAAAGTAGGTATTACCACCACGCCGGAATTGTTTATCAGCGCGGCCCGTAAGGAAATTGACCTTATGGCGGGTATGACAAGTACAATTATATCCAAACTGTTACATGCCATAAAGGCAGAATCCACCCCCCTGTTTGAAGAGCTTGTGCAAGACGTATATACCCAAGAGAAAGCCAGCGACAGTTTAGAATACAAGATTACCGAATTTTTAAAAAATTTAACCCACGAGCAACTTTCACACGATATGGTCGGGGAAGTAATGAAACTTTTGGACCAAACAAACTATCTGGAAAGAGTGGCCGACCACGGCGAAAGAATCGCCAAGTTACTTACCAAAGCCCATGATTTGAAACTATTTAATGAAGACGACTATGAACGCTTGGATACCATCGGCAAACAAGTAAAACAAATTATCAAGCACATGCGCACTACAATTTTGCCGACGGCAAAAATGGACAAAGCTGCCGTTTTGGCACAGGCCCTTACACGTGAAGATGCCCTTAACCAATTGCGCCACCAACTTCGCGAAGAAAAAACCTCACACGATTTTGCCAATCACCAAATTTCGCCCGCCGGTCTTACCATCTACACGGATATTTTGACCAGTTTTGAGAAAATGGGCGATTACGCGCTAAATGTTGTGCAATCCAACACAGACCAACCTAAACATTAACGGCTAAACCGCATGAAAAAATCATTCGCTTTTTTTGTTGCAATTCTCCTTTTGGGATGTACCGCGCCCAATAATCCAACAGAAACTCCTTCTGCGCCAAACACATCTGATTGGGTAGTTCAACAGACGCAAGTCAAAGAAGGTGCTTTACATAGCACAAAAATCATTATTTTCCCCCCTCTCTCGGCCCGACATTTACCTAATTACCAAGACGTTACGGATATGAGTGCTACGCAGGCCCCGATAGCACCTTATGGAATAGCTGTTATTCAAAAGCCCCACATGCCGGATATGTACGTTGTGTACATCAATGAAACCAGCGGTTCCCTTGACGAGGCGCGGGCCGAAAACGGGAACAAATTACCCATCATCCCCATGGACTCACTTGTTAATACTGCTAACCCCTCCGCAACTATTTCAGGGAACTTTGGAATTCAAATCAGCTTGGCTTTTTTAGAAAAGAACAGACACAGAAATCCGCAAATTAAAGTTTTTGGTAAACAAGAATCTTTTATCATTTTCCTGCCGAATTACTATATAGACGCCGTTCTCAAATATATCCACCAACATTAAAAAGCCCCGCACGTAGCGGGGCTTGGAATTTTAAATTGGAACTAACAGGACGTGTTAGAAATTAAACTCTACACCCCCGTCCGCCTTGGTAACTTGACCGGCAACGCTACTTTCGCCGGCACCGGTCTGTTTAGCAACCAGTTTCTTTGTATCGATTTCTGCAAACGTACCTTTCTTGGTTACTGTGAGCAAATCGGTAGTACCGGACAGTTCCACTTCCGCACGGTCTAACGAAGAAACCTGAATTTGCTTTGCATTGATATAGTCAAGATCAATCGATGAGCTCCCTTTGGCATCAAGGGTTAGTTTAGAGACAGAAACATTTTTCATAGAAGCTTCACCGTTTTGGCGTGTTTTGATAAGTAATTCTTGACCTTGGAAAGGGGTTTTGCATTCAAAATCCGCTTCCCCGGCAACACGCACCCGAACCAGTTGTGGGGCCGTTACACGAATGGCTACATCATTATCGTCCCCTGTAAAAAAGGGTTCGTTGTATTCAATAACAAGGGTATTATCTTTTACTTTTATTTTGGTGGCTTTCACTAGTTTGGCAGGGCCGCTGATAGCAAAAGCATGGCTTGCCCCCTGTGAAAAATACACATTTACATCCCCTCCACTCACTTCAATGGCGGAAAAAGCGGGCGCGTTCGGTACTTCGCGCGTTTTATACTCTTGTGCCCCAGCAAAGACACAACTTCCCAATAGGGCAATTATCGCTACTAATTTTGTTATTTTCATCATTAATCTCCTTAAACTATATTATAACACAACACTAGCAATTGCTATAAGAATGCCTGACAAAATGATTTTACTCTGCTAAACATAGCTGTAACTATGATGGTCGCAGTCCATAATTTTTCTGTAATATACATACAAAAACTACTAAAAATGCTTAAATTTTAATGATTTTTTGATATGATAGGATCGAAAATTTGGGCAGAAAAAAGCCCCGCGTAGACTATTATTTTTTCATAATACGGGAAGAAGCCAGCAAAGCCACCGTACCACATAACCAAATAAGGCACAGATAAAAACGACCTTGCCAATCTGTATAGGCGCCCAATGGTTCTACTGCCAGTCTTCCTTCTGATAAATCCTTCCAAAAAAGCACAAGGCATCCCAAACCTATAATTTGTCCAATTATGCAAACATTCCGCAACCAAGTTTGTTTGTTCGGAATTAAACAAACAAAAAATAAGGCACAAAAAACTACATAGAATACACTTGATATTTCCATAATATTTGAATTTGCTCCCGATGGGAGTTAAACCTATTTTTTTTAGCTCAGCAAGATAATGATATGCGCCATTGAATTACAGGGAGCGCAAACGTATGTCTCCATTATATCAAATCACCTAAATGCCCCGCAAAACGCGGGGCTTTCTATTTCCCCATCAAATCCCCAAAATCCCGGTAGATTTAGTGAACAAATTTATACAATGTAGACGATGAATTACATATATCACTATCAATCGTTTTTGGGCGGTATTACCATGGCAAGCGATGGGACCCATTTAATCGGCCTGTGGTTTGATGGGCAAAAATACTTTGCTGACTCTTTGCGGGGACCTGTACAGGAAAAATCTTTGTCTGTTTTTAAGGATACTTGTCGTTGGCTGGATACTTATTTTAGCGGTAAAGATCCGGGTTTTACACCCCCCCTCGCCATGCGCACCACTCCATTTCGTAAACAAGTATGGGAAATTATGCTGCAAATCCCCTATGGACGCACGTTGACCTACGGAGAAATTGCAGATAAGATTGCCCAAAAAAGAGAAATTAAGAAAATGTCCGCGCAAGCCGTTGGCGGAGCGGTGGGGCATAACTCTATTTCGCTCATTATTCCCTGTCACCGCGTTATAGGTTCCGATGGTAATTTAACAGGATATGCAGGGGGTATAAAAACAAAAATTAAATTACTTAACCTTGAAGGCATTCAGCTAAAAGAGTCAAGTCCAACGTCTCGTTGATTCCACGACGATTTAGCCCTAATTCAATCCCATATTTCTTATACAAAAACTACTTTTGTTCATTTTTTCCTCTCGGGAAATTTATCTTAATATTTTTTAATGGGGATAGGGATTCGCCCTTTTTCCATTAAATTCCCAAAATCCTGCCCAATTTGACGGCAAAAATCCGAACGCTAGCAGCAGAGAGGTGTTCAAAAGGTAGTTGATTATCCAAGTGTGCCCGTTTTAATGTGATAAAATAACAATAGGGAGAAAATATGAAAAAGCTATTCGGGTTACTAATACTATTCACTACAACAACCGTACTTTATGGGTTGGAGGTTTCTTCTTTATCCTTGGCTGATTGCGAGCGGGATGCGCTTAAATCTTCCGCCCAACTGCAAGGTTTAGAAGCACAAGTCCGTTCTTCGCAAGCACAAGAAAAAAGTGTGTCATCTTCGCTCTATCCGTCTTTATCGTTGGATGCAAAGGGAGTTTGGGTGTCGGAAGTTCCTACTCTGAAATTTGGTGGGCAAGAATTAAAATTTGGCGATACTTGGGGATATTCTGTCGGACCGACAGCCAGTTGGGTGCTATTCGATAACGGGACACGCAGTTCTCTTAAAAAAAGTGCTTCTAAAGCGGCCAGTGCGCAAGAACAGTCCTATGAATTCGCCCGGAAACAAATTTTATTGCAAGTGCGCCAATCGTATTTTGCGGTGCAACAACTTTTACAACGGTTGGTGCTGCTTAACGGACAATTGGAAGTTGTGCAAAAGCAACTTGCCGATGTGGAGTCCGCTTACAAAGCCGGTTCTAAAAGTAATTTAGATGTTTCTATTGCCCGCAAACAAGTATTAAAAACGCAAACAGCTATGAGTGGGGCACGCAGTGCATTAGCAGGGCAATTACGTACACTGTTTAAGTTGACCGGAACTGATTACAACATTGACCCCTCATACCCAACAGATAAACGCCTTGTTAACGCCAAAGAAGAAAATAAAACCTCCGCCGTATTAGATACGGACCCGTTAGAAAATACGCTCCAATTGTTCCGCCCATACGGGCAAAGCGAGTTTGATGAAAATTCTCCTAAATTGGCCGCTTTGGATGAAATGGCCCAGTATTACGATTATTTGGCCGACAGTTATAAATCTTCGCTTTATCCGCGCGTGGCACTTCAAGGCGGTGCTTACTTTGAATACCCCAACGGTGCTATCCGCGAACATGTATTTTTAGGGCGTGCGGGAGCAGCTGTTTCTATCCCATTATTTGAAGGCGGCAAAGACCGTCAGCAAGCCAAGGCACAAAAGGAACTTGCCCGCGCTAAAACCTATGAAAAACAAGATGCGCAAGAAACGTTGACGGCCTTATTTTTATCGGCTAAAGATCGCTTGTACGGTTTGCAAGTGCAAGAAAATTTACTCAAAGATACCATTAAACAAACCAGTGAAACGGCACGCCTTACGTATCAGGCCTATAAAGCCGGGGCTGTTACTTTTTTTGAAGTAGACCGCGCTAATTTGGATTTGCTGGAAAGCCAACTTTCTTTGGCAGACGTGCAAGTAGAGCAACTCAATCAATTAGCCATTTTAAATAGTTTAAGCAAGGAGACCTTATGAAAAAGAGAATTATCATAGCCGGAGTGGCACTTTTAATTTTAGTAATCGTGGCATTGACATTTTTCCGCAGTACGCCGTTTCATTATAGCGGAGTAGCCGAAGCCGTGTCCGTAGATATTTCTGCCCGCTTGAGCGATACGATTCAAGAGATTTTAGTGGAAGAGGGTTCCCCTGTAACGCAAGGGCAAGTAGTAGCACGTTTGACGTGTGACGCGGCGAATCTTAAAAAAGAAATTACGCAAACAGAATTTCACCGGGCAGCACAACTTTTGAAAACGACGGCCGGTTCGCAAGAGAATTATGACATAAAAAAACATCAGTATGACGAAGCCGCTCTCCAGCAAAGTTGGTGCACGCTTACCAGCCCCCTTACCGGGCAAGTGCTTTATAAATACTATGAGCCGAATGAATTTATCAGCGCGGGTAAAAAAATGCTTACCGTAGCCAATTTGAAAGAACTGGATGTGTGGGTGTATGTACCGCATGATGAACTGGCCAATTTGTCTGTCGGGCAAGAAGTAAGCGGCTATTTGCCGGAAGCAGATAAAACGTTTAAGGGCCGCATTTTGGCGATTAACGACCAATCCGAATTTACGCCTAAAAACGTACAAACGCGGGAAGAACGCACCCGGCTTGTATATGGGGTAAAAACCCGTTTTGAAAATGATGAAAAACAAACCCTTAAACCCGGTATGACGTTGGAAACGGAGTTTGTAAAATAATGTCTATTGAAGTTCGGGCAGAACATATATCCAAAACGCTCAATACAACTGTGGCTTTGACGGATGTGAGTACCGTTTTTGAAGCCGGTATCGTGCATGGCGTGGTAGGCCCGAACGGAGCCGGAAAAACCACGCTGCTGCGCTTAATTAAAGGATTATTAAAACCAAACAAAGGCACATTTAACTTTACCTATTGTGACAAGGCATGCCCGGCGCAAGAGGCCATAAGCCGAACCGGATATTTTCCGCAAGAACCCAGCCTATACCCCGATTTAAGCGTGTGGGAGCATTTAGAGTTTTTCCGCGACTTATACGATTTAGATGAATCTGATTTTCATAAGCGAGCAGAAGAATTATTAGCCGCTACCGGCATGGCTCCTTTTAAGGACCGTCCGGCCGGGAAATTATCCGGCGGCATGTATAAGAAATTGGGCCTTATGAGCGTGCTGTTAAACCGCCCTGCGCTCTTGCTATTAGATGAACCCACAATCGGCGTAGACCCTGTTTCGCGCCAAGAGTTATGGGACATTGTCTATAACGTTGCAGGCCCGGAAATGACCGTTATTTTAAGCACGTCTTATATGGATGAGGCCGAACGTTGTGCCAAGGTACACGTGCTACAAGACGGCAAATTACTTGCCAGCGGCCAACCGCAAAGTGTCATGGAAAATTTACACGTTACGAATTTTGCAGAACTATTTTTGAAACATGAATGATACGATTATACAAGTAAAAAATCTTGTCATTGCGTTTGGAGATTTTAAGGCGGTCAACGATATTTCCTTTGAGGTTCGCCGCGGAGAGATTTTTGGCTTTTTAGGAGCTAACGGCGCCGGAAAAACAACCACCATACGCACCTTATGCGGTATTTTAAATCCAACCTCCGGGCAAGTGTTTGTAAACGGAACAGATGTGGCTGCTTCTATCTCGGTGCTCAAACCTCATATTGGGTATATGTCTCAAAAATTCACGCTATATCCGGATTTGACCGTGTGGGAAAATATGGACATTGCGGGCAGTTTGTATGAATTATCTCGGGCCCAAATTAACCAACGCAGCGATGAATTATTCTCATTTATCGGGCTTACAAACGTTCCAAAAGGGCCGGTGCGGCAACTTTCGGGCGGAACTAAGCAGATGATTGCGTTGGCGGCCTCTATTTTACATGATCCGGAACTTATCTTCTTAGACGAACCGACGGCGGGTACTTCTCCTCAAACGCGTCAGGCCTTTTGGGAACTCATTCGTCGTTTGTCTTCACAAGGTAAAACGATATTTGTAACCACACATTATATGGATGAGGCCGAGTACTGCCACCGCATTGTGCTCATGGAGCGCGGGCATATTTTGGCGACAGATACCCCCGATAACTTAAAGAAAACCTATTTTCCGCAAAAACCCGTGGAACTTACTTTTACGCAAGGTAATCAACAAATTATCTCTCAAGAAATGCGTGGTTTATCTTTGGGGGAAGTATCCGTTTTTGGCAGCAAATTACGGGTAAACGTTACGGATAATACGGCATTTGAAAAATATTGCCAAAAGCATCGTGCTGATTTTACTACACGCACGGTGGAGCCTACGTTAGATGACGTGTTTTTAAAAGCCATATCGGGGGCGAAATGAACATCTTAGTCAAACACATTATGGCCATTGCCAGCAAAGAGGCAAAGCACATTAAACGTGATATCTTTACGTTATCGGTAGCGTTGGTGCTCCCTATGGTGTTTGTGGTATTTTTCGGGTTTGTGATTAATCTGGATTATCATCATATTCCGCTTACTGTGCGCGATAACGACCAAAGCCATACGTCAAGAGAGCTCTTAACACAAGCCAGCGCGGCCGGGTATTTTGACATTATTGCCGCACATACTCCGTCAGAGGCAGAATTACAACTCCAACAAAACCGTATGCGCGGATTACTGATTATCCCCCCCGGATTTCATACGGCCTTTACAAATGGAGAGGTCGCCCACGCGCAACTTTTGATAGACGGCACAGACAATACCATGGCCGCTTTAGCCACTACCTATATGCAGGGTATTGTGCAAGCCACCCAACAATCTCTTTTATCTTCGCACGAGCCGCCTTCTGCGGCTATCCGTACGCGTTATTTGTTTAATCCGGAACTTAATAGCCGTTGGTTTATTGTCCCAGCACTAAGTACGGTTATTATCGGATTTCTGGCTATTATTTTAACAGCCCTAACCGTAGCGCGGGAATGGGAAAACGGATCTATGGAACTGCTACTTTCTACACCGTTACGTCCGCTAGAGATTGTAGTCGGCAAGTTACTGCCGTATTTTGTACTCACTTTCTTTGATGTACTGCTTGTTTTTGCACTGGCATTACTGGTATTTCGCATCCCGTTTCACGGCAGTTTTGTACTCTATTTAACAGCCTGTTTGTTTTATATTATGGGCGCGCTTGCGCTGGGGCTGCTTATATCGGTAATGACGCGCCAACAACAATCCGCCATTCAGTTTGGCTTTGCCATAGGGTTGCTCCCTTCTTTTATGTTTTCGGGATTTATTTTCCCTATTGAAAATATGCCTGCCTTCTTTCAATATGTAACCATGCTGTTTCCGCAACGGTGGTTTTTACAAATCAGCCGCGCCTTATTTTTAAGTGGGGCGGGACTACGTGGTCTGCTGATTCCTTTTATTGCGCTATTTTTGTTTATGATAGGAATGATTACGCTAGCCATACGAAATTTTAAAACGGATGTGGAACCATGATACACAAACGCATTATAAGAGGGCTAATTCGCAAAGAATTTGTGCAAATTTTTCGTGATCCTAAGATGATTGTGGCTATCTTTTTTGTTCCTATAGTCCAATTAACCATGTTCGGGCTTGCGCTAACCAGTGAAGTAAAAAATATAGAAATGGTGGTAGTCAGTAAGCCCTCAGCTATTGCACGGGAAGTGCAAACGCGGGCAGTTGCGTCCCGTTGGTTTAAAAAAGTGGACCACGTGGACGGCGTCAATGTGTTAGATCCCAGCGCTTTATTAACAACATACAAGGCAGAAGCGGTATTGGTGGCCCCCGCAGAAGGGTTTGAATATGCTTTAGAGCGGCAAAATAAACCTATTCAACTACTTATCAATGCCACCAATGCCCAGCGTGCCCAGCAAGTAAATGCTTATGTCAGCCAAATTTTAGCGCGCGTAGCGGCTAGCCACGGATACCGGTTGGGCGAGCAGCAGCGGCTTGTGTTAGATACACGTATTTTGTTTAACCCACAAATGAGCACGGCGGCTTTTATGGTGCCGGCCCTGCTCGTCATGACCAGTTTTATTATTTTGATGATTGTAGGGAGCATGGCCATTACCAAAGAAAAAGAAATGGGAACCATGGAAAAATTGATATCCTCTCCGGCTTCTACGGCAGATATTTTGCTGGGCAAAGTGTTACCGTACTTCTTTATCGGTATTGGAGTGGTAACGCTAATGCTATGTATAGGCGTGTTAGGATTTGGTATTGTATACAGGGGAACGGTTTGGCAATTTTTCCTTAACGCTGTAGCGTTGGCCGCTTGTGCGCTATCCGTGGCTACCCTCATTAGTACCATCGCCAACACCCAACAACAAGCCATGATGGGCGGTGTATTGATACTACTGCCGGCTATCTTGCTCTCCGGCGTGTTTTTCCCGGTAGCCAACATCCCGGAAGGGTTCCGTTGGCTATGCTACTTAAACCCGCTCATGTATGCCTGTACTAATTTCCGCAACATCATCTTAAAAGGCGGCGATTATGCGTTCTTTTGGCAATATTTCAGCATTCTGTTTGGTATGGCTTTGGTATTGGCCGCCACTGCCTATAAAAACTTCAAAGCGAAACTTAATTAGCCTTTCCTTTTCTGCAAATACTTGCACGCTCTTTGGTACACAAGTTGTCAAAGTTAACCAAAATAATCGTGGTTTTATAGTGTCCACAAGCAGGTAGGCTGGCACTAGGCAAGGAGCGACTTTATTTCTTGCTTTACTTTGGCCAAATCACTACAAGATAGGAGCGGAATAAGTTCATTTATTTCTTCTGCGCTTTTATCCCACCATTTGAGTTTAAGTAGCAGGCCAATCAGTTCATCATCAAAGCGTTTGCGGACGATTTTAGCAGGGTTTCCGGCCGCAATGGTATAAGGTGGTACGTCTTTGGTTACCACGCTGTTTAGGCCGATAATCGCACCGTCGCCAATATGCACGCCGGGGAGTATCGTAACGTTCTGCCCAATCCAGACATCATTGCCAACGACGGTATCGCCCTTTAAGGGAAGTTCTTTTGTTACGGGAGCTAGTGCATTTCCCCAATCTCCGCCCATGATATAGAACGGATACGTGGTTGTACAGTTCATGCGGTGATTGGCGCCGTTCATTACAAATTCCACACCTTGGGCAATTGCGCAGAATTTGCCAATAATCAGTTTATCGCCGATAAACGGATAGTGGTGGGTTACGTGTTTTTCAAATTGGTCGGCCTCGTCGCCGTAATAGTAGGTATAGTCGCCGATAATGATATTCGGGTTCTTTACTACATTTTTAATATAGCAAAGGTCGGGGAGTTTCTCGTTGGGGAACGCTTTATTGGGGTTCGGTATATTTTTCATACTTTCATTATAAAATATTTGCAGAACTACTGTGACCAAAAAGCGCACATGACACAATAAAAGCGCATTTGCCTCATAATTGTTACAATAAATTTGTAAATTACCTTTGGGAGGGTAATATGAGTATAGAAAGCAATACCGAGAAAATTAAACTATTTGAGCAAGTTATCAATACTGCAGACGAAACAAAAGCCGAACAGTTAATTGCACCGGATGCCCCATTTATCACGCCTGCAAGCCCTACGCCCTTGTATGGCGGAAAAGGATATTTGTCTTTGGTACATTGGCTACGGCAATCGTTCCCGGATGTACAATGGCACGCCTTAGACATGGTAGTACAGGATAACAAGGTGGCCGTATTGTGGGAGTGTACCGGCACACACAAGGGCGACTTTATGGGAATCCCTGCCACGCAAAAGAGTTTTAAAACTACGTTTATGAACTTTTATTATTTCAACGAAAAAGGCCAAATTACCAAAGATGTAGCCGGCGTTGGCATGATTGGTATTATCCAAGCCCTAAAAGCATAAGCATGTCTGTTAAAGTTTTGCCCCTTACCAAAGTAAGGGGCTTTTTATTTTGTCTTGTAAACTAAAATGATAAAATATAAAAAACAGGTTTTCTCATGCATAAATACACCAAAACTTACACCGTTATTTTAGACGACATGGACGTACGCAAGCACCGTTTGCGCCCCATATCGGCTGTTATGTATTTGCAGGACACATTTGCGCGTTACTGTGCTACCCAGCGCATGGCCGCCTACGATTTGTTAGAGAAAGATCAAATATGGGTGATTAGTGAAATCCACATGGATTTTGTGGACAATCTACCCTTTTGGTCAGAAGATCTAAAAGTGGAACTGTGGTTTTCGGAAATATCCAAACTTAAAGTATATGCGGACTTTAACCTCTACTACAACGATAAACTGGTAGCCAAGGGCAACTCGCTGTGGATTATTTTGAACGCCACCACCAAACGCCCTGTGAAAGCGGACGAAATGGCCGCTAAATTTGAAGTATGTGCGGACCTAGCCTTGGGCCCTCATACCAAAATGGTGCTGCCCGAGTTTACAGAGCCCTACACCAAAATTACGCATACCAATAACCTCTCGGATATCGATTTTAACAAGCACGTAAACAACAAAAGTTATATCAATTTGGCAGAGATGACTGCCCCCACCGAGTTTATACAAAACCACACGCTTAAGTCTTTGCACGTGCGGTTTAACCGCGAAACGTTCCTGGGTGATACCTTGCAATGCACCACCTACAAAACCGTTGAGCCAAAGACCTACGCGCATATCATAGAAAAAGACGGCACTTCGGTATGTGACATTGTTACTGTGTGGCAAGAGCAAAAAGAAAACGTGCGCATTGTGGATTACGACTTGCCAATCAAAACCGAACGTTAGCTATTAAACAGATACAAAAGGCCCCGCTAAATGCGGGGCTTTCTATTTCCCTACCCAATCCCCAAAATTCAGGTTAAGTCTATTGCCAGCGGAGGCATTTTGCCATTTGTCGGCGAGTTTTTTTACTTCTTGCGGTTCATACGCTTTGGGTAACATGGGTTTCTTTTCGGTCTTTTAAATTGCGTGATGTGACTTTACGCGTAACCTGTATATCTTCTAGAAGTTTGTTGTACTTGCGCGCCAATTTATGCCACAATATAGGTATGAAAATAGGAATTATTTGTGCGCTTGAAAAAGAACAAAAGCAACTTTTGGCCCGACTATCGGGTGCGGAACAACTGAAGTTCGGTCCGTTTGTTTTTTACCGCTTTTGCCAAAACGGTAACGAGCTGATTGTTACACAGAGCGGAATTGCCAAAGTCAATGCGGCTGCGTGTGCGGTAGAATTAATTAACCGCTTTGCCCCGGATGCAATTATCAATTCGGGTGTGGCCGGAGGATTGAACCCCCAATTAAATTCGTTAGACGTGGTAGCCGGTAGTCAGTACGTTCATCATGACGTATTTTGCGGTCCGGAAAACGAGTGGGGCCAAGTGCAAGGACTTCCTTCCTTTTTTCAGGGAGATAAAAATCTGCTTGCCACCGTGGAAGCATTGCAACAAGAAGGACGTTTTTCTCACCCGGTACACGCGGGGTTGATTTGTACCGGAGAGCAGTTTATTACCGACCCGCAAGCGTTGCAAGCTATTGTGCGGCGGTTCCCTCATGCGTTGGCGTGCGATATGGAATCGGCATCATTTGCGCAGGTATGCTATATGTATCAGGTGCCGTTTTTGAGTTTCCGCGTAATTAGCGACGTGGTTGGTAAAGAAACCAATAACGCGCAACAGTACGAAAATTTCTGGGAGAACGTGGCCCATGCCGCCTTTGAAAACACGTGGACGTTTGTGATGGCGGTATTGTCCGGGAAATAGGACGAACGGAATCGTTTCCTTAACATGAAATAGCCCCGCAAACGCGGGGCTATTTTCTGCCAAAAAGTATGTAAAATGGCAGAAGAAATTTTAGTAGAACAAAGTTATGTTGCCAAGATATGTCAGAATTTCTTTCTGCCATTTTTCTGCCGAGCGATATTATAGTTTTTGATATATTATGTTGCTTATGTTGCTAAAAAATTACCGACGAGAAAAGGGCAAGAAAATGCCCGCTCTCTTCTGAGAACGGGCTCTCGTCGAATGGTGCGCCCAACAGGAATCGAACTTGTATCTTCAGCTCCGCAGGCTGACACTCTATCCATTGAGCTATGGGCGCGGAAATCAGTTTGGAAACGGTTTGTAAAACTAACTACCTAATTAGTATAGCATTTTACAAGTTTTGTTTCAATTCTTCAATCTTTCACTGATTTCCTTTGATATCGCCCTTTGGCATTCCTGCGAATTACATTCTACACGTTGGGCCGTGCCTTTGCCGTCAAACCAATTTTTTAGTTTTCTATATAGCAGTATCTTTTTCGGATTCTTATTCGCACCGGAATTTTTAGAGGGGGCACATTCGCGGCTTGTACAACTTAAATAATAAGACTTGCTGCGATAGAGCGCTTCTTTGCGCGGGGAATGGCTAAAATATCCGTCCAACAGAATGAAGTTGCCCTGTTCATTGGCACGCACTTTTTTGCGCGCTGGTTTTTTGGATTTAGCCGATTCAAAGGTGGTCGTTTCGTAACGTAATACTTGATCATATTTATTAACTACCAACTTATCCATGGTCTCATAGAAATAAGCGGTATAAATGGTTTGTTCGTTGGGGCCTTCCTCAACAATCGGGCGTCCAAGGGCGTCGCTTGCCAACACCTTGGTTACTTTTGGTTCTTCAAACACCTCTATTCCTGTCGGAGCAAACGATAATTCCGACATCATGGGCTGGCCCTGTTCATCATACCTGACAAAGTTCACTCTGCCAAAAGGTTCCAGATAGGTAGTGACAACTTTTCCTTCTTCATTGTAACTTGCAATTTCTTTATCATCCTCTATTAATGTAAAAGAATGCGGACTATTCCCTATTTTACCGTGCACATAGTAGAGTTCGGATTTTGGGTGCAAGCTCTTCCACCCCGTTTCGCCGCCACGATTGTAATTGTGCAAACACAAATCAATCGCCAGGATGAGCGCATCAGCGTCATCGGGGGCAACGCCTCTCACATGCAGCGGGCTGCTTAGCGCATCCATTACGCTGCCTTTCACTACCGTTCCCGCGTAATTCACATCTGCATACGAAGGATGCTCAATAATCCGCAAATTCAAAAATTTCGTATAACCTACAATAAACCGTTGGTCAAGCAACCCCAGGGTATGGCCTACTTCGTGTAACGGTATCACATTCATTTTTTCTTGCTGGAAATTAACTTTTTCCGCCCGGGATAAACTGCTATAATGGAATTATGAAGGAAAGTGTAACCGGTACCTATGTGTACGATAAAAAATTAGGAAAGATGGTAAAAATTTCGAACCGTGTTCCCTCCTGCCATACGGAAAAGGGCGGGCACTGTTGCGGGAATTGTTGCTGCCATGAACACTGATTCTATTCCGCTTTCGTCCGTCGAAGAACCCAATGCGGGCTTGTTTTTGCAAGCCATGCAGGGCGTCTTTCTGATTTTCCGCAAAGTGGTACTGCCGCACTTGGCCGTCGGGTTAGCGATATTTTTAGTAGTAACCTGCGTTACGTATTATTGTTTACTTTCCCCCCTCCCCGCTTTTTTGTCACTGTTGGGGCTGTTGTTTTGCGCGGCCGTTTACGGAGCCGTTTCGTTGGGATATTCGCTCTTAACGGCCAGCGTGTGCGCGCTACGCAAAGCGTGCGTGGCCTGGGATGAATTTTTAGAACAAATTTTTGACAAAGTGAAAGAAAAAGCCGTGGAAAAACTGGATTGCATGAACGACGGTTTGCCCAAAGACCAGGCCAAAGTAGTAATTACCGGCAGTGTGCGCGAAGTAATTGCAAGTTTCAAACCGCAAAACGCGTCAGCCCTGGGCCGTTGGTTGGCGGCGTTTGTGTTGGGATGTATTATGTTAGCCATGCGTTCCGTACTCGTTTCCAAAGTAATTCGCTTTTCCGGCCAAACCATTAAACTCACCAAACTCTTCGCCGGGAAGGCCACCCTGGTGGGTGCTATTTTCCTTAATTTGCGTTTTTTCAGTACGGTGTTGTTGTTTTTGCTCTACGGTTTGGGATTTGCTTTAGTGGCGGCTAATTTATTTATTGTCTGGGGGCTTGCTTAATGCGTAAAATTTTGGGAACTGTGTTGTGTTTGTTACTGGTTGTGACCGCGTCGGCTCAAACCGCCGCCAATTTACTTGCGCGTGCCAAAAAAGAAAAGAATCCGACTGAGCGCATCCAATTACTCACCAAAGCCATCGCTAAAGACCCGAAATTGGCGGACGCCTACCACTACCGCGCGGATGCTTACCAACTTACCGGGCAGCCGGAGTTAGCCCTCAAAGATTACAACCGCACCGTTGAACTTCGCCCCAAGGATCCGTTCCGCTATTATGCACGCGGGCTCTCGTTTTTGCAAGGGCAAAAATACGCACAAGCGCAACGCGATTTTTCAAAAGCCATTTCGCTTAAACCTACGCAGGCCGATTTTTATTTGGCACGGGCACGGTCCTACAACGGGCTTGAAAAATACGAAGACGCCCTCACGGATTACCGCACCTATCGTAAAAAATCCCCCCGTCCGGAAAACCTCACGCGGGAACTGATTCCCGTTTACTTAAACGCCTATCGCTACGATACAGCCAAACAACAAGTGGAAAAACTGCGCAACCAAGGTGATGACTCTGCCGACGTACACTATTGGTACGGCCGCGTGTTGGCCGGCAAAAACCAGCCCGACGAAGCCATCAGCAGTTACAGCAAAGCCATCAACCGCGATGATTCCTACGCGGATGCCTACCGCTACCGCGGCGATTTATTCAAAGAAATGAAAGATTACCCCGCCGCCGTGGAAGATTATTCCCACCTTATCGAGTTGCAACCCGAAGCATTGTTTTACAACAAGCGCGGCCTGACGTACGAAGCCATGCGCCAATTTGAAAAAGCCGCGGCCGATTACACCCACGCCATTGATTTATCCCCCCGCTGGGCCATTCCCTACAACAACCGCGGGTTTGCCAAGATGAATTTAAGAAAATGGGCCGATGCCAAGGTAGATTTGGAAAAAGCCATCGCGCTGGATCCTTCCGCTCCTACGCCCTACGTCAATTTGGCAGGTGTGTATTGGACGTGGAAAAAAGACAGCAAAAACCTTTACAACAATTTATCCAAAGCCGTAAAACACAATTTTAAAAATTTTGATTCTTTGTACGACGCAGAACAAAAAGGTTGGTTATTCAAAGGTGTCAACCAAACATCACAATTTCGTTCCGTACTATACAAATAACCGTACGGTAACAATGCTTGCGTTTTTTTGTTAAGCCGTCGTGTTTGTCTCACTATGATAAGGAGTTTTTATGCATACCACCCGTACACGAAGCCAGCTATTTCTCGAAAATTTCGTACAGGATGTTTGTTTCTTTGTATTCTTTTTACTCTTTCTTTGTATTTTGCGTATCGCTTTTTTAATTGTATTTAAAGATACCCTGGCCACACATACGCCCACGGCGGATATTCTGCTCACTTTGTGGTACGGGTTGCGCCTGAGTTTAAAAACGGTGGCAGCCGCCACGCTTGTTCCCTTTTTATTGGGAACGGTCCTCCAAAGCGCATGGCCGCGTTGGCCGGCACAAAAAATACGGTTGTATTGGGGATGGTTTTGTTGTTTGGGTTTCTCGGTTCTTTTTCAAACACGTATTCCCTATTTCAAAGAATTTCATCAAGTATTCAGCCCCTTTTTATTTAACACACTTCACGATGATGTAAACGCTATCGTTCAAACGTCTATCGACCAATACCAAGCCCATTACCGCGTGATAATGGCGTTGGTAATGGCCCTTGTGGTCGGCGGTTTATGGAGAATTGTTTTGCGCCAAGCGCGTCGTTTTTCCGAGCCGTTATCGCACTTGCGCAAACCGGGTTATTTTGTAGCGGGGATTTGTATATTGCTCGTTCCGCTGGCTGTTTTTTTACGTTGGGGAGGAGCGTTTAATTTCCAACATTCCATTTATTGGAAAAACGCCGCACGCATGAACCAGCACATTTTAAACGAGGCCATCGTGGACGACGTACAAGCCATTTACCGTGCCAGCCGCATCTACAAAAAGCTGCGTAAAAATTCTTTTTCCGTTGACGAAAAAGAAGTACGCGCCGCCGCGGCCCGTTTGATGGGGCGGGCGGAATATACGGAAGACACACTCCTGCCGCTCTTAGAGCGGCGCGCCCCCGGTCTACAGGGCCCAAAACCGGATCATATTTTTGTAGTCATTGCGGAAACATACATGATGTGGCCGTTGCTCGATAAATACAAACAATATCCGCTGGCCGACGGTATGAGACGTTTATTACAACGCCCCGACGCACTCCTTTTAAATCATTTCTTACCCGCTTCCAACGGAACAATGTTTGGGGTTTCCTCGGTCATTTTGGGGATACCGGAACTCAATTTATTCACATCCAACCAACCCACCGCCAAAGAGCCCTTCGAAACTTCGTTACCGTACCAGCTCAAACAACACGGTTACAAAGCGCGATTCTTCTACGGAGGGTATCCCTCGTGGGATGATATCGGTAGTTTTGTACAAGCCCAACAAATGGAAGGAATTTTTGTGACGGATTTTGACGGTACTCAAGGGGTATGGGGCGTACCGGACCGCGAATTTTTAGAAGGCGTGAGCCGCAAAATCGGCCCGGAACCTTCCGTGGATATCATCCTTACCAGTTCCAATCATCCGCCTTTCCGTGTAGACACAACGCGCGAACCGGACTTGCCAACCGTGGACGCGCTGGCACAACTGTTACCCGCCCAAACAACGGACCGGGAGCTGACCGCCTCCCGCATGTGGCATTTCCGCTACGCGGATTATTATTTAACACAATTTGTCGAACGTATGTTAGCCAAATATCCCAACAGTTTGTTCGTCATCACAGGGGACCATGCCGACCGTTGGACCATGGATGTTTCCCCCTCGGATTACGAACGTATGGCCGTGCCGCTCGTTTTGATAGGGCCCGCGGTAAAAAACATCCGTGTTTTTCCCCAACACGTCGGCAGCCACATGGACGTAGCCGCTACCGTGCTGGAAGCGGTACTCCCCCGGGGAACACCGTACTATGCCTTAGGGCGCAACCTCTTTGCCAAAGAGCAACCTTCCCTGCCGGTAGGGGTGGCGGCCTACTATTATATTACGCCCAAAGAATTAGGCCAGTTAGCTACCCAAACAACTGAACTTTTACCGGGTGCCACTGCGCTTACGGAAGAAGAACGCCGCCAAATACGTCAACATGTAAAAGACATACAAACCGTAGCCGCCTGGCGGGTATTAAAGGGTATAGATTTAAACAAATAAAAAATAAAAATCCCCCTCTTTGTGAGGGGGATTTTTTTGTGTATGTCCGCTGTTATTTATAAAATCGGCGGAAGGATTGAAGCCCTTCTTTCACCAAAGCGGCGGGAAGCGGTACAGTAACCGGCTCCATCTTGTGGTTATACTGTACTGCATTTCCAAAATTATCCAATACCAAGATGGCATCTCCCACACGGATTGCTTTTTCCGTTTGCCCGGCAAACAACGAAAATTCCCGTGGGGTGGTATCAAACAACGAATATCCCAACGCATAATCTTCCACCGGGTTAGTGCAATGGAATACTTCCTGCAGCAACGTGGGCACGATGTCGTAGTGCGTGGTGCGATAATCCACCTGCGCCGGGAAATCGGTTGAATGTTCCTTGTAAAGCAGGAAAGGCACTTTGGTTTGGTAGTCGGTCAAATTGCTGTTGTGCCCCCAAAAATTATGGTGGGAATCGTTGAATTCTTGGCCATGGTCTCCGGTAATAATCACCAAGGTATCTTTCAGCAATCCCTGTTTTTGCAATGCTTGCAACGTCCGGTCTGCCATGCGGTCGGAAAAGTGCACGGCATTATAGTATTGATTGCGCATTGGCGTCGGGTCCGTGTTGTTGGAGAGCAAAAAATAATTCGGGGATTTGGCCGGCATAAACACTTTATCTTCGTCCGGGTAACTGTATCCGTGGGGCGCATCCAAAAAAATGAAACCGAAAAACGGCACGCCTTTTTTACGGTTGGCCAAAAATTGTTCAAAATCTTCCACGGCATTTACGTCCCGTTCCCAGCTGGAATTGCCTTGCGAGCCGATACGCAAATCCGTAACCGATGCAAAAACATTGCGGTAGAACGATGGACTGGTCAGTTTACTGCTGGCAAAAATGGCCGGCTCGTATCCTTGTTGCAAAGCATGGCTGAGCAGCAGCGGCGGGCGTTGAAGGGCAGTAACTTCCTCCCAGTAATTAAACGGCAACGAATAAAAAATGGAAAACACCCCGGCATCCGTTCCGTTTCCGCCCGACAGGTGATTATGAAACACGTGCATCCCGGGTTGTTGGGCCCAAGAAACTAAACGTGGCGTAACGGTTTCATTAAAAGAATCCGACCGCCAGGAATCAATCAAGAAAATAAGTATATTTTTCGGCGCGGAAGAAGCGCGGCAGGATAATTCGGACAAGGGGTAATTCAAGCTTCCGTTCCTAGGCACCGAATACGGATTTTTGGGCGCTCGAAACCCCCACGCTTCCAACCGGCGGTTGGCCGATAACGGTTGGGCCAACGGCAATACTTTGCGTTGGGCCATGATGGAAGGCACCAATTTGAATTTTCCCCAAGCGTACAACCCGTTGTAGAGCACAAAGCATCCCAGCCAGACGAGTAAGACCGCCAACACCCCTCTTTTAGCAAGGGCAAACCGTTGCGCCAGCATCCACAAACCGATTTCCAACGCTACGATGATAAAAATGCCCACTCCCGTCACTACCCACATACTTAAAGGGAATACAAAAATTTCTTTTCCCGCCGGGCCGAAGAACAGTTCCAACATCGCCAACCCGATATGAAAACGGTATTGCGCAAAAACCACAATATCAATCGCCAGTAAAACGGAAAGCAAACTGCTCAGCCCGACGGCAACCCCCCGCACCGTACGCGGGCCGATATAGCCCCACGGTCCGCTTACTACGCCCACCAACCAGGCAAACAGAAAGATATGCCCCACGATAAAAACCGTGGTAAACAACAACCCCAACGGATCTGTAAAAAATCCGTTAATCTTAAAAAAAATGAGAGAAACCGCCCCCCACAGCAATCCATGTAGTGTCGCGAAGGTGAACAAGGGGTATTTTTTCATGATGTATTTATTATACTATTTTCCGTTTAGCAGTAGGGACTTCCTTTCGACGGATGTTATCCCACAAAACGCTTCTGCCCGTATTCAGTGCCGCCGCGGCGCAGTATACTAAAAGAAATGCGAATGTGATACAATACTTATAGTGTTGTTAAAATACCCAGCCGGGGCATCATACAAAAAATAATGATGAAAAATAATGAAAAAATGAGGTATTTATGAAAAAACATTTCTTAGTTGTACTTACAGGGTTATTGATGACGGGGTGTGCCGCGGGGACTCCAAAAACCACTTACATAGCCGTTCCCAGCGATGTAAAAGATAACGAAGTATGGCAAGAAACCCAAAATCCCAACGTAGAGCCGGAAAATACCTGCACCCGTTGTAATATTGCCAACCAGCAAAAAGAAATGCAGGAAATCATCCAAAAAATAATAGAAAAAGGCCAAACGGTTCCCGCACCGTCCGTTCAACCCTAACTGCTTTTGGGCACCGTATACCGCATAGCCCAAAAACAAAACCGAATTACATAAAAAATCCCCGGTCATAATCCGGGGATTTTTCAACTAAACTTTGCGGTTATTATCTTTCACAAGCCCATTCCTCCGCCGCAAGCTCTTCTGCCACTGTATCTACAAGCGCTTCCTCCTCATAGGTAAACCCGTGGGGGCACACGCCTTTTTTCCCTTTGCCCTCACATATTTTCCGGGCGGAACCGTCGAGTCGCTTTTCCAACGTAAGGACCATCCCCTGATCCATTCTAACACTGGCAACCAAAGTACCATCGCCCAAAACCTGAACCATATAGTCGGCTTTGTTCAATCTGCCGGTGGTCACGGCGACGTCTTTCGCCTTATCTTTGATGCTGGCTTTCTCGTTGATAACAACAGGCCACGCCTTCTCCGTTTCCTTGATTGCCTTCTTTTCCTGCGCCATAGCTGGCAGAGCCAATGCTACAGCCAATAATAACATCAAGTATTTTAGCGTTTTCATAAGATTCTCCTATTACACCACTTCAAAAGTTTTAACAACAATACTACCTCACTTATAGTATAATAGAAAATCGCATTTTTTCAAGGGAGAATTTAAAATTTCGGCCCCACAAAAAAGCCATAAAAAACGCCCCGTTTAAACGGGGCGTTTCATTTACATTCCTGCTACTTGGCAACAATACTAACGGGAACAAAATCTACCGGCTCCTTCTCCTTATAGGTAAACCCGTGGGGGCACACGCCTTTTTTCCCTTTGCCCTCACATATTTTCCGGGCG
>JAEEGL016893643.1_pt1 | contig 23722 bp, 19 predicted proteins | sample 9134231 | NCBI WGS metagenome assembly JAEEGL01 (sample SAMN16246548, study PRJNA631951) | gut metagenome | biome: gut microbiome; feature: rumen; material: fiber-attached | host: Bos | place: Iran: Karaj | collected 2018-10 | reverse complement strand
TTGATAACGTTGGTATAATGCTGAACCCTTTCTTTGTAACTTTCACATAAAATAGATTAAACCAATTTTGACTTTCTTCAGCACTAACTTCATTATTAATAACTCTTCCAAATAATTCTAAATTATTAATAAGTTCATGTGAATATGATATTAAATATTGATATGTTGTTGCAAAGTCATCAGTAAATTCTTTACGTGTCAATAATTCTTTTTTCATTTTAGTTTTAATTTCTTCCATAAACCCCTCCTACATGGCTAGATATAATAACATGTTTGATACATTTTGTCAATTTATGAATAATATTTAAAAATGACACTTAAGTAAATAACTTAAATGTCAACATATAATTAATATTTATCAATTATTTCTTCTAATTCTTCTTTACTTCTAAATCCCACTAATTCTTCTTGTAGTTCTCCATCTTTGAAAAAAATTAGTGTTGGAATACTCATTATCCTATATTCCTTTGCCAAATCTTCATGTTCATCAACATTTACTTTAATAATATTTATTCTATCTTCAATGCTTTCAAGTACTGGCATCATCATTTTACACGGACCACACCATTCAGCATAAAAATCTACTAAATGTAATCCTTTTTTAATAAGTTCATTAAAATCTTCTTTTTCTAAATGTACCATTAATCTATCTTTCCTCTCTTTCTTAATATTTCAACATTTTCTGGAGTAATTATATCATATCTTAAAAATAATTTAATAGTTTCTTCATTAAATTTCTTTTTATCTGTTCTATATTCTTCAGTAAGTTCATACACTTCTGTTATTGCATCTCTGGTATCTTTAATAGCATCACTCATTAGTGGTGTAGAATCTAATATTTTATTTGCAATTTTAGAATCATTTAAACCTTTGATATTTAAAAAAGGCTGACTCATTATAAATAAAAATATAAACAATAAAATGTATGCTTCAATAAATCCTATTATTGCGCCTCCTATTCTAGAAAAAAAGCCAAGAATTATTGTTGCTCTTAGTAACATTTCAATTAATCCAGTTACCTTTAGTACTATTCTAACTACTAAATATAGAATAGAAAATACTATCAAAAATGCAATTACTTCATATAATAGTATATTTAATATAGTAACACCACTGTAAATTCCAGGAAATGAAAAAAATGGTAATACTTTATACATAAATGTAGATATTGGTGTTCTTAAATAGAAAGATATAATTACTGATATTACCACACCAACTAAAAATACTACTTCTCTTATAAGTCCTCTTCTAAAACCAGCTAAAATACCTATTATTAAGCAAATAATTATTATTGCATCGACTATATTCATAAAACCTCCTAGTATATAACATATGGTCTTATTATACTTCCATTGCCTGATTTTACTTTAACATCTTTTTTTAATGTAATTACAGGTCTAATACCATGTTTTTCACTTACAACAGTAGGTAATAATTCATTACCTTTTACAGTAAAATTATATGCATTAATTCCATTAAAATATGCAGGTGAAATAGTCCAATAGGTTTCTTTTGATAATAAATAATTATTTGAAATATTATTACCTATTCCAGCTAAATATGCCTCTTCTGCACTAATTAAACCTATTGGATTAGATAATATATCTACTTTTAAATTATCATTTTCTTGACTACATCTATAGCTTGGATTATTATTTATTAATCTATACATTGTTTCATACCCAGTATTATCATTTTTATATCCATTAGTTCCATATAGAACTTTAGATAAAGTAAAAAGCATAGTTTTTCTATTATTACAATAAATTGAATTTTGTATTAATGTAGAATTATTATTAAAATTACTAGAGTAATATGAGTCTAATATAGTTTTAATTTTGCTTGAATTTATATTTTCATGTTCTTTTAAGTATGTTGCACTATTTGGCATTCCATACATAAAGCCAACATATGCATTATAGTTTGACTTTGTATTAAACTCTGATGTTTCAATAACATTATTCTCATCATTACATACACCATTATTAACTTGTCCATTATATATTAGCCTAATTCCATCATCCTCAGTTGTTCTAATTATTCGAAAGCATGTATTTTCTAAAAGAACATTGTTATTAAGATTGTCACTACCTTTAAAGTAAAATACAGTTTTTCCATTAATAGAATTATTAGTATAATATAAACCTTCTTTAAATTCTTCAGAATTATTATCAATGATTTCATTATTACTCATAATAAAATATCCAAGTGTACCTTTTTCAAAAATATCTTTCGTACGAATAACTTTTACTAATATATTTGTTGAAATTGTTTTATTAATTTCATCACTATTTTGTATATTTATATTAAGATTATATTTATGTTCTTTATTTTTATCTAGTTTAATATTAGAAGCAATAGTACTATTACTTTTAGGCATATAGCTTTTATCTATATATGCAGCATTATTCGTACCATTTAATGAAAATGTTATGTCTTTTTCATCTTTAAAATTATTAATTAAATCGTCAAATATAATGTCATAATATATAACACTATCACTAATGTTTTTAATAGTAAATGTTTTACTAATTTCATCACCTTTTTTTGCGTTAACTAAAGCAACATTGCTTGTGTTATCAAAAGTAATTTTTAATCTACTATCATTATTTACTACTTCTTCAGTATTATCAAAATATTTAAAATAAGCATAAGTTGAAACCATAATAAACAATGTAGTTATGAAAATAAAAAAATATATAATTTTATTTTTCATACTATCACCTATTCTATGTAATATTATATAATTATTATGTCAAATTTTCAATAATATTTGAAATAATCTTATTTTTTTGATAAAATACAACGCGGAGGGGATAGTATGATAAAAGAATGTGATATATTAACAGAAAAAGATAAAAAAACATTAAAAAAAGTTAGTAATGAAGTAAAATTTCCTATGAACGAAAAAGATATATATCTAATGAATAATATGATAATGTATCTAAGACTTAGTCAAGATGAAGAATATGCTGAAAAAAATCATATAAGAGCTGGTATGGGACTTGCTGCAATACAACTTGGAATACAAAAAAGATTTTTTGTAATATCATATAAACAAGAAGATGGAACTTTTGAAGAATATAAAGTTGTTAATCCAAAAATAATATCTCACTCTGAAGAACAAATATATGTTGAAGAAGGAGAAGGATGCTTAAGCGTTACAAGGTATGTTGAAGGAATTGTTCCTAGATATGCTAGAGTAACTGTTGAATATTATGATGAATTTGGAAATAAGAAAACAGTACGAGTAAGAGAAGAAATAGCCGTTGCCTTCCAACATGAAATAGATCATTTAAATGGAATATTATTTACAGATAAGATTGATCCTAAAAATCCATTTAAAAATCAAGAAAATATGAGAGCAATATAAAGAGTCAAATAATAATAAGTTTGCTCTTTTATTTTAGATTAAAATATAGTAAAATATATATTGTAAAATAATTAGGAGACTAAAATGGAAAAAGGAAATAAAATTAGATTCTTTTTTTGGGGATTTATTTGGATAGTTGTGATTGCTTTGACAATTATGGGAATTAATTCTTATCTTAATGGAAATGGTAATAGTGGTAGATTAAGAAAAAAATTAACACCAATAGTTGAAACTTTTAATGGATTAGAAAAAATAAAAGACTATAAGAAAGCAAATATAAACTTGAAAGCATCATTAATGAAAACTGGCGTTAAAATTACTTATTCAACATCTACCTCAAATTTAAATTTTATATATACTTACAAAACTGAAGATAATGAAGAAATACTATTTTCAAAATACAATATATCTGATGAAACAGCTGGCCTAATAGTGGCAGAAGCCCTATTCGACAGCATTTCAGTTAAAAATAGCCATAAAGAAAAAGAACTATTTGAAAAATTTGAATTTGGCGAATTATATAAATCTAAAATTAAATATGGTGGATATATAGAAAATAATTCTAATGATACATTTATTTATGTAAATATTAATAAAACATTACTAGATACAATGACTGAAGAATACGTAAAAGATTTATATATCAATGAAACTGATTTAATTAATTTAAAAAATGAATTAAATAAACCTAACACCTATAGTTATCAATATGAAAAAGGTAATACAAAATTATATATAGAAATTACATCAGAAAAATATATTATATATTTAAGAAATGGTGAATATGATAATTATTTATATAAATCAATAGTTTCAACAATAAATTCTCTTGATATAAGTAATGAGAAAAAACAACAATTTATTGATAATTATAAAACAATAGATATATCTACATATTTTGATAATTACATAATTACTATTGATAGTAATGTATCAACAATTGAATTTTTTACTGAAAAAGATAAAGTAGTAAAAATAGAAATTAATAAAGATATGGTTGATAAAACAGAATAATAAAAAAACGGAATAATCCGTTTTTTTAATTATCTAATTTAACACTAACTATTTTAGAAACACCACTTTCCTGCATAGTAATACCATATAACTTATCTAAAAACTCCATAGTTTTCTTTTTATGTGTAATTACCAATAATTGTGTTTTATTTCTATAATTACTTAAATATTGTCCAAAAATAGTTGCATTATTTTCATCTAAAGCACTTTCAACTTCATCAAGTATTACAAATGGTACTTTTTCAAGATTCATAATTGAAAAAAGTAAACTAATTGCTGTCATAGTTCTTTCTCCACCAGAAAGTAAACTTAATGGCTTTTCATTTTTTCCAGGTGGTATTGCTACAATATTAATTCCAGTTTCTAAAATATTATCAGGATCAGTTAATTCTAAATGTGCACTACCTCCATGAAATAGTTCTTTAAACACTTTAGAAAACTCTACATTTATATTATTAAATGATTCTTCAAATTTTTCTTTCATTACTTCATCCATATCAGAGATGATATTAAGTAAATCATTCTCACTCTTTTCTAAATCACTTTTTTGCTTATTTAAAAAATTAACTCTTTTCGATACTCTTTCATACTCTTCAATGGATCCAAGATTAACTTCACCAAGTGACTTAATTTTTTTACGTAAAGTAGATACTTTACTTCTAGCTATATTTTCATCTATTTCAAGAATATATTCACTTCTAGCTCTTTCATATCCTAAATTATAATCTTCAGAAAGCCTATTTAATAAATTATCAAGTAACATATTTAATTTAGTAATATCAATTTCTAATGAATTTATTTCATTATTCATTTTATTATATTCAGCATTAGCTTTTTTAATAGATGTTTCAAGTATTGTAAGATTATTATTAAGTTCTAATTTTTCTTTGTTAAACTTTTCTAAATTATGTTCAAGTTCAAGTTTTTTTTGCTCATGACTATAATAATCTTCAATTACTTTATTAAGCTCATTATCAAGAGATTTATCACTTAAATTATTTATTTCATTTAATACCATATCATATTCGTTTTTTAGATTATCTAACTCATGATTTTTACTATTTAATATTTCTGTAAATTGAACATTTTCTACATTAGATTTATATATATTATTTCTTATAACATTTAAATCATTATCATATTCATTTACTTTAATTTCAATAGATTTTATATCATCTCTTAATGTATCAATAGATAATTTTAATTTTTCTAATTCATACTTATCACTAATATATGAATTATTATTTTTAAAACTACCACCTGTCATTACGCCACCAACGTGAATAAGTTCACCATCTAAAGAAATAACTCTATATCTATGATTGATTTTTTTGCTTATAGTAATTGCTGAATTTATATCGTTGCATACAATAATATTACCTAGTTGATTCATTACAACATTATAATATTTAGTGTCATAACGAACTAAATTGGAAGCAACATCAACGTATCCAATAATATTACTTATATCTCTTAGTATTTCTGGTTCAATACTTCTTGGCTTAATAACATTTAATGGAAAGAAAGTTGCCCTTCCTTTATTATGACTTTTTAAATATTCAATAGCTTCTTTAGCACAAGCTTCATCATCTACAACTATATTATTAGCAGAAGAGCTTAAAGCAACATCTAACATAGTAGAATATATTTCATCAGTTTCAATTAAAGATGCTAAAATATTATGGATTCCTCTTAGAGTTGGAGACTCTATTATGCTTCTTACACTATAAGGAATTTTATTCATCGAAGCAATATTATTTTCGAGTATATCTATTTTATTATTAGTATCTAATAACATTTTCTTTTTAGCATTTAATGAATAAATATTTTTTTCTTTTTCAGTAGTAGTTTCATTATATTCACTATTATATTCATTAATCTTATTTTTAATATTTTCTATACTATCGCTTGTATTCTTAATATCTAATTCTAATAATGATATGCTTGTTTTAAGCTCACATTCCCTATTCTTTAAATTAATAATATTGTTTTTAACTGATTCACTTGTTTTATCATATTTATTTCTTTCAGTTAATAATGTTTTCTTGTTACTAAGTTCAATCAAACTCTCATTTATTTTAAAAATTTGATCACTACAAGATTTAATTTTATCATCAACGCCTAATATTTCAGCTTTAAGTTTTTCAACGGATGTATCATCAGTAGTAGAATTAGAACTAATTTCTAACAATTCTTCTTCTAGCTTTTCTTTCTTACTTTTTTTTGCTTCTAAAGTTGTACTATATTCAGTAATATCACGAGCAATTAATGCAATTTCTACACTCTCAAGCTCGCTTAATGCTTCTTTATATTCACGTGCTTTTTTAGCAGACTCTTCAAGTGGTAATAAATTTTCAGAGTTTTCTTTAATTATTAAATCAATTCTATCTATATTATCATGTGTTTTATTTAACTTTGATAAACTTTCTTCTTTTCTCTTTTTATACTTCAAAACACCAGCCGCATCTTCAAATATTATTCTTCTTTCTTCTGGCTTTTCACTTAATATCTGATCAATTTTATTTTGTGGAATTATATTAAATGATTCACGACTGGATTTAGAATCCATAAATAGATTTGTAATATCTTTAAGTCTACATTTTTCATTATTAATATAATATTCATTTTCTCCAGTTTTATATACAGTTCTTTTAATAGATACTTCATTATATTCAACATTTAATGTTCTATCGGTATTATCAAATACTATTTCTACTGAAGCGTAATTGGATGGACTTCTAGTAGCAGAGCCAGTAAATATGACATCTGCCATATTATTAGTACCACGAAGTGACTTAATACTTTGTTCACCAAGTACCCATTTAATTGCATCTACAATATTACTTTTCCCACTTCCGTTTGGACCAACAATACCTGTAAATGACTGATCTAATTCAATATTAATTTTATCAGCAAAACTTTTAAAACCATTTAATTTAATTTCTTTTATGTACATTATATTCACCACAATTCTACTACTAAATAATTATATCAAAATAAAAAGAATGTCTCAAGACATTCTTATTTATTATCTTTTTGTTTTTTGAATAATTTTGCTTTATCCAAAGTAAATTTATATAAAGTATTGTGATTAGTAACAATGAAGAAACTTAATTCTCCAGGAATAACTTCGTAGAATAATATTGGTAATGATAAGTTTTCAGCAGCATCTACTAATTCTTCAAACTTTTCAATTTTTACAATATTATCAAATTTATTCTCATCAATATTCGTATCTTCAAATGAACCATTTATTATCAGTTTATCATACTCATTAATATATTTTCCTAATGTAATATAATAAATATTTCTTCTCTTAAACTTAATATAGATTCTAATACTAGTAATTAATAGTATTAATACAAGACCTAAAGCTAGAACAGATGCAACAAACAATATTATATTGCTAATAGTGATTTTTCCTTTAGCAAACAATAAACCACTATTAACTATCCTATCTGTATCTATTGATATCTTTATCGTTTGTTCAGATAATGGAATACTTGCTTGTAAAGTTCTTGATAATGATAATTGGTCTTCATTATTTGAATGAGTTCCAACTACATTAATTTGCATTGTTAAAACTAACTTACTATATGCACTGATTCCAAAATCTTTTTTATATCTATTTACTAGATTATTATACTCATCGTAATCAATTATTAAATTTTCAGCAACAGTAACTGAATTTGATTTAATGTTTTTAGTTGTATCTTTTACAAATTCAATATCTTTTGTATATAAAGGTTGGCTTTCACTATCTTTTGCAATTAATAATTTACCAGTTACATTGTATTTATATGTAAAATTTAATGAATCTGATGCGTGTAATTCATATCTAAAATCAGGATTAATTGTACTAATAAGATTAGCAACATATTCCATTCCATTTTCTAAATACTTTTCTTTATAATATTTATTTTCTTTTAAATATACTTTATAATCAACATCACCATTTTCACTATATTCAACAATTGCCTCTTGCTTTTTAAGATCTAATGATTTAACTAGTAAAGATTCAGCTAGTGGTAGTAGTATTATAGCCAACGCAATTAAAATAATTAACCATTTTTTAGTATTAAATACTTTATTTCTTTGAACTATATAAAGTTTATCATTATCACTAATATAACTTACTTCTTCGTTCTTATTCTTTTTATTCATTTTTCTACTCTCCTTTTGCTAATAATCTATGCAACCATACTGATGGAAGCCCTAAATACTTTATTTTAAAATTTACTTTTCCAATTATATCTGTTTTAACAACTACCCAACTATCTTCAGCATTATCTTTATAATCACCTTTAGTTCGAATATAATAATTGTTATTTTTTTCTGTAATATTTATTATTCTATGGGTATAAAGTGTATTTCTAATTTTAAATACAAGTATGTCACCTTTTTTTAATCCACCAGGATTCTCAGCATACCATTTATCTATTACAACGATATCACCCACATCAATAGTTGGCGACATACTTCCAGATGCAATAGTTGCTACCCAATATCTAAATAAATTACTATATATTCCTATTACAAACAGTAGAAATAATACACATAGAGCAACAAATATTTTGCTACCTGTTCCTTTTTCTCTTATATCCTTCTTTTCTCTTTTTCTTAAATAGAATTTAATAAATTGAAGATTTATAATTGGCATAACGATTGAAATAATTGATGTCAAATATTCATCATATGCTGGCATAATTGGAACAATATATTCATATGTACCAACAATTAATGGGTAAATAAGAGATACCCAATAGCCATATTTATTACTAAATATACTTAATACAACATTTTTACTTATACTTGGAAGTATTACAACACACACAAATTGCAATAATACAAAATTGTTATCAAATGTATAGAATGACATTGAGAATAATATATCAGCAAAAATTAATGCTATAACTGATAATATTATGTTATATTTGTTGTTATCTCTACAGCATTGATACCTAAATAATTCTGCAGGAATTATCACTGAAATTGCAGGAAAAACATTTAGGAACATCGTAATGATGTTTTTACTATAAGGAGATCTAACATATCCGCATATAAACCCAATTGCATAAGTAATAATTATTATAGATATTGTGATTAATGCAACTGATATAATTGCTTTTTTTTGACTACTAAAACTAATTTTTTTAAAGCTAACAAAATATACAGATGCACCAAATAACGTAAATAATATTAGAGATAACAGGTAAATATTTAACTTAGTCCCTGTAAATATGATAACAGATGCAAAAAGGATAAACAAAATCTCTAATATTAAAATTTTCTTAGCATTACCTTTCAATTTTATCCTCCTTACATTCTTTTAACCAATATAATTTTGTTCAAATAATATTATTGTTTCAAATCCTCTTAAAGTTACATTCTCAATAGGAATTTCATTTTTAGGAATATCCTTTGAGTACTCAAAAGTCATTTTTATTTTTCTTGAATTAAATCCAAGATATTCATTGTCTGGAGAATATAATATATCTCCAATTTTAATTTCACTTCCATCATCATAAGTAATTTTATATTTAATATATTTCTTAGCACTCTTACAATCTCTATCACTACCAATACATATTGGCTTATAATTTTGTATGTCGCTAATTGCAGCATCCATAGTGCCTTGATTAACAACATCAAAAGTGTAAGATATAGAATCTCCTGGAGATGTGAAGACTACTTCAAAATTGGCAACAGAAGTTGCAGCATTGAAATCTGGAGATGAAAGTTCTCTAGCATGTCCATTTATTTTAGCTTTAGAAATATTTTTAAATACAATTTCCCACTTCTCATCAACAAATTGATAAGGCGAAGCTTTCAATACAGCTGATTTGATTTTTAAAGTGTGAGTAAGAGATGCATACGCAAAAGAAACGGCAATAATTGATACCATTATACATAATATACCAAATACTTTGTAATCCTTTGACCTTTCCATATACTCTCCATTGTATCTAAATATTTTTATGATATTACTGCATTTCCATCTTGCGTGTATGTAAATGTTAATCCAAGTCCAGTAACACTTATATCCGCAGTTGGTAAACTAGATGCAGGAATATTATTTGCGTATGATAATATAATTTTAAAGTGTCTAACTCCACCATTTGCATTAATTACACCATTATCAGCAGCTGCAATTTCTGTATTTGTTGTTGTATCATACAACTTATATGTTATATAGTCACACACTGCATTTGCATTTGATTGATTAGTACTAGAACAACTTGGTGTATCTATTGTAAGACCAGTTAATTTTGCTTTAAAGTTACCAGAATTGATAACATCAAATGTATAAGCAATTGTGTCACCCGGAGATGATAACTGAACTGAATAATCACCAATTGAAGTTGAGCCACTCTTAATTGTTGGTGCAGTTAATTCTGTAGCAGTTCCAGTAGCTATTTCATTACTTAAATTTACAAATTTAACCTCCCACTTAACAGATTTAATATTAGCAGTACCATTAATATTTAAGTTTTGTGTAAAACCAGCATATGCTAGTGATACAGCAACTAATGATACGATTAATGCTAAAATACCAAAAACAACATAATTTTTTGATCTTTCCATATATATTTATATCCTTTCTTGATTAAACATTAATTAAGAATAAACGATTTTATACGGTATGCTAAAAATAGCATACCGTATAATCAATAATCATTTATTTATGGTGTTACCTGTGCATTTCCATCTTGAGTATATGTAAATACCACACTTAATCCGGAAATTGTAACAGCCGCAGTAGGTAAATCACTACTATTATCAGTTTCGTTGTAACTTAACGTTAATCTATAAGTTCTCTTACCACCATTTGCATCTAATTTTGAATTATCAGCAGCAGTAATGGCACTACCATATGTATTTGCACCAGTTTTTTCTTCTAAAACATAACTAAGTTTACTTGCACAACTACTGCCATTCCAATTAGTATCAGTTGATGTACATGTAATTGATCCTTTTGTCAAGCCAGTCATTCTAGCATCAAAACTACCTGAATCTACTACATCAAATTCAAAACTTGCTGCAGAACCTGGAGTAGTGAAATTTACAGTATAATCACCAATAGTAGTAGAACCAACAACTGCTGGCTGAGTTCCCCAAGTAGCTCCACCTGTTGGAGTACCTACAACAACATTTTCAAAATGAACGTTCCAGTTAACTGAATTAATAGATGCAGTACCATTGATATTTAGGTTTTGAGTAAATCCTGCATATGCTAGTGATACGGCAACCAATGAAACAACTAATGCTAACACTCCGAAAACCACATAGTTTCTTGATTTCTCCATTTCAAATTCTCCCTTCTAAATATTGTAATAGATTATATAAGTAGAACACTAATCAATTAATTCAATTAGTATCCTATCCTATATAACCTACCTTACTATTTAATTATAATAATAAAACTATTTTATGTCAATGAAAATAACATTATTTTTACGAAAATTACATTAATAATTTCCAAAAATAATCTACATAATAATTAAAATATAAAACTATCAATGCGCCCATAATTAAAAATGGTCCAAAAGGAATTATTCCTTCTTTATTTTTATACTTTTGTGCTACAGCAAATATAATTCCTAAAATACAAGCAATAAATAATGTAATAAATGAATTATATAATCCTATTCCAAGTGTAATGACTGCCATTAATTTTATATCTCCATCACCTAGTGATTCCTTTTTAAAAGCATAATTTCCAAGCAATTTTATCAAACACATTATGACAAACATAATTATTGCATATAGAATATTTAAAAACACTGATATTTTAATATATATGTATAGTGTAATAATTAAAGAAATAGTACTAAATATTATTACTCTATCAGATATATAGTAATATAGAAAATCACTTATCATCGTTACAATTAATGTACAAGTTAATATTGTTGCAATCCAAAAATTCATACTAAAACCAAATTTAATATAATTAATTACAAATAAAATAGAGCACAATAATTCGGTATAAAAATATAATGGATTAATTTTTGCCTTGCAATAAGCACATTTACCTTTTAAAAATATATATGATAAAATTGGTATATTCATATACCATTTTAAAGATTTATTACAATTTTCACAGTAGCTGCTAGGAAAAGTGGTTTTAATTTTATTTGGAATTCTATAACCCATGCATCCTAAAAAACTACCAAGCATAGCGCCAATAATAATTAATAAAATAATATAATAATATTCCATAAACACCCCATAAGAATTAAATTGTTTGATATATTCCAAACATTGGAACAACAATTGCTATTAATATAAATCCAACTATAACGGCTAACATTACAATCATAATTGGTTCTACAAATGTTTTGATTTGATTAACTTGATTTTTTTCAAGTTTATGATAATAATCACCTACTTTATCAAGCATTTCTGCAAGTTCTCCAGTAGATTCACCAGTAACAATCATATAATATGCAACTTGTGGAACTGCCCAGTGATCTTTAAATGCTACACTCATTTTTTCACCTTTAAGTAAATTATTAATAGTTTTATTCATTATTGTTTTATATATTTCATTACTAGTTATTTTCCCAAGAATTTCAATACTATCAGTCAAAAGTACATTATTTTTATTTAATGTAGCAAATGTTCTTGCAAATAATCCCATTTCCTTATATACAATCAAATTACCCACAACTGGTAACTTCATAAAGAATGTTTGATTTAAAGTTCTAAACATTTTAACTTTTTTATAAAGCAAAGTATAAGCAATAGTTACAAATGTAATAAATGTAATAATATTCATATACTTGCTCTTTAAGAAAGCAGAAATATCCAATGTAATTTGAGTAACTGGATTAATATCAGCGTCCATTGATTCATATACTTCAACAAATTTAGGTACTATGTATACAAGCATAAACACAACGACGCCTAGTGCAAAAATAAGAACAATTGATGGATAAGTTAAGGCACCAATAATTGCCTTTTTTGTATCCTCTATTTCTTGGTAATAATCGCTCATCTTATCCAAAGTACTTTCAATATCGCCAATCATTTCAGCAGATTTTATCATGTTTACTAATAATGCTGGAAAAGAATTGCCTTGCTTTCTCAAAGCTTCACTAAATGGTTCACCCATTGTAAGTTCATAAATGATTGAATCATATAAACCTTGATATTTTTTTCTCTTATCTTGTTTTGCAAGTATCTTAACTGAATCAGTTAATGGAATACCTGATTTAACATATGTAGATATTTGCGCTAACCAGAAAATCAAATCTTTATTTTTCATCTTTCTTTTTACACCTGAAGAATCAGAATGAAGAAAATTTATTACCCATGATGTTTCAATTTCATACACAGTCATACCTTTATCAATCAAATATGAATAAACATCTAACTTTGATAGTGCTGCAAAATATCCTTCAACAAGTACTCCCTCTGAATTACGAGCGGTATATCTATATGTCTTTTTAGTATCACTTTTTGTAACATCATCACTATTTGGATCTATGGACATTACAGTTAAGCTTGCTTCTCTTTTTGCTCTGGCTGCCTTAACTGATGGTATATTTTCATATTTTTCATTTAAATATGCTCGTGCTCTTTCTATAAATGTCTTACCACTTTCTTGATCTTCAACTGCTTTTACTTTTGCCTTATCAAATGTTTTTTTAACATTAGAATATATTTTATATAGTGGATTACTTAATTTTTTATATAAAAAGGTAGGAATACCTATAAAAATAAATTCAAGCACATATGCACCACCGGTATATATGGCTTTTAATAACATATATATTTCATGAAAAGGCGTTTTTAATAAAATCTTATATATAAATTCAAATGCCATAAATATATATGAAAATATTGATATAATTAGTGAAAATATACTATCAAACATTTTAAATAAAAATCCTTTATTTTGATTATTATTAACTTTAGAATTATTATTTTTAACAGTAGTAGAAGTTACAGTTGGTGCTGAGACAGCATAAACTGCATTAGTACTAGCTACTTTTTTTACTTGTTTGACTTCATTTACAGCACTTTTCTGTCTCATATACCTTCCCTCTTATTCTATACATAGTCATTATAACATAATATTAGGTAAATAAAAAGTAAAACTTTCACAATTTATTTTTTAAATAATATAATAATATAGGTGAATTATCTATGAATTTTAACGTAATAGAATTATTAAAAAAAATTAATTTAAATAACGTAATATCAAATACAAATAAAACTTTGGGTATTATAAAAAAATCAATACCAGTTTATAGACAAGTTAAACCATATGTTACTCGAGAAAAATCTTTGCTTAAAAAAAACACTTCAGAAATAAATAACATAATAAAAGAAAGTAAGTCATTAGAGAATTTTGAAAAAAACACTACTTTTAATGATACTCTTACTTTCTTTAGATAATTATTCCTCACTATCAGTACTAAGTATTGATAAGAATGCTTCTTGAGGTATAGATACACTACCAACTTGTTTCATCCTCTTTTTACCTTCTTTTTGCTTTTCTAAAAGTTTTCTTTTTCTTGATACATCTCCACCATAACACTTGGCAAGTACATTTTTCTTTAATGCTGATATATCTTCACGCGCAATAACTTTAGAACCAATTACTGCTTGTATTGGAACTTGAAACATTTGCTTAGGAATTATTTTCTTTAAATTTTGACATATTATTTTACCTCTATTATAAGCAAAATCTTTATGAACTATTAAACTTAAAGCATCAACTATTTCCCCATTTAATAATATATCCATTTTAACAAGTTTGCTTTCTTTATTACCAATAAACTCATAATCAAATGAAGCATATCCTTTAGTGTAACTTTTTAATTTATCAAAAAAATCATAAACAATTTCAGATAAAGGAAGTTCATATAAAATATTAACCCTTGTTTCATCTAAATAAGTCATATTTTTATATATACCTCTTTTATTTTGACAAAGCTCCATAATTGGTCCAACATATTCACTAGGAACATATATATTACAGTTAACATAAGGCTCTAATATTTTAGATATCTTAGTTGGATCCGGCATTTTAGAAGGAGAATCTATGTTTACACTACTTCCATCATTCAAAAGAACTTCATATATAACAGATGGACTTGTGGCAATAATATCAATGCCAAATTCACGTTCAATTCTTTCTTCAATTATTTCCATATGAAGAAGTCCCAAAAAACCACATCTAAAGCCAAATCCAAGTGCAATAGATGTTTCTGGTTCAAATACTAAGGATGCATCAGATAGCTTAAGTTTTAAAAGAGCTTCTTTAAGATTATTGTATTTAGAACTATCAATTGGGTATATTCCAGAATATACCATTGGTTTCATTGGTTTATATCCAGGAAGAGCATCTACAGAATCTAATTCATTACAAATAGTATCACCAACTTCTACTTCAGTAATACTTTTTATTGATGCACTAATAAATCCTACCTCTCCAGCCTCTAGTGATTTCTTCTTTATTTCATGCGGAGTATGTTTACCCAGTTCAAGAACTTCATACACTGCCCCGCTATTAATAAACTTGATTTTGTCTCCAACGCTAACTTTACCATCAACTATTCTTACAAGGATAACGACTCCCTTATATGAATCAAAATAACTATCAAATATTAATGCTCTAAGTTTATTAGATTCACTTTTAGGAGAAGGAATTCGTTCAACCACAGCATCTAACAATTCTTTTACACCTTCACCGGTCTTACCGGAACATAGAAGTATTTCATCTCTATTAAATCCAATAGAATTAACTAGTTCATCTTTCACTTTTTCTGGATTTGCATTTGGTAAATCTATTTTATTAATAACTGGAATTATTTTAAGATTTGCATCAAGTGCTAAATATAAATTAGCAAGAGTTTGTGCTTCAATTCCCTGTGTTGCATCAACAACCAAAATAGCTCCTTCACATGCAGCTAAACTACGGCTTACTTCATAACTAAAGTCTACATGCCCAGGAGTATCTATTAAATGAAGTGTATAGCCATTATATTTAAGTTCCACAGCATTCAATTTAATGGTTATTCCTCTTTCTCTTTCAAGGTCCATTGAGTCTAGTATTTGTTCTTTTCTTTCTCTTTCTGTAACTGCACCACAAATATCAAGTATTCTATCAGCAAGAGTACTCTTTCCATGATCTATATGTGCTATAATACAAAAATTTCTTATTTTATCTCTTTCCATAAAAATAATTTTAACATAAAACACATAAAAAAAGAAGATAAAAATTATCTTCCTCCATATAACCTCTTTGATAAACTCTTTTCATCACAATCATAATCAGTTTTTGAATTATACTTATTAAATATTCTTTTATTTTTCTTTAATTTATATAATTCTTTTTCTATAATTTGTCTTGATCTTTCACGTGTAAATCCCATTTCATTTGCTATTTCTTGTAATGTATGACATATTCCATCTTCAAAACCAAATCTCATCTTAATAACTTTTAGATTCCTTGGATTTATACATATTTTTTCCATATCATGAATAAAATCTTCGCGTAGTAATTTGTCAGGAATTCTTTCTATTGAATCATCATCAGATTCTAAGAAATCACCAAATACACTATCACCGTCATCATTAGCACCATTTTTAACAGGCTTATCTAATGATAAAACAAATGAATTACTATTTATCAAATCGTACAAATCATATATTTTACTATTTATACCAAGAGCATTCATTACTTCCTCTTTAGTTGGCTCAACATTATTAGCCATAATATATGCCTCAACATATGCTTTTACTTTGTTGATTATATCTTTTGTATGTACAGGAATTCTAACAGTTAGACCATTATCAGCAATATATCTTGTAATCATTTGTTTTACCCAACAAGTAGCATATGTACTAAAAGTAAATCCTAATTTATAATCAAACTTATCAATAGCTCTTAATAGACCAATTTCTCCTTCTTGAATTAAATCAAGTATACTTACTCCAATAATCTGATAGTTTTTTGCAATACTTAATGGTAATCTTAAATTATGATTAAATATCTTATTACGTGCTGTTTCATCTCCATTTTCCATTCTTGCAAATAATTGAGTAATTTCTTCTTTTGTTAATAATGGATATGCAGTAATATCACTTACATGTAAGCTAAGAATGTCTATATCTTTATTGCTTTTCATAAAAGCAGCACTATCGAATTTAGAATAATACACTTCATCTGCTCTATTTTTCATATTCATATCTACTTTTATATTTTTCTCAGTGTTCGTAATTAATTTATATGCACCATATAAAGAAGTATTTTTAACTAGTGAATTGTTTGGATCCATAGTTCTTAATATGTTAGCTAATTTAGGACATTTATTTACTACTTTAATAGCCTCATCTATCGTAATTTTTTTATCATTAGGCAATATTTTTTTATAAAATATTTCTAAATCATATCTATATTTTCCAACTAAGCAATTATTAACATATTCTATAAATTCATCTACATTTTTCATAAAATCCCCCTTTTCAAAAGCAGATGTATTATATCATATTTGATACTAAATGTCAAATAAATTATTAAATTCAAATAAAAATCTTGTGAATTAACACAAGATTTTCTATTGATTTAAATCATCAGTTTCATATAGTTTTTTATCAAAATAATGAAATATATACTTATTGTTTGGATTATCATCATATTTATATTTAGCAAGTATATTCAGTATATTTTCTAAACTAGTTAAATCTTCATAACCATTTTCATTTGAATATTCAACTTCAAATACATAACTTAAATTTGAATATAAGTAAGCTAAAATTATATTTCTAGAATCATGATTTACTTTGTAGTAAAAATAATCATGTTCAGAACTAATACTATATTTTGGTCCTTCTTCAACAATATAACCATGAGAATTCAAAAAGTCTTTGTATTTCTCCGGCTGTTGTGAAATATCAGAATTATAGTCTATTATTATATCTACTTTACCTATGCTTCCATCATTTTGTGTGAAAGTTATAAGATAATCATCTGTTTCATATTTAATACTTTCTGGAACAAAAAATTTAAAACGTTTGTATTCAAAATTATATTTGTTCTTATTAGAAATATATAAACTAACGATAACTGATATTATAACCATTATTAAGACATCTATTGCAATAAATTTAATTATTATTTTTTTGTTCATATTACTCTCCTACTTATGCAATTCTGGAAGTTGCATTGATAAAAATGTATTATGAACTAAAATTCCAGCATCTCCAACATAGAAATTGTTGTTTCCTTCAAGTTCTAAGTTATATACAGTTGTATAAATATTCTTATAAGCAATGTTAGCCACATTATGATATGTTCCATCTGCAAATAACACTTTGTCATTTATTAATATATTTTCTGCTTTTATGTAATCAATAATACCATTTCTATCTACGTATACCCTATGAAGATGAGTTAAACTTAATTTTTCTCCATTGTCAAATGTTAATGTATACAGTATTTCTTTCATATTTTTGAAAGTAAATATATCTTTTATTTTCTTATATTCATTTACTTTTAATTCTTCATTGTAAGTAAGAACAAGTTCTCCAATGAATAAATCATTTATTGCTTTATCTCCTAATAATGTTTTTACATTTGTCCCTGCTAAGAAGCAGCCACCACCAGTGCTACCACCCGATGAAGAATCTTTTTCACAAGAGCAACCAGATTTATGCCATCCACTATTACAAGATGAACAACAATTATCACTACCACAACTACTGCAATTAGATACATTACAATAATAATGACATGAAGATGAACTAGATACACCATTCCCGGAATGTTTTCCATCAGGACAAGGAATTATTTTACCACCTGTGCAATAATGATCTGCAATACATGTTGTTTGTTTTTCTGCAGCAGTAGAAGCAGCATAGTAACCAGTTCCAGGTGTTTTACAACTGCCTAAACCAGTAGAATCAGTATAACCTCCTGCCGATGTATTGGTTGATGCTGTACAAGCAATCTTTTTTCCACTTGGACATGCATATCCTTTTGGACAAGGAAAAGCTGAATCAGCAGCAGCTTTAGAAGTATAATAACCACCTAAAGCAGATGTACAACTAATTTTTCCTTCTGCATTTGTATATGTTCCAGTAGTTGTTGCATCAGATGCTACACAAGCACTCTTCTTGCCACCAGAACAAGCATATCCTTTTGGGCATTTTGTGCAAGAATTACTTGAACCATAGTATACTACAGTTAATGCTTCTGAATAGTAACCTGCCTCACAAGTTGAAACAGATGTTGCTGTTGGATATGCAATATATTGCCCTTCTGATAATATTATCATGCAATCAGATATACTAGTTGAATTATGGTTAGACTTATTGTATGGGCTTGGACATGTTGCACAAGATCTTCCATCTTTGTTAGAATATTTTCCATCAAAACAATCAATTCTAGAACAAGCACTTTCTGAAAGTGAAGTGGCACTACAACCAGTACCTAAGTTGGTTGGCATATCAACACTCCATTTATAGAAATCAGGTTCATCGCCGTTTTCATGGCACCTCCAACATTTTGCAGTTTTTTCTATTATTTTACATGACGACAGTGTTTTACTTGAAGTTCCATCACTAAATAAGTGGTTTGAATCAGGAGTAACAGTGACAGAGTAATTACCTACTGCGGTTCCTGTTGATGGAGAATATGTAACATAATCACCACCAGATGCTAATGTCTGTGCTCTACCAGTATATTCTGGGTTTAAACAAGAACCTGGTGTAGCTGTTTTAGCCTTTGATATTGAGTAAGCTTTTTCAGTATTTGTTAATGAATAATTACCGCATTTGCCTTGCCCACCACTTACACTACCACAGCTTGCCTTTGAAGTATAATTAGATCCAGCATTAGTATTAGAAGTGTTAGAAACACTCATAGTTTCTCCTGAAACTCCAGTAGATGCACTTGCTGATGGTGCCTGTGGATTTCCATTATATGTAAATGATGTTGTTGTTCCCCATGAAACTGAAACTGATTTAGGCTTTATGTTCCATTTTATATTTTTTGCATCCGAAGTACCGTCACTCCATACATAATTTGTAGTTGATGAAAGTGTACATGTTTGTATATATGAAGCGGAACTTGCATTAATAGCACTTTGAGTTCCACTAGCATTACTTCCAGATGGACAAGTAATTCCACTATTTTGACTAGAGCCACTATAAGTTTTATCACTAGGACTACTTGGTATCGATAATGATTTTTTATTTATAGTTAATTTTCCAGTTTTATACGTAATGCTATAGTTACTTGTTACATTATTTGAACCGCTCTTTATTGTTGCTGCACTTGGTGTTATTGTTCCATTATTAGTTGCATTCGTAGTTGATCCAGTGAGTGTAATTGCTGTAACTGAATGACCGCTTAATAGCCCTGAAGAAGTTACATTACTTGTTGATGTCGATATAGAACCTCCATATGTTATAGTTTGAGCATTAGCAGTTATTGTTGCTGACTTTTTATTTATAGTTAATTTACCGGTTTTATATGTAATATTATAGTTACTTGTTACATCTGTTGAGCCACTCTTTATTGTTGCTGCACTTGGTGTTATTGTTCCATCTGTAGTTACATTTGTAGTTGATCCAGTGAGTGTAATTGCTGTAACTGAATGACCACTTGCCAATGTTGCTGCTGTTACATCACTCACAGTATTAGATATAGATGATCCATATGTTATTGTTTGAGCATTAGCAGTTATTGTTATTGCTTTTTGATTGACTATTAATTTACCGGTTTTATATGTAATACTATAGTTACTTGTTACATCAGTTGAACCACTATTTATTATTGCTGCACTTGGTGTTATTGTTCCATCTGAAGTTAAATCAGAAGTAGACTGTTTAAGTGTAATCGCTGTAATTGAATGACCACTTACTAATGTTGCAACTGTTACATCATTGACAGTCTTTGATATAGTCGTTCCATATGCCACTGTTTGAGCATTAGCAGTTATTGTTATTGCTTTCTGATTTACTAATAACACGCCATCTCCCTTAGTAATTGCGTAGTTATTACTTACATCTTTAGTACCTTTTTTTATAACGACAGTGCTTAATGTCTTAGTACTACTTCCAGCATCTGTTTGGCTTCCCGTACTCGTACATGACACAGTGTGTCCACTTATTAATCCTGATGTTGCATCACATGTCTTATCATCTTCTAATGCCTTACCATCATATGTCTTGCTTTGATTCCTTGCTACTACCGTAATATTTCTTTGCTTTATGCTGCATTCTATTGTTTTATCTTCAAAGTCTGTTCCGCCCCATGTGTATCCTGTATTTATCTTTGCTGTTACTATATATGTTCCAGCATTTGTTTGTTCATGATTACTCCATGTAAATCCTTCTGGTGGGTCACTAACTATTACATGCTTTGTATCATCATAAGTAGGATTCAAGCAATACTTACTTGCTGTCGGAATTGTTACATTTGTATACCATTTTGCTACTAGTGTATGATTACTATCAGTATATACTACTGTGGTTGAAGTTATCGCATCTCCATTTTCACTTCCTAAATGCCATCCTTCAAATGTATGCCCGCTCCATGTTGGCGTTGGTAGTGCCCCGTATGCTGAATCAAACACTACTGTATTTGTTGCTGTTGTATTTTCACTTCCAAGTGTCCAACCATTTGCTGTAGTTATTTTTCCACCATTTGCATTTACAGTTACGGTATATGGATTTGGATTCCATGTTGCATGTAGTTCATGATTACTATCTGTTTCTACTCTTGTATCTTCTGTTATTAATTTACCAGTTTCACTTCCTAAATGCCATCCTATAAACGTATACCCTTTTGGAGCTGTTGGCGTTGATAGCCCACCATTATAGCCATAATTTTCATCATATGTTACCTCTTTTGTTGTTTGACTAATTGTTCCTCTATGAGGTACATAAGTAACTGTATATTTATTTTGAGTAAATGTGGCAGATATATTTGAATTTTTAGTTACTTTATACTTACTTGGATCTATTGCAGCATTATTTTCTGACCATCCACTTAATGTATATCCTTTAAGATATACTTGTGAAGCACTTGGTATATTTTTAATTTTATCTTGATATGATACATCTTGCGTTGCTTTCTTATTTGACTCTATTAGACTCCATCCTTGTCCTCCAATACTATTATCAAATACTCCTTCCACGTTATATTTACTCTTTCCTGCATCTATTGTTACTTTATAATCTCTTAGTGTATATTCTATTTCACATACTATATCTTTTGTTATTCCACTTATTCTTAACTTTCCATCTTCTATTTCTCCACATGTTGTTTGTGATTTATATGTATATTGCTCTGTTGGTATTACATCTACTATTACATATCCACCTTTTGTTACTGTTACACTCGTTGGTTTTACTGTTATTTTTGTATCATCATACTTAAATGTTACATTAAATTTCTGGCTTACTTTCCATGGTGATACTCTTGTTCCATATCCTTCTACATTTATCCCTGATTTTACATAATTTGTTACTCTTACTCCACTTACTGCACTTCCTGCACTTAATGAGTTTGTTCCACTACTTGCTGTTGGATCTATCACTGTTACATTTCCGCCACTTTCTGTCATGGTAAAGAATGTAAGTCCATTAAATAAATATGAACTCCTTCCTCCTATAACATTAAATTCTTCATTATTTAATAGTCCTCCAGTTTTAAATTTACTATTATTTACTGCAGCGCCACTACTAAAACCATATTTAGTACTTTTGGTTACAAAATATCTTTGATAATTTGAAAAGCCTTTTATATAATCATTTGAAAAACTAGGTGTATTGTTATATAAAGTTTTTGCTTCTACTGTCATAAACAATAAAAAAATTATAATAAATGATAAAACTTTCTTCATATCATCACCTATTATAATTATACAATATCATGATTTTTTTTCAATAAAAAAATAAGAAATTGCTTTCTTATTTAGTTGTTTCTTCAGCTTTAACTTTAATTGCTTCTTTACCCTTATAGAAACCACATTTAGTGCATGCTCTATGTGGAGCAACAACAGCACCACAATTACTACATGTAGTAGTAGTTGGAGCAGTTTTCTTTAAGTGAGTTCTTCTTTGTCTTTTAGCAGTTTTACTAATTCTTCTAAATGGTAATGCACCAAATAATGTAATATTTAATTTCATTTTTATTCCTCCTTCGACATGTCAAAATAATAAATAAACTTTTTGCTTCGCTAAAGTATTTTCTCATAAATAAAGAAAAATATAAAGTATAATTTTCTATTTTATTGAAAAAAATAATTATTTTGCTATAATTTAACTATTGAAAGGAACTAAATATGCAAAAAATAATAGGTATAATTG
>JAEEGL015278464.1_pt1 | contig 23722 bp, 20 predicted proteins | sample 9134231 | NCBI WGS metagenome assembly JAEEGL01 (sample SAMN16246548, study PRJNA631951) | gut metagenome | biome: gut microbiome; feature: rumen; material: fiber-attached | host: Bos | place: Iran: Karaj | collected 2018-10 | reverse complement strand
TGAGGAGCGAAGCGACGAAGAATCTTTATAGATGATAATATAATGAACAATACTGAAGAAAAAAGCAAACTGAAAACCTATACTTTGCTCCATGCCCTGCTCCTGTTTTACTCCGCAGGCGGGATCTGCTCAAAGTACGCAGCAAACCAGGAGCTCTTTTCCTTTAAATTCTTCCTGTTTTACGGCCTGTTGCTGTTCACGCTTTTTATCTATGCGATCTTCTGGCAGCAGGTGATAAAGGATCTGCCTGTATCGGTGGCATATTCAAACAAGGCCATAACAGTCATATGGGGCATGATGTGGGGAGCCCTGGTTTTCGGCGAACACATAACTGTGTTTAACATCATAGGTGCACTGATCATCATAGCCGGGATCCTGATCGTGGTTTATGCGGATCATCGTAAGGCGTGAGAATGATGGCAGGATTACCTACTGAACTGAAAAAGATCATATCCGCTGTATTTGACTGTCGTGAGGATGAGGTGACAGATATCAGCGTCTTGAAGAAAGGGATGACAAACAGATCATTCCTTTTTACGGTGCATAAAGATAAATATATAATACGTATCCCCGGGGAAGGGACGGAGAAACTGATCGACCGCAGCAGGGAAGCAGCGGTATATGACACTATTTCAGGTCTGGGTCTGTGTGATGATCCGGTTTACATAAATCCGAAGACGGGATATAAGGTCACAAGATATATTGAAAATGTGAGGGTATGTGATCCCCGGAATGTTTATGATCTGGAATGCTGCATGAAAAAACTCCGGGATTTCCATGGCATGAATCTCAAGGTAGATCATTGTTTTGACCTGTTTGCACAGACGGATTTTTATGAAAGCCTGTGGGAAGGAGAGCCTTCAATATTCGAGGATTATTCTCTTACCAAACAAAAGGTGTTTTCGCTGCGCACTTACATAGAAGGGATGAAAAGCGACAGCTGTCTGGCGCATATTGATGCGGTTGCGGATAATTTTCTCTTTTATCCCGCTTTGGATAAGAGAGGGGAGGATCTCCAGCTTACCGACTGGGAGTATGCCGGGATGCAGGATCCCCATGTAGATGTGGCCATGTTCTGTATCTACAGTCTGTATGATAAGAAAGACTGCGACAGATTGATGGATATTTATTTTGAAGGAAACTGTACCAGGGAACTTAGGACGAAAATATACTGTTATATCTCGATCTGCGGTCTGCTCTGGTCCAACTGGTGCGAATATAAGAGAAAGTTCGGTGTGGAATTCGGAGAGTACAGCCTGAGACAGTACCGGTACGCAAAGGACTATTTCGAATATGCTGTTGAAATGTTAGTGTAGGGTGATCTTGATAAGAGTTCGATGATGAATCAGGTAAAGCGAGGGATAATCATGGCTGCCGGTGAAGGAAAACGCATGCGTCCTCTTACGCTGCATATCCCTAAGCCATTGATAAAAGTCAACGGTATCAGAATGATCGATTCCGTTGTAAATGCGCTTCATAAAAACCATATAGATGAGATATATGTGGTTGCAGGATATCTCAAAGAGCAGTTTCATGAGTGGGCAAAGGAACAAAACGGGATAGTGATCATAGATAATCCGTATTTTGATACCTGTAATAATATCAGCTCACTTTATATGGCCAGAGATCATCTTGAGGATGTCATCATCCTTGACGGCGACCAGATCATTTATGAACCGGATGTGCTTGCCCGGGATTTTGAACTGTCGGGTTATAATGCGGTCCGGATACAGGATGGGACAGATGAGTGGCTTATGCAGGTGGAAGACGGCGTGGTGAGTTCCTGTTCCCGGAACGGAGGGGAGAAGGGTTGGCAGCTCTACTCCGTAAGCCGTTGGTCAAAGGAAGACGGAAGACGCCTTAAAAAACATCTCGAAGAGGAATTCGAAGGCGGAAACCGGCAGATATACTGGGATGATGTACCTATGTTCTGTCATTTTGATGAATACAGGCTTGGGATCCGGGAAATGAAGCCCGGGGATGTACTGGAGATAGATGATTATGAAGAACTGTGTTCCATAGATCGCAGTTATATTGGAACTAAGTGACTGAGCGTAGCGAAGAATCCTGATCGCATAAGGCAAAATATAGATTTACCCACAGGTGAAAAAATGAGTAAACTCCACAAAACAACACACAAAAAAAGAGTTGACTGGATGATAACCCTGGTCCCGTTCATTATCATAATGGCGTTGGCCGTGTATCTGTTTGCATGCCCCGGACAGGCAAACGAGATGATCGGTCAGGTGAGATTTTTCTTCGGCGATACCCTGGGATGTTACTACCTCGTGATAGGCCTTGCGGTTTTTATCATCTCATTGTTTCTGTCATTTTCAAAATATGGCGGGATCGTGTTGGGCGGACGGGATGAAAAGCCGCAGTACAGCTTTTTTGTATGGGGCAGTATGATGTTCACCTGCGGTCTTGCAGCTGATATTTTGTTTTACAGTTTTTCCGAATGGGTGATGTACGCCACTAACCCTCATATAGCTGAAATGGGAGGTGATGTGACCGAATGGGCCGGCGTTTTTCCTCTGTTCCACTGGAGTTTTATCCCCTGGGCCTTTTATCTGGTGCTGGCGGTTGCTTTCGGTTTCATGCTTCACTGCAGGAAAAGAGACAGGCAGCGTTATTCAGAGGCCTGTCTGCCCATGATCGGTGAAAAGCATGCTCATGGCCTGGCCGGCCGTATAATTGACCTTTTTGCACTTTTTGCCCTGCTTGCGGGAACCGCCACGACTTTTTCCGTTGCCACTCCTCTTATGGCTGAGATCATAGTGTCGCTTACCGGGATCCCCGTTTCCCGTACAGTACTGACCATAATAATACTGCTCATAACCTGTGCGGTCTATACATACGCGGTCCTGCACGGCTTTAAAGGGATCTCTTTTCTGGCAAAATTATGCATTTATCTGTTTTTCGGTCTGCTTATAGTGGTCTTTGCCATCGGCGGACAGGGACGTTTTATCGTAGAAAACGGTATCCAGAGTCTGGGGAAAATGGTTCAGGAATTTATCGGCCTCAGTACCTATACCGATCCGGTGCGTTCGAATAATTTCCCCCAGGACTGGACCATTTATTATTGGGCTTACTGGATGGTATGGTGCATTGCCGCACCCTTCTTCATAGGTAATATTTCCAGGGGGAGGACAGTCAGACAGACCATAATGGGCGGTTATGTTTTCGGAGTGGGCTCCACCCTGGTTTCCTTCGTTGTTCTCGGAAATTATTCTCTGGGCCTTCAGGCGGCCGGTCTGCAGGATTTTATGACCCGGTATGAGCAGAGCGGTGATCTGTATACCCTTATCATGGACATAATCCGCACGATGCCCGGATCCGGCCTGATCATGGTATGGACTCTGCTTTGCATGATAGCCTTTTATGCTACCAGTTTTGATTCCATCGCCTACACTGCGGCCTGCTACAGTTATAAGAGCCTAAATGAGGATGAAAAACCTCATGCTCTGATCATCCTTTTATGGTGCATTTTGCTGATAGTGCTTCCGGTTGCCCTGGTATTTTCCGAAAGCAGCATGAATAATATACAGAGTGTCAGCATCATATCGGCATTCCCTATCGGGCTTATAATGATACTTATGATAGGGAGCTTTTTCAAGGATGCCGGAAAATATCTGCAGGAGAAAAAATGATCTTATTATACATAGACCCGGGAACGGGCAGCATGCTATTTACGGTACTTATAGGAGTCATAGGCGCCGTAGTGTTTTTTATGAGAGGCTTTATACTGAAGCTGAAGGTATGGCTTGGCAGTGATAAAAGCATAAAGGCCGATCAAAAAAGGATACCCGTTGTGATCTACAGTGATCATAAGCGTTATTGGAATGTGTTTAAGCCGCTCTGCGATGAATTTGAAAAAAGGCAGCAGCCGGTGGTATACATGACACAGTCGCCTGACGATCCGGTGCTTAATGCCGGTTATAAGTTTGTTGAGGGAGAATTTATCGGTGAAGGAAATAAAGGCTTTGCAAGACTGAATCTTCTTAATGCAAACATAGTGGTCTCCACTACGCCGGGGCTGGACGTATATCAGTGGAAACGCTCAAAGACGGTGGATCATTATGTGCATATATGTCATTCATCCTGGGATATAAACTGCTATCGCATGTTCGGACTGGATTACTATGACGCCGTATTGCTAAACGGAGAGTATCAGAGGGCACAGATACGTGAGCTGGAACAGCTTCGTGACCTGCCCGAAAAATATCTTGAAGTGGCGGGCCAGACATATCTTGATGCCATGAAGCAAAGATATGATGCTGAGGATATCCCGGAATCCGAAAGGATAACTGTTCTTCTTGCTCCCTCATGGGGACCCAACAGTATTTTATGCAGATTTGGTGAAAGGATCATTGATGCTCTTGTGGCAACGGGATATAAGATAATAATAAGACCTCATCCCCAGTCAATGACTGCAGACAGAGAAATTATTGAAAGGCTTATGGAGTCATATCCGGCAGACGATGATCTGGAGTGGAATTTTGACAATGACAATTTTGATGTGCTTGGCAGATCCGGTCTTATGATCTCCGATTTTTCCGGCGTTATCTTTGATTATGTTTTTATTTTTGATAAGCCTCTGATCTACACTGATGCACAGCTTGATCTGAGTCAGTATGACGCTGCATGGTCAAAGGAGGAACTGTGGATCACCAAAACGCTTCCGCAGATAGGTATCCCTCTCAAAGAGGATGATATCCCGGGTATAAAGGGACTTGTGGATCGTGCTATTGAAAGCAGGGAACTTACCGAAGGCCGGGAGAGAGCCAGGGATGAGGCCTGGCAGCACAGGGGAGAAAGTGCCCGTCTTATCGTTGACTATGTGATGGGAAAACTTGAGGAAGAGGATACAGGCAAGAAGGATACGGTTTTATGAGCGTTCTGTATACAATTTTCATATTGCCTTTTGAACTGCTGGTGGGTTTTGTGTATGAGCTCGGCTTTGGCCTCACCGGTGATCCCGGCCTGACCATAATCCTGCTCTCTGTGTTCATTAATCTCATTACCCTGCCTTTGTATCAAAAAGCGGACAGGATCGCCCGTGAAGCAAAGGAACAAAAGGAAAAGCTTTCATTCTGGGAAGAGCATATAAAGAAGCATTTTTCGGGTGATGAGCGCTTCATGATGCTTCAGACATATTACAGGCAAAACGGGTATAAACCCTATTATTCCCTAAAAACAGCCTTCCCGCTGCTTTTGCAGGTTCCCTTTTTTATTGCCGCCTATGTTTATCTGTCCGGTTTAACGTCGCTGGAGGGAGTTACATTCTGCGCTATAGCCGATCTGTCAAAACCCGATGCACTCATCACGATAGGAGCCGTACCGGTCAATCTGCTGCCCCTTATCATGACGGTGTTAAATATTCTTGCGGTACGTTTTTATTCCGATAGATTCAGGGATTCCTGGCAGATGTATCTGATGGCGGTTTTCTTTCTGGTGCTGTTGTATCAGTCGCCCTCTGCTCTTGTCTTATACTGGACGTTCAACCAGCTTTTCTCCCTGATCAAGAATATCGCTGCCGGCAGGCTATCCCTTCCAAAGGCGGCCACGGGTATGTATGAAAGATCTCTGCCTGAGATAAAGACCGTGATGTCCGATTCGTTCCCCATCCTGTTTTTTTCCTTTAGCGTATTTATTTTTTCGACAGCTGAGATCTACCTTGTCAATTCAAAAGAGTTCTGGTTCACATATATGGATATGTGGTCGGTTTTTGCCGAACTGTTTTTTATGACCCTGCTTTTGGGAACATTGCTGTTTTATAGATTTAAGAGATGTATTTTGCCGGTCAGCCTTTTGCTCTATGGCTTTTCGGCGGTTTTTCTCATTCAGGGAAAGGTGCTGCCGTACGATTACGGTCAGCTGAACGGGGAGACCATAGACTGGGGAAGTTTCGGATACAGGCCACTGACCAATACGCTGCTTTGGATCATTGTGCCGGCGCTTACTTTTTTCCTGGGAATAAAATATAAAGATAAAGCTTTGGCGCTTATGAAGCTTCTGGCGCGTGTGATCCTGATCGCGGAGATCCTTGTTTTGCTTTTTGCCGTTCAGAAGGAAAAAAATACGGAAAAAGATTCCGTTAACGGATATCTTTCAACTCAGAATGAGTTTGAATTATCTTCAAATAAGAATACCATAATCCTTCTGCTGGATGCCTTTGATTCGGATCTTATGCAGCAGCTTTTGCGTGAATACCCTGATGAGGTCAATGAGACCTTTGAGGATTTTACATATTATCACAATGCGCTGGGGGCCTCAGGCAATACTTCCAATTCCGTTCCCATCTATCTGACGGGCTTTGTCAATGAAAAGTCGCTGGATTATGATAGCTACATGGATGAGGCTTTTGCGCAGTCGCCGCTGATAAAAGAACTGTCGGATCCCGTATACGATTCCGGCTTTTATGTTTCCACATATCTGATCAGTCCCGCTATCAGACCGGCCGCGCGGAATTACAAGATAGAGCGTATCAAGGTGGACAACCAGCTCAGGATAGGTCTTAAATTTTTACAGCTGACTGCATTTAAGTATGCTCCGCATGTGTTGAAACATTATTTCTGGCTGTATACGGAAGAGTTTAATGATCTTAAGATCGTGGAAGAAAATGATATATATGACACAAGCAATTTCATTTTTTACGAGGAGCTGTGCCAAAAGGGCTTTAAGGCAGATCTGGGCAAGGACTGTTTCCGGTATTATCATGTGAACGGGGTTCATGTGCCGTATAATATGAATGAGAACTGTGAGCGGTTTTTCGAAGAAGGTCAGGTGTCCGAAGTGGACCAGGCCAGAGGCTGCATGCGGATAGTCAGAGAGTTTAAGGACAGACTTAAGGAAAGCGGTGCATATGATGATTCGGCGATAATGATCATGGCCGATCATGGCTGGAACAGGCTGAGACACCAGAATCCCCTGTTCATGATGAAGCAGAGAAAGGAAGAAAAACCTTTGTCCGTTTCGGAGGAACCGCTGTCATATCTGGATCTTCCCGATATGCTCTGCGATCTTCTGCATAATGATCAGGTGGATATGTCAGCATATGAGCGTGATATAAGGTATTATTACGATGCACAGGAACTGAAGGGTGTCACTTCGCAGACAGAATATGAGGTGACAGGCCCTGCATACATTGATGATATGAAACCTACAGGGAGGGTGTTCAGCTGGAGATACAGGTGACAGGGTTATCCGATCGCAGAGAGCCCCCGGCAGATCATTGAGGATGATGGACAGATCATATAAGTATTCAAAATATACCGTGCTGTTTATTGCAGAGGCTATCCTTTCTGTGATAATGATCTCTTTTTTTTCGACAAATTATTCCCCGTTATTGTTTCATAATGAATTTTATGATGCAGCATATTATGATGTGATCGGTCATGCACTGAATAACGGAAAGCTGGTATATAAAGACTATATCGATGTCAAGGGACCGATTTTTTTTCTTGTCCAAATGCTGGGGAACGGGATACATCCCGGCAGAAGCGGGATGTTCCTGATAGAAGTAGTTTTAATGATCATATCCGACTATTTTCTGGTAAAGATCAATGCCTTAAATAAAAACAGCCTGTTTCAATGCATTATCTTATATGTTGCATATCATTATGTTTATGTGGCCTTGTCCTGGGGACTGTGTCAGGCGGAAGGCCTGGTGCTCCCTTTTCTGATCGCCGGGCTGTATATGGGGCTGAATGGTCTTGACAGGATCCGGAGAAATGAAAAACCGGAGCATATCATGTCTTTTTGCATGGGAGTGATCCTGGCAATATGTTTTTTCTCAAAGATCACCACGGTTGTAACTATCCTGTCCGTGGTATTGATACTTGCCCTTACTATGATCAGGAGAAAGCTGTTTTACGATCTTGGAAGGATGATCCTTCTTATTGCAGCAGGTTTTGTCATCCTGAGTCTTCTTGTAATGCTGTATCACGGTTTCATCGGTACCCTTTCCGAAATGTTGTACTGGGGGTTTGCAAAGGCTCTTAAACGCGGTGTTGTCGGTGATCATGTGTTCAGCGTGAAGGATATCCTGTATCTGTTGGTCTGTTATTTTTCCATGATATATGTCTATGTGAAATACAAGGTGAAGGCGGCAGGGGAAGAGGATGCCCTGCTGTTTGTCATGTCCTTCATCACCGTTATCGTTCTGCAGTTCGGAGGCGGGTTTGAGTATTATTTTCTTGCTGCGCTGCCTGTCATCGTGCTGGTCTTTTCATTGGTATATAAAGATATTGATCTGTTCTTCTCGGCCGGAATGGACATTGGCAGAAAAAATGAGATAAGGGTTCTGTTTTTCGGGATCCTTTGCCTTATGTCGGTTCTGTTTTCCTATTCAGGTGATGTCATGGACTGTGTGACCGAAAGCTATAGTTCGGTAACAAATGATGGAAGTGATATGAGGGAGGATATGGATTCCCTGCTGGATCGGATCCCGGTATCACAGAGAGACGATCTGTTCTGTATGGGCGAAGGAATATTCTTTTTTGATCACTTTGATCTGATCCCCGCCAATTCCTGTCCGGGATTTGCCGTTAATCTCGACCTGCTTAAGGAAGATCTGCCAACACAGCGAAAGAAAGAGCTGCTTGAACAAAAACCTGAATGGATAGTAACCAGGAATCTGGAAAGAATGGAAAAAGAAGAAGTATATGATACCGTGTATGAATTATATGATAAAGCATACGTGAACCGTGGGGGATACGAATTGTGGAAAAGAAAAGAGCAGTGATCAAATGGATCTTAAGCATTACCTGCGGACCGGTCATAACCCTGCTTTTTTTTGCAGCATGCAGTCCGCTGTATCCGGCTTATTACGAGCAAAAGACCTGTGAGCTCATTCTGGCGGGAGGAGCGCTTTGTGTTGGTCCGGGTTTTTATTCCGGGCATATCGATATGATGCTTTCACCCGTTGTTGTATTGTATTCGGCCGGACAGGTGCTGGTCAGGGGAAGGAACGGTCTTTTTATTTTGATGTGCATTAACAGCATAGCGTTTCTTCGCCTGCTTCTGGCGAATATAGATAAAAGAAATATTTCCGACCAAAATAAGATAAAGTTTTTTGCTCTGATATCTTTTGTGTATTGCTGTGTCATTGATGTTGCCGGCGGCAGCGGAGCCCTGTGGCTGCCCGGTTTTTTTGCATTGCTGTATTTTTGCCGCACCGGGAAAAAAAACAGAGCGGATAAGAGGATCATCATAATGGCGATGATGGTTTTCGGGGCCTTTCTGGTCCGGGATATCATGGCGTGCGGTATATCTGTATTGACCGCCATTGTGGCAATACTGCCGGCAGTTTTGTTTTTTGACCGCTTCTTTCAAGAGATCGACAGATATGAAAAAAATGATCCTGCAGTCCCGGATCCGATAAATATCAGGAAAAGGGTGTTTGCATATCTTATGGCTTTCTTTTGCCTGACCGGGTTTTTTGTATGTATCCTGTCCGGAAAGATCGATGGTAATATAAAGACAATGGTAAACGGATATGCGGATAAAAATACGGCGGCCATAAGACAGATGGCCGGTGCGGTACCGCCGGAGGAAAGGGGAGAGATAGCAGGCTTTTATCCGACAGCGGACTTTTTTGTGGTCAACGGGATTTACCCGGCAAACAGATATTCATGCAGGAATGATCCGGCAGATCCGGAGGCGTTGAAGGACGGCCGGTATAAATGGGTTGTTTACAATTTCTCCGGTAAAGGGCCGGATGATGAATGCAGAAATGTACTCATGCAGGATTATGAAGTTGTTAAAGGCGGTGCTTTTATGCAGCTCTTCAGAAGGAAGACTGTCATGGACAGATAATGCGGTGATGGGACCGTGTAAGGTGAATTATGAAAAAGACCCATATAGGGTGACATAATATCGGATTTGTGATATAATGGCCCCGGAGGTTTGACTGTCAGATGATTCCGTTTAATATTCCCCCTTTTACGGGGAATGAGATCAAGTATATAGAGGAAGCGGTAAAGCGGCATAAAATAAGCGGTGACGGAGAATTTACCAAAAGATGCAGTAAGTGGATGGAAGATGAATTCGGTGCCGGAAAGGTTCTGCTGACCACCAGTGGTACAGCAGCACTTGACATGGCACTTTTATTATGTGATCTGAAGCCCGGTGATGAAGTGATCCTTCCCAGCTATACCTTTTCCAGCACTGCAAACGCGGCTGTCCTGGCAGGCGCCAAGCTTGTGTTCGTGGATGTCCGGCCGGATACCATGAATATTGACGAAAAGCTGATCGAAGCTGCTGTCACTGACAGAACAAGAGCCATCATAGCGGTGCATTATGCCGGAGTGGCCTGTGAGATGGACGAGATCATGGCCATAGCAAAGAGGCACGATCTGAAGGTGATCGAGGATGCCGCGCAGGGTATCATGTCGCAGTACAAAGGACGTTATCTGGGTACTATCGGAGATTTTGGCTGCTATTCTTTTCATGAGACCAAGAATTATTCCATGGGCGAAGGCGGAGCCATAGTCATCAACGCCCCCGAATATATAGAACGGGCGGAGATCCTGCGTGAAAAGGGTACTAACCGTTCCAAATTTTTCCGGGGCCAGGTGGATAAATATACCTGGGTGGATTTCGGTGACAGTTATCTGCCCGCTGAGATCAATTCCGCTTATCTTTGGGCCCAGCTTGAGAATGCAAAGGTGATCTATGATGACCGGATGAGCAGCTGGAAGCAGTATTATGACAGATTGATCGATCTTCAACACAGGGGCCAAATTGAACTTCCGTTTATTCCGGATGAGTGTGTTCAGAATGGGCATATGTTTTATTTAAAGGTCAGAAATCTGGATGTAAGAACCCGGTTAATCGAATATCTTAAACAGCAGGGAATAATGGCAGTCTTTCATTATATTCCATTACACAGCGCACCTGCCGGGATGAAGTATGGTGAATTCCACGGTGATGATAAGTACACTACGTCAGAAAGTGAACGATTGCTCAGACTTCCTCTCTATTATGGCTTACAGCGTTCAGATTTAGAATATATAACAGATAAGATCAGATTTTTCTTAACGTAATGATGTTAGGGAGAAATAGTATGCTTGTATCAGTTGTGGAGAATAGTGATCGGTGAGAGTTAATAAACAGCTTGTTGGTGATGAACTTAAAGAAAAGGATTTAGTTTCACATACATTATGTGGTGTCTGCAAAGGAAAACTTGTGGAATTTGCAGATTATGATGAGAACTTGGGAATTAAGTTTTCCAGATGTCAGGGCTGTGGGGCTGTATCATATAACAGGATTGCATCCCAGGAATTTCTTGATAACATGTATAATAATTATGATGAAGCGTATGATTGGTATAATCCTGATCAGAGTGAAGCTGTGACTTTCGCGGAACCATTGCGAATGGCTAAGCATATACTAAGATATATAAAGGATAAATCCCCCAGGATTGATTTTTATAAAATAATGGATTTTGGTGGTGGCTCAGGTGTGATGGGATACAAATTGGCTGAGTTATTACTACAGAATGATATTTGTAAGAAGGTAAAAGTGAGTGTTGTGGATTATTGCGAATCCACGTATCACAGTAAAAATGATGACATTGTGATAGAACGGCTTTTTCCGATTTATGAAGTTTCCGATAGGGATTATAATATTATCATTGCCAGTGCAATTATTGAACACTTACCGGAACCTGCAAATGAAATGCGAGAGATGTTTGGCAGGCTGAAATCCGATGGATTCTTGTATTGCAGGATGCCGTATGCATATCCTTTATTCAAACTATTAAAAACATTCAATATAAGATTTGATATGCTTTATCCGGGGCATATATGGGATTTTTCACCTGAATGGTATGAGAAAATGATCCCATATGTGGCACAGGATCTTAATATAAAGATGATACTTTCCAGGCCATCGATTCCCGAAACTACTTTTCGAAGTCATTTTATGCGTGCACTTCTTACACGTATCATGAAAGCTCCCTGGTTTATATTTCATTGCTGGCCGTATGTTGGTGGATGGGAAGCCATATATCAAAGATACTGATGTTGTAAAACTGATTTATGAGGGTGTGAAATGCTTGAATTTGGAAGATCGCATGATCTGTGTGAAATAGAAAAAATAAAAAATGACAGTCATCCAATATATATATATGGAAATGGGATATTTGCCGGGTATGTACGCAATAAACTTGAGCAAAATGATATATGTGTGGCCGGGAATATAGTGGATGATGAGTATTGGACACCGGGAAGCTCAATCAGGAAGGTAACGGATATGGTTGAAGCCGGCGCTGATTACAGCGTTGTAATTGGGATTGAAAATTTGTGTAACTGTCTTTCCTCAATAAAAAAAATATTTATCAACTGTTGTGAGATCTATAGTCTTATGGGGGTGTATGACACTTTGGTAGAGCCTATCACCATAGAGGACTATGAGAATAATAAATATGATTATGATGGTGTTTTTGATAAATTGGAAGATGAAGAATCACGAGGAGTATATAGGGATTATTTATTATCAAAAATTGAGGAGGATAACAAATATATTGTAAGGCATTTTGAATCTGATTCGTACTTTTTGGAAAAACCTTTTTGGAAGTATGACGATAATGAGACATTCCTGGATGCAGGAGCATATGATGGTGATACGATAATTGACTTTATTAAAAATGTCGGAAAGCAATATAAAAAGATTTTTGCAATTGAGCCTGATGGCAAAACCATTACCAGATTAAAACATAACACATCAGGATTTGAAAATATAGTATATTATGAGAATGTTTTGGGTGATCAAAATAAAAAGATTGGATTTAGTGCTGATGGCAATCTGACATCGAGAATAGATGACTCGGCGGATACGCTGATTGAAATGAGGACTATTGACTCGATTGTAGGCGAGGAAAGAGTGTCTGTTATAAAGATGGATATAGAGGGTGCTGAAACAATTGCGCTTACAGGTGCATCAGAAACAATAAGGAGAGATCACCCGCTTTTGTTTATTTGTATTTATCATAAAAAGGGTGACGCATATCAGGTCATGAATATCATTGATTCATATTATTCTGGTTATCATTATTTTATGAGAACGCATCATCCTGTAGGACCATTGGATGTTGTTCTGTATGCAATTCCTGATGAACGTTTAGTTTATGGAGATGAATGATGAATATTTTGGTTATAGGCGGAACGAGATATTTCGGGATTCCTATGGTTGCACGTCTGATTAAGGAGGGCAATAGAGTAACTATTGCCACGAGAGGGTTGACTCCAGATCCTTTTGGCAATGATGTAGATCGAATAAAGCTTGATCTTGAAGATGAAGACAGTGTTAGGTCCGGATTAAAAGATAGAGGATATGATGTTGTCATAGATAAGATGGGGTATTGCTCCAATGAGATGAAGTGGATCTTGGAAAGTGTAAAGTGTGACAGATTCATCCATATGTCAACTGCAGGTGTTTATACTCTTGATCATAAGGATATAAAGGAAGATGAGTTTGACCCGACAAAGGGTGAATTGATTTGGTGTGGTCGACGGGAGTTTTCTTATGATGACGTCAAAAGAAATGCTGAGAGAGCCCTGTTTCAAATTTATACAAAAACTGATTGCGTGGCAGTGAGAGTGCCTTTTGTACTTGGTGAAAACGATTATACAAGGCGGTTATTGTTTTATGTAGAGCATATTGTGGATGGTAAACCGATGAATATTGATAATCCGGACGAGACATTTTGTGTGGCAAAGTGCGATGAGATCAGTGATATGCTTGTAAATTTGTGCAAAAGCGATTTTACAGGTGCTATTAATGGTTGTTCTGAAGGTTTGATAAGTGTCAGACAGATATTGGATCATATTTCATCCCGGACAGGCAGAACTCCAATGTTGGATGGTGGAGGGGATGTTGCTCCTTATAATGGAACAAAGACAAACAGTTTGAATACGGATAAGGCAAATGATCTGGGAATCAGATTTAGTAATGTGGAGGCCTGGATATATGATCTGCTGGATCATTATCTTATGAATAGATTTTAATAGTGAAAGTAATGGAAGAAGTAATAAGCGTTTTTTTGAAAAATGCCATTTCTCATCTGAAAAAAGAAAACATTGTCTTGCCTAAAAAAGCACAGGTCAGCATATACCATCATTGCGGAACAGAAAATTTTGACAGTACAGGGGCTGTTTTCGTCAATATCGTAAATCGGGATTATTGTAAGAGTTATGTAGTGATGCATGCGGGTCAACATTATCCTCTTCATTATCATAAGATAAAAAATGAAACTTTTTATGTGCTCAGAGGTGAATTAAGTTTATCCGTAGACGGTGTAGATCATATATTGTCTCCGGGTGAGATGCTTCATGTGGAACGAGGCTGTGATCATAGTTTTTGGACTTCTAATGGATGTATCTTTGAAGAAATATCAACCATGTATATTCCTAATGATTCTGTGTATCTGGAAGAATCTATTGCCGCAAAAACATATAATGAACGAAGAACGAAGCTTTCGGAAGATGTTTGGGAGGAAATGATAAAAAATGCTTAAAGTGAAAGGGTTTAACCTGTCGGATTCTGTATTAATAGGCGGAGATAAAATGACTTTGATAGCAGGTCCGTGTTCCATTGAAAACTGGGATATGTGTGATGAGGTTGCAGCACATATAAAGAAACTATGTAATGAGCTTGATATAAATTATGTCTTTAAAGGGTCTTTTGACAAAGCAAACAGATCTAACCTTCATGCCGGACGTGGTGTTGGTATGGAATCCGGTCTTAGAATACTTCAGGATATTAAAACAAAATACGGTCTTTGTGTTACTACGGATGTTCATGAGACCTGGCAATGTGAAGAGACAGCCAATGTATGTGATATGCTCCAGATACCTGCTTATCTTTGTCGTCAGACAGATCTGATATTGGCGGCCGCAAAAACCGGTAAGGCAGTTAATATAAAAAAAGGTCAGTTTATGGCCCCCTGGAATATGGACAATGTGATAGAAAAGATGCTGTACTGTGAAAATGAAAAGATCATTTTGTGTGAGCGTGGAACAACTTTCGGATATAATCGGTTGGTTGTGGACATGCAGGGTCTTCTGGATATGCGAAAACTTGGATATCCTGTTTTCCTGGATGCAACTCATTCGGTTCAGCAACCCGGAAGTGACAGAGAGTTTACTTCCGGTAACAGAGAATTTGCTCCATATCTTATGAATGCCGGACTTGCGGTGGGAGTTGACGGGATATTTGCCGAGGTTCATCCTGATCCGGATCATGCCGTCTCTGACGGCCCCAGTCAGATCAGGCTGAGCGATTTTGGTGATATTATCAGAAATGCTGTAAAGTACGATAAATTGACGAGGAGTTTGTGATCATGAAGGCCGTTATTTTAGGTAAATCCAATTCGAGAAGAATTCCTGTTAAAAATTACAGACCTTTTTATAATGAGATGAGTCTCACCGACGTTTTATTGGAAAAACTGGTAAAGCATCTTAATAAGGACGATATTTTTTTGAGTTGTGAGAATACAGATTTTGAATATGTGGCAGAAAAATGGGGGATAAGGTTTATACACAGAGATGTAAAATATACACTTTTGGAAACAAATACCGTGGATGTTGTCAGGGGCGTGTGTCGGGATGTTCCCGGTGATGATGATATATTATACTGCTCCTGCATGGATCCTTTCTTTGATGATTATGATAATATGTTTCAAATTTGGGATGAGGTGCGTGATGACCATGATTCATTAAATGTGGTATATCCTCTAAAGAATTATTATCTTGATCAGAATCATAATCCGATTGGTTTTGGATTTGGTCACTGGCACAAGTATTCGCAGTATATTCCGCCTATGTATCAGATTAGTTGGGCAAATGAGATATTGAAGAGAAAATCAATTGACAGGGTGGGATATATGGTTGGCGAAAATCCCTATTGGTATGATGCGTATAATTTCTCTATAGATATAGATTCTGAAAAAGATTGGGAAATGGCACAGGTTCTGTATAAGTATGTTCGTGAGAAAAAAGGGGAAAATAAGTCTGTATGAAAAAGATTCTGATCCTTAATGGAACGATAAGTGAAATACCTATAATAAAGAAAGCTCAGGAGATGGGGTATTATGTGGTAACAAGCGGTAATATGCCTGACTTACCGGGACATAAAGTGTCGGATGATTATATTCCGGAAGATTATTCCGATGTTGAAGCTATATTGAAACTGGTAAGGGATAATGGAATAGAAGGAATTGTGAGTTGTGCTAACGATTTTGGGAGCATCACTGCATCCTATGTTGGAGAAAAGATGGGTTGGAATGGGCATGATTCATATAAAAATGCTCTGCTTATGCATCACAAAGACTTGTTCAAAGAATACTGTTATGAAAAGAATATCCCATCACCCAGATCAGTCGTGTTTGATAATACGGATGCGGCTATCAAATATTGCTCCAAATGCAGTTATCCGGTTATAGTGAAGGCAAACGATCTGACCGGCGGGAAGGGAATTCACAGGGCTGATGATGCTTTACAGGCTGCGGAAGCCGTGAAAGAAGCAATGCGCCTTTCCAGAGATAAAAAAGTCCTTATTGAACCTTTCCTAGAAGGGGTTCAGCAGTCTATAGTCGTGTTTTTAATAAATAAGAAAATAGCTGTATTGTCAAACAGTAATATATATTGTATGAAGAATCCTTACCTTGTCCAGGCGGAAACCTATCCGGCAACTGATTTTTATGTTGTGGAGGATCAGCTTAGGGATATTATTGAAACAATGGCAGAAGATCTGAATCTCGTGGATGGGATTTTTTCTTTTCAGTATATCGTGAAGGACTGTGTCCCGTATGTCCTGGAGATGATGCGCAGATGTTTTGGAAATGAAACCTTATTGCTGGCTGATAAAAGGACAGGTTATCCATGGGAGGAAGCATATGTACGGGCGGCATTGGGTTTAGATTGTTCACAATTGAAGGCGCAGGGACCAATTACTGAATATTGTGGTCATTATGGTGTTATGGCGGATGAGGATGGTATATTAGAGGAATGGTCATTGCCGGAGGATATTGCAAAAAGGGTGTTTAAGACGACTGTTAATGTGAAAGACGGTGACGTGGTCAGGAATCATATGAATGATAAGATTGCGCATATCTATTTTACTTATGAAGATAGTGACACCATGAATAAGGAAATAGTGGAGTTTAATGAAAGAATCCGTGTAAAAATTAACACTGGGCGAACATAAGGGATAGTATGGAAGGGTATTTGCTATGTATGATGATATTGGAAAAGTATCTTTTGTCATACCGTGTTACAGGTCTGAAAAGACGATAGAAACAGTTGTCGATGAGATAAAACAGACCGTCGCTAATAACGGATTCAAAGATTACGAGATAATTTTAGTTAATGATTGTTCTCCGGACGGGGTATGGGAGCGGATAAAAGCTTTATGTGAGAAAGATCCGCATGTTTTTGGGATGTCATTTGCTAAAAATTTTGGTCAGCATGCTGCTCTTCTTGCCGGTTATGCCAAAGTTACAGGTGATGTAATTGTTTCGTTGGATGATGACGGACAGATTCCTTTGGATGAATTAAATCTGCTACTTGATAAGTTTTGTGAAGGCTATGATGTGGTTTATGCATATTATGAGGAGGCAAAGAGAACCGGATTCAGGTTGTTTGGCACGTTTATGGCCAATAAAATGGGGGAAATAATGTTGGGTATCCCTCCGACTATTAAGGGTAGCAGTTATTATGTCGCGCGCAGATTTATTACGGATGAGATGATAAGATATTCTCATCCTTACCCGTATCTGGCAGGATTGGTTTTCAGAACTACAAGAAATGTAGCGTGTGTAAAAACTCATCATAGAGCCAGACTTGAAGGGAAATCGGGATATTCGTTTAAGAGCCTTTTAAGTTTATGGATCAATGGTTTTACTGCTTTTTCGGTAAAGCCCCTTGAACTGGGGACATATATGGGGGCGGTTGCAGCTGTTTTAGGCTTTTTGTATGCCATCATTACCATCATAAGAAAGATTTTAAATCCTGAGATGGTTGCAGGATGGGCTTCAATGATCTCGGTTCAGCTGGTGATCGGAGGATTGATCCTGATAATGCTTGGATTGATCGGTGAATATATTGGCAGGATATATATATGCATTAATGATGCACCGCAATATGTCATTAAGGAAGAAACTACCGATATACGAATGAGGTGATTCAATGGGAACGGATAGTGTAAATAGTAAGAATAAAGAAGTAATAAACGGAAAAAAGGAACTGACTGAGCAACAGATAAAGATCATGTATCTTTTTTTGGCTTTTTTTCTGCCGGCTGTGGTTATGGGGATAGCATTGGCAGGGCTAAAAATTACTCCGTTTGGAAGTGATACACTCCTTTTGGCAGATGCTAATGCATATTATATTAATACTTTGAGTTATGCAGCCCGTATGTTTAAGGGGTTGGAGGGCGTGATCTATTCTTTTGAAAAGGGCCTTGGCGGTAATATGATGGGACATCTTTGTGGCATCCTCATTACTCCGTTTGGTGCACTTTTATCTTTAGTTAATATCAGAGATTATCCCACTATGTTTACATTTATTTCAGTGTTTAATCTCAGTCTGGGTGGCCTGACTATGTATATTCTTTTGGCAGATATATATGGTCATAAGCGCAGTAATCTTATTTTTTCCACATCGTATGCGTTAATGGGATTTAATGTTGTCAATGTTTTTCAGGCAGTCTTTTTTTGTGCCGCACCGATCCTTCCGATAATGGTTATGGGATTAAGACGCATAATTAGGGGGAAAAGCCCTGCATTATACATTATTTCAATTGCATATGGAGTAGGCACAAATGCTTTTTTTGGGTTTGTCTTATGTGCAGCATCCTTGATCTTTTTCATTGTTGGATTATGGCAGAGTGCAATTGATGATAAAAAAACGGTTAAGCATGTGATCCTAAATTATTCCATAGGATCTGTCTGTGGCGGACTTATTGCTTCCGCGTTGTGGCTTCCCGGTTTTTTGTCTCTTCAGGGTGGGCGGATGAACCAACTTAATTTGGGTGATTTTTCTTTGGCGGAAAATATGCCGTTCCTTGAGATGGGCGCCAAGCTTTTTACCGGTGCAAATAGTGTACAGGAAGAAGTTAATGGTTTGCCTAATATATTTGTCGGGATTTTGCCATTGCTTCTTGTTATATTATTCTTTTATAGTGTAAAACCTCAAAAAAAGGATAAGGTGGCGGCGGGAGTGCTTCTCGGAGTATACCTGCTTTCATTTTACGTCAATTGTTTAAACCTTATTATGCATGCCGGAGCGACAACGAACTGGTTTAACTACAGATATTCCTACGTTTTTTCCTTTATTGCATTGCTTATTGCCGCTGAATACTGGCAGTACTTAGATGAGATAAAAGGGGGTGAAGTCAGAAAGGGATTATTTGTTCTGCTCGTGGCGGTTATCATTATTTTTTCAAAGAAGTATGAGTTCATTCAGGGCGGTACGATGCTGTTGGATTTTGTGATCCTGGGAATGATCCTTGCTGTATGGATTATGCATAAAAAGAATCCTGTGAAAAATAACAGGAAGAGTTTTGAGATCGCTGTCATAGAACTGGTTTGCTTAAATCTGCTGATTAATTACAGTTTGTGTATTTATAAGCTGGAGGAGTATCAGGGATGGCATCTTCCGATTGAAGAATATCAGGATGTTGTTGATTATGTGGATCCCCTGGTACAGGGCGCCAAATGTCAAGGAGAGGATTTTTACAGGATTGAGATAAATGAACAGAGAGCCTGGGATACGGGTAATGATGCTATGCTTTACGGTTATGACGGCGTGGGGCACGGTGGTTCCAATGAAAGGGATTTTGTAAGGACAGTGCTTTGCACTCTGGGAATACCCTGGGATGATATGCGAAGCTGTTATTCTGCAGGCGTCACACCTGCAACGGATTCACTTCTGGGACTTAAGTATATAATAGCAAAGGCCGATCTTACCGGAGAAAAGGATTATGAGAAGGTCAGCACATCGGGAGACTGGGGGCTTTACCGGATCGACCACACCCTGTCGCCTGCCTTTCTTGCGGACCGGAAAATAGCGGATGTCCATACCAATTTTGTAAATATATTTGACAATCTGAACCGGACATGGAAAGGTCTTAGCGGAATCGACAAGGATGTATTTATCCCGGAGGATGATATCATCTTTGAGGCCCACAGTTCTTTGTCTACGGAGTCGGTTTCCAGGGATGAGGCAAAGAAAAGGGTTATTTCAAGCGTCCTCGGGGGATTGAGTCTGGGAAATGAGGAGGGAGAGAGTGAAGAGGTTGAGGATCTTGGGGGTAATACGGGCGATGTTCCTGTCAGTGCCCTGGAAAAACCCTCCGATGACGAGGCATATATCTCATATTCCTGGATGGCAAAGCAGGACGGTCCGGTATATATATTTGACAGGAGCCTGCTTTCCACAAGCGATGGTTATCCGTCTTCTACCGTACAATATATCGGCACATATCACAAGGGTGATACCATAACCGGATATATTCCCATGAGCGACGGACTGATCACACAAAAGAAGGTGGACAGCATAGCCGGTTATTTCAGGGCTGCCTATCTTCAGCTGGATGTTCTGAATGAGCTTGTGGATAAAACAAACGGCCGTCCCGTTACCCTGAGCAAAAAGAGTGATGCTTATCTGACGGGAAGCTTTGAGGCTGACAAGGACCAGGTCCTGATGTTTACCATTCCCTATGACCAGGGCTGGACGCTGACTGTGGACGGTAAAAGAGTCCGGCTTGACAGCGCGGTGGACCTGTTCATGATCGCAGCCGTTCCGGAAGGCTCGCATACGTATGAAATGCGGTATATGCCCCCGGGACTCGTTGAGGGACTGTGCCTGTCCGCATTCTCGGTATTGTTTTCGTTAATTTACATAATGTTTGACAAGAAGATCAGAATGGCGAAGACGGAAAATACTGAAAAAACAGAGGAAAATGAAGATAAAAAGCAGCAGGATTAGTCAAAATGGCGGTTTACATATTATGGTGTATCTTGATTATGTTAATCAAATGAATACAACATGTTGGGAGTTTTAGAGAACTGATGTTTTAAATCATACAGTTTATCACGGAAAATATGGTCAGTTTTCACAAAATTCAAATAAAGACATAAGTAAGTATTGCTATTTTTGGTTAAAAAATGTAAAATTTTTATTAATATAACGTGAACAGATATCTTTTTAGATCCGGAGGAGCATTTTGAATTACGCATATACAGTTCTTGACAAGAGTGGTAATCAGAAAAAAGGCACCATGGAAGCTGAGGCACCGGAAAAGGTCAGTTCCCAGCTGAAGGCAGAGGGTTACGTGGTCCTGGCGGTGGAAGAGGCCAGCGCTCTGAATACAGAGATCAAGCTTTCCGCGGGCGCAGGCAAGAAGCCTAACGCCAGAGATTTTTCCATCATGTGCCGTCAGTTCGAGTCCATGCTGGCAGCGGGCGTTACGGTCATAGACGCCATGAACATGCTGGGAGCCCAGACAGAGAATAACAGACTCCGCGTAGCTATCAAGAATGCGCAGATCAGCGTGGAAAAGGGTGATTCCCTGGCGGCATCCATGGAGAATGAAAAGATATTTCCTCCTCTTCTTATAAAGATGATAAGAGCCGGAGAGGCTTCCGGTTCGCTGGAGATATCCCTTAATCGTATGGCTATCCAGTTTGAAAAGGATGCCAAGACCACTGCCATGGTAAAGAAGGCCATGGTTTATCCCATAGTCGTTATGATCGTGGCTATAGCCGTTGTGGCTGTCATGCTGGTAGTGGTTATCCCGAACTATGTTGATATGTTCGCGGATATGGGCGTGGAGCTGCCTATGATCACCAAGATGGTGGTGGCCATGAGTGATTTCCTGATCCAGAAGTGGTATATAGTCATCGGTGTCGGCGCTCTTCTGATATTTGGCTTCAAGGCCGCATCCAAGACAGAGACAGGTCAGTATGTTCTCGGTAAGCTCGGTCTGGTACTTCCGGTTCTGGGCGACTTTACCATTAAGTCATGTACAGCCCGTTTCGCCAGGACCCTCAGCACTCTGCTTGCTGCAGGTATAGGTCTGGTGGATGCTGTTGACATAGTTGCGGATACCATGGATAATGTGCTGGTACGTAAGGCCATGAAGGACTGTCGTGAAGAGGTCATGCTGGGTACTCCCCTTTCACAGCCTCTTGAGCAGAGCGGTATGTTCCCTCCCATGGTATATCAGATGACCAGGATCGGTGAGGAGTCTGGTGACGTGGAGGGTCTGTTGACCAAGCTGGCAGATTATTACGAGGAAGAGGTGGAGATGGCCACCCAGTCGCTGATGGCAGCCATGGAGCCCATGATCATCATAGTTCTGGCCGGAATAGTAGGCTTCCTGGTGGGCGCATGTATGGCCCCCATGCTTACCATGTATCAGGCTCTCGATTCGCTTTGATAAAGGAGGTAAACAGCCCGGTGAGAGGAAATGATAAGGGTTTCTCTCTGGTGGAACTGATCATTGTCATTACAATAATGGCTGTGATAGTCGGGATATTGGCTCCGCAGTTTGTAAGATATGTTGAACAGTCCAGAGAATCCAAGGACTTACAGAATATTGAGGAGATCAAAAAGGCTGTAGAAGCATATTCAGCGGATCATGAGCAAAAGGGCATACATGTGGTGGAAGCTACAGGAACAGTGATCCAGTATACCCTGGGGGATGGAGGGAGTCTTCAGCCCTATGGTATAGATACCCAGGTGACCCAGAGCTCCAGCCACAGGATCATATTGAAGTGGGAATATGCTAATTTCATGTGGAGCCTGATCTCGGATTCGAGCATTGCCAACGGGGCATGGTATAACGCCTATGGCAGTAAAAGATGAATTAGGCACCGGATAGGGCGGTGTTTAAGATACAAAAAACTATTTTTATAAAGGAGAGAGATGAATTATGAAAAAGATGAATAACAAAGGTTTCTCACTGGTAGAGCTGATCATCGTTATTGCTATCATGGCAATCCTGGTTGGTGTTCTTGCACCTCAGTTCATTAAGTATGTTGAGCAGTCAAGAGAGTCTGCAGACCTTCAGACCATCGAGGAGATCAAGACTGCAGTTGAGACTCTGACCGCTGACAAGGGTCTTGGAACCGGTAATACCGTTGTTACCGCAACCGGTAAGACCGCAACCGTAACCGGTACTGCTGCTGGTTCACTTACCGACTATGGTGTAAATGATACTACTACACTTAAGTCTGACAGAGTAGTTGTAACCTGGACTTACAGCCATGCTTCTTACAAGTGGAGCCTTACCTCTGACGGTATGACCTCTGGTTCTGCTCTTTACACCGCTTCAGGTAGCAAGAAGTAATTAACCCTGATAACACAGATGCCTCTCATTTATACATTTATATTTCTTTACGGAATAACGATCGGCAGCTTCCTCAATGTCTGCATCTATCGGATACCGAAGGGTGAGAATATCGCTCTTGTCAGGTCACATTGCATGACATGCGGCTACCAGCTCAGATGGTACGATCTGATACCTCTCTTCAGCTGGTTAGCCCTGAGGGGGCGGTGCCGTAAATGTAAGGCTCCCATATCGAAGCAGTACCCTATCATCGAAGCTGCTAACGGTGTGATATATGTACTCACATTTATGGTACACGGTCTGAATGTTGAGAGCGCAATTTACTGTCTGATGTTTTCAGCTTTGCTGGCACTTAGTGTCATCG
>JAEEGL014414962.1_pt1 | contig 23722 bp, 22 predicted proteins | sample 9134231 | NCBI WGS metagenome assembly JAEEGL01 (sample SAMN16246548, study PRJNA631951) | gut metagenome | biome: gut microbiome; feature: rumen; material: fiber-attached | host: Bos | place: Iran: Karaj | collected 2018-10 | reverse complement strand
TTTACAACTGAAAGTAGCATCACTGGATCTTTTGGAAAATTCATAATTATACAACCTTTCATTTAACTCACTCAATGTATTCTAGCATAAAATCAAAAATCGTGGTAACATCAAAAAAGTTCTTATATATACAGGAGATTTTGTAAATGATATATAGAAAACAAAATGGATATGATAAATTCAAATGCATAGCTGATAAATGCCCTAAGAGCTGCTGCATCGGCTGGCAAATAATGATAGATGAAGACAGCATTGAAAGATATAAATGTACAGAGGGAGACTTCGGAGCAAGATTAAATGGTTCAATCAATTTCGACGAAAGCTGTTTCAAGCAGAACAACACTCGCTGCGCAATGCTAAATGATAATGGTCTTTGTGACCTTCACTCCATCCTTGGTGAGGATATGCTTTGCTACACTTGCAAGATGTTTCCAAGGCACGTGGAGGAATTCCAGGATATTCGAGAGTATTCTCTTTCTCTATCCTGCCCTGAGGTCACACGTATGATTTTAGACCCTGATTATGAATTCGCATTAACGGAATCTGAGGATGATGAGTTAGATAATCCAGAAGAATTTGAAGATTTCGATTTTCTTTTATTTGACAAGCTAGAATATGCTAGAGATAAAATGCTTTCTCTTGCAAAATCAAAAGCACTTTCCCTTCAGGATAAAATGAGCCTTATTGCAGGTATGGCACTAAAGCTCCAGAGTCTATATGATGAAGGCGATGTTTTTGAGATTGATAATGTTGATTTTGATGAAGAGTTTGACTGTGCAGGAACTGGCGCGCTTCTGTCGCTTGATTACTGCACTAAAAGTATGGCTGTCCTACTTGAAATGGAAGTCTTAGAAGAAAGCTGGCACAAATCGATTGACGATGCACAAAAATTCTGGCAGGTGCACTCCTCAGAGTTCACCACCTGGAAATCTGCTATGTACCCAGATGCTTCCACAGAATTCTTATTTGAAAAGATTTTTGAATCTCTTCTATTTACATATTTCTGCGGCGCAGTCTACGATGGACAAATCTACGCCCGCACAATGATAGCTGTGCAGAGCACTCGCTGGCTTATGATGCTTCATGCCGCAAATAAAACCACCCCTCTCGAGCAGGTAATATACCTATACTCAAGAGAGGTGGAACACTCTGATTTAAATGTAAATGCACTTATAGAATTTTTTGAAGGTGAATTATAATAAAATAATAGCAGGAACAACTCTCCCATTAGGGAATTGTTATTCCTGCTATTTTTTTCTAATTTCTTTTATTATATCTTTGATAACACGATAGCTTCATCTGTAAATGTAGTACCTGTATAATGATGCTTATACATAACAATGTCTCTCTGAATCTTTGGTGAACAGAAAGAACCCTCTACATCAATTACAAGCTCTGTGTCTGGATCAAACTGATTTAATGTTTCAATAAAATCTTTAATTCTCATGATGGACCATACCTTTACAATACAATTAATAATTCCATTTATACGCAACGAAAATCATTATATATTACTTGCAAAAATATTTCAAGTATTATTTTGTAACTTTATAGACAGCTGTGGATATTCTTATGTTATCCATGGCTATAAAAACCTGATACATATTCAAGCTTACCAGTTCTTTTCAAATCCATCAGATATAAATTTATAATCGTCCGATGTTCCATCAACAGATAAAAACAATTCCGCGATAGCGCAATTATTGAAATCCACATCCCATAATGCAGCTCTAGGAGTCTTTTTGATATATTCAAACAGGCAGTGGCTGAGGGCTCCGTGACTTACGAGAAGGAGCACATCATCTGAGCCAAGCTCGCCAGATGTAATCATTCCTCGAACTCGCTCAACTAATGCCCCGGCTCTTGCTACCACCTCATCATAGCTCTCGCCGCCCTCTGGGGGCATATAGCATTCTGGAGTATCAAAGCACTGATGCAAGAAATCCGGATCTTCTTCCTCCATATTTCGCATCTCGCAAACACCAAAAGCCATCTCGATAAGATTATCATCAGTTTCAACCTGATCTACAGGGATGCCTGTAGCAAGGCTTCCGGTTTCTATAGCACGCTCCAAAGGACTAGAAATAATCTTTGTGACAACAATTCCAAGTCCATCTAAAAACTCCTTAGTCTGTCTAGCCTGTTGACGCCCTCTCTCGTTGAGAGGGATGTCAGAGCTACCCTGCAATCTTTTTTGAACGTTTAAATCAGTCTGCCCGTGACGAAGTAGTAATACTCTCAAATTAACACCTCTATTTAAAAATCTTAGCCGAAAACTTATCTACAATTTCCTTAACTGAACCATCTTCAAATGGAGTCTTAAGTCCTACAGCCTTAATCATCTTTGTGTAGTAATCGCTACCTGAAAGCTTGCAAAGCTGTAAATAATGATTCCAAGCTTCCTTATAATCCTCATCCATCCATACCTTAAACTGCATAGCACAGATTGACGCAAGAACATAATCTATATAGTAGAATGGCACATCAAAAATGTGAAGCTGCTTCTGCCAGAATCCGCCAAGGTTATAAAACTCATTCTCCGAGAAATCGATGTATGGTCTGTACTGAGCCTCGAGCTTCTTCCATGTTTCCTTACGCTCAGCTGGAGTCATTTCAGGATTATCGTAAACGATGTGCTGGAATTCATCTACCATTGTTCCATAAGGAAGGAATGTGCTAGCATCCTCAATGTGCATCTCGAAGTAATCCTCGTATCTATCACCGAAGAAATTCTTCATCCATCCATATGTGAAATATTCCATAGACATAGAGTGAATCTCTGCTGTCTCCATTCCAAGCTCATTGTGCTCTGTAATCTCGTCATCACGAACCACGTATGCCTGGAATGCATGGCCGCACTCGTGTGTGATTACATCTACATCGCCACTGGTACCATTGAAGTTTGCATAGATAAATGGAGCCTTGTAGTTTGGAAGATATGTCTGATATCCACCGGCAGCCTTATTCTTGCGACCAAATACATCAAACAACTCATGCTTCATCATAAAGTCCATGAATTCCTTTGTCTCAGGGCTAAGTTCTGAGTACATATCCTGACCACTCTTAAGAATCTCCTCAGGAGTTCCTGTAGGCTTTGGATTTCCATTTAAGAAATATACACCAAGCTCTGTAGCCTGAAGCTTATCAAGCCCAAGTCTCTTAGCACGCTTTTCAGCAAGCTTCCCAACGAAAGGAACAAAGTATTCCTTAATCTGCTTTCTGAAATTCTCAACATCCTGAGGGCCGTAGCTATTTCTGTGCATTCTGCAATATGCAAGCTCTGTGTAAGAATTGAAACCTAAAAGCTTCGCCTGCTCAGTTCTGTTCTTTACCATCTTGTCATAGATCTCATCAATCTCAGGTGTAACGCTCATAAACCAGTCTGAAACAGCCTTCTGAGCCTTCTTTCTGATTTCTCTATCCTCATTTGTAGTGAATGGAGCCATAAGAGAAAGATTATATGTCTCACCCTCGTATTCAATCTTTGCTGTAGCAATAAGCTTGTCATAGCGAGAAGCAAGAGCATTTTCTTCCTGCATAAGAGGAATTACATCATCGTTAACTGACTTTGCATCGAGCTCAGCGTTCTTGAAAAATACAGGGCCAAGCTTTGTCTCAAGGAAATCCTTGTATGGTGATGCAGCAAGAACATTGTTGTACTTGATAGTGGCATTGCTCACCCTTGGCATTACCTCATCAAAATAATCGTTTTCTTTCTCGTAGAATTCATCAGTGTTATCAGCATCATGTCTGATATATGCAATGTTGTAGGCTGTCTCAAAATCATTAGCAAGCTTATAGAATTCCTTGTGAATTTCAAACTGCTCCTCTCCAGATTTTGCAGCCTGCTGACGAGTAGTAAGCTCAGCAGCTGTCTTTTCAAAGGCGTCAATATCTGGACGCTCATATGGTAAATCTTTAAACTTAAAATCCATAATTATTGTCTTCTCCTTTTCAAAATTTTACGCTAGCTGATATTTTAGCATAATAAAAGGACTATGCACAACGCATAGCCCCATAGTTTATTGATATTAAATATCAGTTAATGTCCCTATCTGTTCAAGCACATTATTCATATCCTCGAACATAAAGCCCTTCTCTGTAATCTTAACTTTCATATTCTCGATATCATTTGAAACTGTATCAAAATAGCTTCTAGAATCCTCGATGTTATTGGAAATAGAACTGATAGATGACTCGCAATTCGCAAAAACCTCACCCATCTGCTCACTCTGTTCTGTTACCTCATCAGCAACAGTCTTAATCTGACCAACAACCTCCTGAGTCTCAACTACTCGCTCATGTGATTCACCGATTGCACTCTTAGTGTTATTTACTGATTCAACCAGTCTGTTGTTGTTTTCATCCAGTTCCTTCATACTATCAAATACAGATGTAACGACACTCTGAATCTCAGTGGAAAGATTTGTAACCTCATCCGCAACAACCGCGAATCCTCGACCAGCCTCACCGGCACGAGCTGCCTCGATGGAAGCATTGAGGGCAAGAAGATTTGTCTGCTTTGCAAATCCACCAATCTGCTCTACCTTTTCTCGAATATCATCAAAGCTCTTCTGGAATGCAGCAAACACTTCCTCAACCTCGGCGATAGTATCAGAAACAGCACTGGTACTCTGGTCTACCTTTTCCATTCCACTGTGGGAATCATCAGCTGTTACAACCAGTTTTTTAACAATATCATCAAAGGCCTTTGTTATCTCCTCGATGGTCCTAAACTGATCCTTAAATCCACTAACCTCATCAGAAATATTACTATACTTGTTTTCAACAACAGAGAATGAATCGCGGATGGTTTCGATGCCAGCTATTGTGCTAGCCTCTTCAGCCTGCAATTTTTCCTTCTGCTCAACCGAAAACCTACCTACCTCGCGAATAGCTTTCATTCGGCCTTTTAAATCAACCTTTTTCTCTGTAGCTACCCCTGTATCCTGTGGCTGTTGAACATCAACCTTTTTCTTTCCGAATAATCCCATAATTGCCCCTCCGTTTATTCAAACACTGCGCAAACCATTGTCTGATTTACGTGTTGCTTCTTATATTGTTCTCCACCTCCTACGATACCAACATGAGGTCCAACTGATTTCATCTCAGAGATGAATGTTTCAAGATAACCTCTGTTTGAATACAGGAGATGTCTGTAAATGCAATTTATAGATAGAATAAACGAAATATGGCTATTCTCATCTCTGATATTACGACGAGTGTCAGCACCAATTGATTCGTAATCTTTCAACTCCAGAACCTGAATTGAATCATTCTCATTGATTCTCTTGTAGCTGATTAAAGAGCCATTATTTCCGATAGCATATGGGCTTGTTATGAATATCTGATCACCAATAACACGTCCAAGCGGCATAGTTAATACATTATCAACAAGCTCATTTCTCGAAACATTAGCATCCTGGCAATATACATCAGCAGCTGGACGACCATCAAGAGATATACATTCCTTTGCACTCAAGTTTACCTTGGTTGCAATATGTGTTACTGGACATTCCATTGGACCATAAATGTTCTCAGAATATGTTCTAATTTTTCCAGCCTTGTTCTTTAAAAGAGCATAGCAACAAGCATTTTCATAGAGCTGACCATTTACCAAAACCTTTGGAGCATATCCATCTGGATATCCAAAAACTGTACCTCCAACAATTGGAATACGTGCACGCTCTAAAGCTACATTTAATGTAGTTACAAGTCGCTCTTCATCATTAGTACAGAACTCCAGGCAAATTGTATTGCCATCTCCTGCCTGAATCTTTGAAACCTTTTCTTCCATGGCAGGAATATCAAGCATAGGCGCTGTTGAAAGATTTCGAACAACACCTACCTCTACCTCCACATCACTGCCAAATCCCAAAAGTAGCATTCTTTTATCCGAAGAGGTTGTATCATAGTATGAAATAGTTCCGGTTCCGATTATCGGTACATTCGGGAATTTTTCAGCAATCAGTTTAGAAGCTTTTTCAAACTGATCAAAAGAAGAAAATAAAACTAAAAATTTAGGCGCTGATATTTTTGAACAAGCTTCAGCCACAGCAGCCTCAACCTCTGTTTTCATCGATATTCCTATAGATATTTGCATAAAAAAACCCCTTTCTGTGTTTTTTCCCCACTTAATTGGATTTTAGCACAGAAAGGGGTTCTTTCTAATTTTTTCACATTATATTCAACAATATTTAACAAAGAATAAAATATGAGTAATTATAATAGCCAAGCTTTGAAAATAACTTGCTATTCATATCTCAAGGCATCGATAGGATTAAGCTTTGCTGCCTTATTAGCTGGGTAGTATCCAAAGAAGATACCAATTGCCATAGAAAAGGCAACTGCAATAATGATACTTGAAACAGATATTGCTGCATCATATCCCATAAGCTTAACTGCTACCATACCAAGGCCTATTCCAAAGAAGATTCCTATGATACCACCGATAACACATATAACCACAGACTCTGTAATAAACTGCAGTCGGATGGATGCATTTGTGGCACCAAGTGCCTTTCTTGTACCAATTTCCTTTGTACGCTCGGTGATGGAAACCAGCATAATATTCATAACACCGATACCACCAACTACAAGAGATATTCCTGCAATTACTGATAGTGCCACCTGAATCATACTAATCATAGTATTCATCTTCTCCATCATAGAATCCATACTAATGGCAGCGATTTCATAAGCATCATTTCTTGAATAGAAATTAACGTTGAAATAGTCTCTAACAGTTTTAACAAAGGTATTGTTGTCCGTATTTACGGATGTAACAAGCATTACATAATCAAATCCTTTATTTAGATTATGATTAATTCTTCTGGCACAATTTAATGGAACTATAAGCTCCGTGGTAGGATTGTCTGATTCACCAAATGTAAACTGCTCTGCTACATATTCATAAACACCTACAACATAGAAGTCATAGAAGGAACCATCAGCCCGGGTCACCTCGATTTCTTTACCTAAAACTGCATCTTTATTTCCTTTGTAAAGACGATCTACAAGCTTGTCTGAAACCATACAGACCGCCTTTCCTTCAGTAAAATCCTCCTGTATGAAGCCACGACCTGCCAATATATCCTTGTCGTTAAACTCCATATAATCCCTGTTGTAACCGACTATTCGTGTCTTTGCAGTTTTGCCATTTTCGGTAACCTTGCTTGGTGAATAATAATCGTCAACACTTTCATCGATAAGGATGTATTTGACATCATCTGAAAACTCTTCCTTGAAAGAAAGAAGCATATCCTTTGAAATCTTATCCTCATCTCTCATTTCTCTGACGTAGCCAGAGCCATAATTCATACCAGAATCATCTTTGTCATCTTTATCATCTGTGGATTTTTGCATAACACCCACCTGAAGATTGTTAGCTCCTAAGCCTTGCATTGTAGAATTGACAATTAAAGTGATTGAATTACCAACTGTCATTATGGCAATTACGGATGCGATACCGATAATGATGCCAAGCATAGTAAGCAAGGAACGCATTATATTAGCTTTAAGTCCCGCTAATGCTACGAGGACGTTCTCTGTAAATAACATTATGCGCCCTCCTTTTCTTTTAAACCATTCCAGTTTCCTGTTGACTCTCCGATGATGCTTCCATCCTTAAGAGTAATAATTCTTTGTGTTTCCTGTGAAAGCTCTGGTGAGTGAGTGATAAGAACAATTGTCTTACCCTGTTCCTCGTGAAGTCTGTGGAAAATATCCATGATAAGACGACCAGTTGCAGAATCCAAAGCTCCGGTAGGCTCATCCGCAAGGATGATTGCCGGATCATTTGCCATAGCTCTGGCAATAGCTACACGCTGCTTTTGTCCACCTGAAAGCTCATCTGGCTTGTGAAGCATTCTGTCTGTCATTTCCACCTGCTCTAAAAGCATCTTAGCACGTTCTGTTCTCTCAACTCTTCCCATTCCAGCATACATCATAGGAAGCTCTACATTTTTAAGAGCTGTTGTTCTAGCTATAAGGTTGTATGTCTGAAAAACAAATCCAATCTTTTTATTTCTGAGTGCTGAAAGCTCGTGATCCTTAGCCTTCTCAATATCTACTCCATCAAGGGTGTATTCTCCAGCTGTAGGTCTGTCCAAAGCTCCGATAATATTCATCAAAGTAGACTTTCCTGAACCAGACTGACCTACTATGGATACAAACTCGCCCTTGTTAACTGAAAAATTCAATCCGTGAAGCACCTCAAATTCATTGGGTGTTCCAATAAAGAAGCTTTTATGTATATTGCGAAGGTCTAGCATAATATTTTCTGCCATAAAAACCTCCTAATCGAAAGTGATATAATCCATTACATCTGTGCTAGGTCCGTCTGTTACTACTGCCTCAATAGTCATGCCCTTCTTAAGACCATCACCCTTTACCTCAACATAATAATCACTTTCAAGTCCCTTTTTTACCTTAATATCCTTCTTTGTTCCATCATCCTCAATGACTGTTACATAGAAGCTTCCATCATCTTCATTTGTCTTAACACAATCATAAGGAACACAAATAACATTCTTTGCTGAATCAAGAATAACACTGGCCTTTGCAGTCATACCAACACGCATTCTATCATCATTATCTTTCATCTTGATTTTTACCTTGTATGAAGCAACACCTGTGGCAGCTGGCTGACCCTGTGGATTTCCACCTATAGAACCTTCAGAAGCAAGTGAAACAAATGTAACCTCGCCATCAAAGGTCTCATCACCTGTAGATTCAAATTTAACCTTTGCAGGAAGCCCTGTAGAAATCTTTGCTATATCATATTCATTAACAGTAGCTTCAACGATAAATTCTGATGTATCTGCTATCGTAAATACGGTATTACCCTGAGCATAGTTGTTTCCTTCTGTTACATTCATTGTAAGAATGTATCCAGAAATTGGAGCCTCTACGTGAGTGGCATCTTTGCTCTCGTAAATCTTGTCTTTTTCATCAACCTGAGTGTAATTCTGGTTAAATGCCTGTCTAAGCTGAGCAAGCTCAATCTGATTCTGATATGTAATTATAGAATCCTGTAATGTCTTGATACCATCTCTTTTTGCCTCGTAAGTTTCGATTGTAAAATTGTATCTAGACTGGCAGATAGCTGCTTCACTTTCGTATCTTTCTTTTCTATCATCATAATTAGGATGCTCTAAATATTTATCATATGCATCCTTAAGATTATCGTAGTAAAGCTTCTTCTCATCTAACCATTTCTGGTCGTCTTCAATCTGCTTTTGTGTATCAGCAATCTTCTTATTTAAATCACCGATATTTACTTCGGACTCTTTATTAGTAATATTGTACTGTGCATTAAGCTCTGAAATTTTTCTATCATAATCGTCGCCATCAAACTCAACTACAACTGCACCTTTTTCAACATAATCGCCTACCTCATAGTTGATTTTCTTAACCTTAACACCAGTCATGCTACCACCGATTGTAGATGTAACCTTAGCTGTATCTGTTGCGCTAAGTGTACCAGTTACGCTGACTGATTTCTGAACATCCATCTGCTCTACTGTAGCTGTAACAGGCTGATTCATCTGCTCTTCAAGAATTTTCTTAGCCTTGTTGATGCTATAGCGAACATATAAAACTATAGCAATAATTATCGTAATTACGATAACCAGTTTGATATGCTTCTTGAAGAAGCCCCCTACCTTTTTTAAAAAACCTAACATTTTTACTTCCTCCATTTTGTCCTAAACCGAAAGCTTGTTGTCCATAATCCATGCTGTAATAAAATACATAACAGCTGTGAGTATTATATGAAATGCCGCATCAACTGCTGTAGCTATTCCAGAAAATCCACCTACTGCAGCCTGAAGTGCATCACTAACATTGCCCACCACAAATGCTATAAGGAAAAATACTATAAGGCTAAGAACACCATTAAACCTGTTTCCTAAAAGCAGTGTGGCACAAATTACTACTGCAAGATATCCCATAGAAATAAGAAAAACCCATGAAATAATAGTTTGAATCATAGTAAGCGAAAACGTATAAGCAGTCAACTCTGTTCCCGCCTCTTTAAGTATCACATTAAAAAGATCTAAAAACGCCTTTACATCATCGTATCTTACGGCGAGAATTGTTATATCAGCAATTGCGAGGACTGTATAAAACACACCTGCAATGATAACTGACAAACCGTTTTCTAATGTCTTTGCACCTAAAATCTTATAGCTGCTGTTTGGTGTCATAAAAAGCATATAGCTTTGCTTTGTATTAATATCCCTGCTTAATATGTGAATTCCATGTACTCCTATCAAAAAGACACTGCAAATGGCAGTAAAGGCTAGACCTGTAACAGATAGCCCCATCCATCCATCGCTCTTAGCCACCACGCTAATAGAAAATACCAGTTGAAAGAAAGCTGTTATGCAAAGGATAATTCCTTTCATTTTCCAAGTTTTTCTAAATTCATACTTCATTAAAGTTCCCATTAGCAAGCACCTCCCATTTCAATACTGCCAAATACTTCTCTGTACTTATCAGCCAATGAAATACTTTGATTCTGTCTAAGTTCCTCAACCTCATACACACCAATAAGTTTTGACCTATTAATAAAGATTGCGTAATCAACAACCGATTCAAGCTCTTCAACCAAATGGCTGGATACTAAAAGAACCTTATCCTCTCCTGCGTGTTTGATAATTGCATTTAAAACCTCATCTCTTGCAAGAAGATCAATTCCATTAAGTGGTTCATCGAGCATATAGACCTTTGCATCTCTTGCCATAGTAACTGCCACCTTAAGCTTTGCAAGCATACCTGATGAAAGATTTTTGCACTTCAACTTCTTTTCAAGAGCCATATCCTGAAGCATTTCATCATATTTTTCCATTGAAAAATCTGCAAAGAAATCCTGATAATATTTTCCAACATCACCTATTGTCATCCAGTCATAAAAATATGGCTCTGTAGACATATAGGCTACATCTCTTCTGCTGTCTACCCCAACAGGAGAACCGTTATAATTAACCACACCTGATGTTGGCTTAATCAATCCTGCAGCCATTTTCATCCAAGTAGTCTTACCGCTTCCGTTAGGGCCAAGCATTGCATAAATATGTCCTGGCTCAAGCTTTAATGAAATGCCATCTACAGCTGTTTTGCCTAGGAATTTTTTGGTAAGCTCAATACTTTCTAACATACTATTATCCATCCTCCACTATTTAGTTTTCTTAATAAGTTCGATTGCCTCTTCCTTTGTGATTCCCAGCTCATATATCTGTCTAAGGAAATCATTGAGGCATCCCTGAGCCATTTCCTGTCTACACTGAATGATGGTTTCTTCATCATCGGTGACAAATGTGCCCATTCCTCTTTTGGTGTAACAAACCCCTTCACGCTCAAGTTCCTGATAAACTCTGGCTGCAGTATTAGGATTAATTGTGTACTGTACTGCTAAATCTCTGCTGGAAGGAAGTTTTTCACCTGGTTTGATTCGCTCGTTAATAATATCCAGCTTTATTGAATTAATAACCTGGATATATATAGGCGTTTTTGAATCATATTGCATATGTATACTCCTCCGTGTTGTACCTCTGTACTATGTAGATAGTACACTAGTATCATATTATTGTCAACACCCTGAAAATAAAAAAACACCAAGTTACACTCTCAAGCCTTAATATTGACCCCTCGCGAGATTGGCTTGGGATTCAATATTAATAGCTTGAGAATTACTTGGTGTTCTCTAATAGTGTACTTTTTCTTATGCGTTTTTCGAATCTGAGGTCCAATACATACTCTTAAACTCAGTAGGGGTACAACCCTTTTGAAGCTTGAACATTCTAATAAATGATGAGATTGATGTGAAGCCACAATTCAGTGCCACATCAGTAACTGATACTCCCGGTTCAACCAAAAGCTCCTGTGCCTTGGCTATACGCTTTTGATTAACATATTTATAGAAGCTGGTTCCTGTGAACTGTTTAAATAATCTTTCAAAATAAAACTTACTAAATCCGCTCATATCTGCAATATCATCCAGCTTCAAATCCTCCGAGCAGTGAGCATTAATATAGTCACATATTTCCATAAACTTAGGAGCATACTCCTCTTTTACGATAGGATTGTAATCGCTTTTAACATTATTGTTGGAATAGTTTGTTCCTATTAATACTAACATCCTGAGCAACTGACTATAGATGTTTACCTCCGAAAATGGAGAATTATTCATATACTCCTCTCTAATGTCCACAAGCATATCCTGCAAAGTGCTGTGGATATCCGGATACTCCTCCGGGGTGATAATACAATATGGAGACATAATAGAAAATAGAATCTCCACCTCTCTCATAAATCTAAGTGTTGTAGTATTTGGCTGGAAAATTATTCGTCTACCTGTAGGTGGAGCTATTATAGAATGCACACAACCAGGGCAGATAATACAAATATCTCCTTCGCGTAAATTTACCTCTGCATTTGAGAATATAAGCTTATATACATTCTCTACAGGCATAATAATCTCTACCGCTGGATGCCAATGCATAGGATAATCTTCGAACTGTGTGTTATCGTAGAGCTTTAACCCCGTGCTCTGCTTATAGTTCACTGTCTCAAAAATGCCGTCCAAACTTTCAATCATAATATTTTTCTCCCTAAAAAAACCACCCATAAGAAATGGCAACAATTGATAAAAAACTGTGTTTATAATTTTTGCTCTTATTAGTCATAAAATCAAGCACTTTTTCACATAATTAGCCTGAGCAAACCCTAATTTTATGCAAATTGTATAATCCGAGATTGTTTTATCTGTTATCATGCACAAATACATCGCCTGGAAAAGAAAAGATTGAGCAATTTTTGATAATCAAGTAACAACAATTTTGAAGAATGTGTCTAAATTGTGTGTTATTTTTAATTTAAGAAAAAAGTTAACAGACAAATGAAACAGATAAACAAATAGGGGGTTTATTTCATTTGTCATTGCAAAAGGAGGAGACGTAATGAAAAAGAAAATTCTTGCGACTTTAATGTCAGCTATGATGATTGCCTCTGTATTCACAGGATGTGGATCATCAGGCGGAGCTGCTTCAGATTCAAACTCAGGATCTGATGCATCAGCAGATGGGGTTCAGGAAATCACTTGGATGTTCTGGGATGACCTTGATGCTACACAGGATCTTATCTCTCTCGGATACAAAGAGACAATCGAAAGATTCAACAAAGATTATGAAGGAAAGTATCACGTAACACCTATTACTACTAACCTTGAAGAGTACTACGACAAGTTAAATGCATTAGTTGCTGCCGGCGAGACACCTGATGTATTTATTGTCAGCCCAGGTCCACAGCTTACAGATTATGTAGCACCTGGTATCGCTGCTCCACTTGATGATTATCTTGCACAGGATGGTTGGAAAGATACATTTACAAGTGATGCAGTATTTACACAGCAGACATACGACGGCAAGATTTATGCAGTACCTCTTAATACAGCTGCTGCTTGCTGCTTCTATAACACAGAGATGTTTGAAAAGGCTGGCGCTAAGGTTCCTACAAACTGGGATGAAATGATTGACGCTTGCGATAAGCTTCAAGCTGCTGGCTTTACCCCAGTAACAATTTCAGCTGGTACAGCATGGTGCCTCTCAATGGTAGCTGGTTACCTTTGCGAAGCTGAAGGTGTTGACCTTGCTAAGCTTGCAGATGGTTCTGCTTCTTGGGAGGATGGAAAGCTTGAGGCAGCTGCTAACAAGCTTCTTGACCTTTCTAAGTACTTCCAGCCTACAGCTGCTGGTGATACAAACGATGTTGCTACAGCAAACTTCTACAACGAAGAAGCTGCTATCCTTATCCAGGGTTCTTGGGCAATCGGACAGATCAATGGTGAAAACCCAGAGTTCGAGTCTAAGTGTGGTGTATTCCAGTTCCCAGGTGTTCAGAGACTTATCGCTAAGTCTGATTCACTTTGCATGAGCTCATCAACAAAGAGCCCAGAAGCTTGCGCAGCATTTATGAAATACTTCACAGATGACACAGCTCAGAAGTACACAGCTGAAGTTGGTGGAAAGATTCCTGTAACTAAGGTTGAATACGATGCATCTGCTGCTCCAGCACAGCTTGCATATGTAATGGATATCTTCAGCAACGCAAAGGGTACATTCGGATTCTACAACGAGTCAATGCCTACAACAGAGACAGGCTCTCACTTCGATGACACAATGGTATCAGTATTCCTTGGTGATATGACACCAGCTGAGGCTGCTACCGATATGGAAGAGTACTACCAGGCTAACTGCCGATAACATTCTTTTTCTTCAATACCTTTATTGTATATGGGGGCGCATCTTCCCTGCGCCCCTATCTTTTTAAACTTTTTTAGGGTTAATTTATTTGAAAATTAAGGAAAATAAGTTATGGATAAATTATTAAGAAACAAAAAAGCCATCATTATTTTTATGGCTCCAGCATTGTTATTATTTACTTTTATTCTGTTTATTCCAATTTGCCAGTCAGTGTATTACTCATTCTGTGACTACAATGCACTCACACCAGCAAAGTGGGTTGGATTTAAGAATTATTCAAATTTAATGCAGGACAAAACATTGAAGATTGCATTAAAGAACTCTTTGTTTTTCCTGATTTATTCTTGTGTAACTCAGCTAATAATGGGTTTGTTCTTAGCAGCCCTTCTTACAAATATACAAAAAGGAAGAAACCTTTTTAAAAACATTATCTACTTGCCTTGTGTTCTTTCATCAGCAGCTTTAGGTCTGTTATGGATGTTCATATTCAGCCCAAAGCTTGGTATTAATCAGCTTCTCCAAAAAATCGGTTTGGAAGGTCCATTATGGCTGATGGATACAAAAGGTTTCATCATTCTTCCTATGTGGGTAATTGCATTCGTTGCATTATGGCAGTATGTAGGACAATCTATGATGCTTTATATGGCTCAGATTTCTGGTATTTCTAATTCCTTATATGAAGCAAGTTACATTGATGGTTGCAACAAGGTGAAGAGCTTCAGATACATCACTCTCCCGCTTATTCGCCCTATGGTTGCAACCGCAATGTCACTTAATGCCATCGGTTCATTGAAGTTCTTCGATATGATTTTCAATATGACCGAAGGTGGTCCAAACCACAAAACCGAAGTTCTTGCTACTCACCTTTATCAGCAGGGATTTAAATATTTCAAATATGGTTACGCCAGCGCTATTGGTGTTCTTTTATTGATTCTATGCCTCGCAGTTACTTTATTCATTAATAAAGTCGTAAAGACCGAAGCATACGAAATGTAACAGGTATATAGGAGGACCCCATATTATGAAAAAAATATCAATATCAAAAATAATTATTTATATATTTTTAGTACTAATGGCAGTGCTCTATCTTGCTCCATTACTGTGGACATTTAATGTAGCTTTTAAGACAAACAAGGAGATTTTCACAGCTCCATTTGCATTGCCTCAAAATCCAACAATGGAAAACTTCACATTCGCTTGGACAGCTGGAAAACTTGGAATTGCAACACTTAATTCATTCATCGTCTGCGTTATAACACTTCTACTTAGTATGGTTATCGGTTCAATGGCAGCCTTTGGTATTGCAAGACTCCGTTGGAAGTTTTCTCATTTAGCACTTGTTTATTTCCTTACTGGAATGATGATTCCTGTACACTGCGTTTTGATTCCTCTTTTCACTCGCTTTGCAAAGATTGGTTTATCAAACAGCCTTACAGGCCTCATACTTCCATATTTAACCTTCGCTCTTCCAATCACCATCTTTATTATGGTTGGATTCTTTGAAGGAATGCCAAACGAGCTTATTGAAAGTGCCTGCATCGACGGTGCAAGTATTTACCAGATTTTCTTCAAGGTATGTCTTCCTCTTGGCAAGACAGGACTTTTCGTAACAGGACTTATGACCTTCGTAGGAAACTGGAACGAGCTCTTACTAGCAATGGTATTTATATCCGACGATATGAAGAAAACACTTCCTGTTTCTCTTTCAAAATTCGTTGGACCTTATAATACAAACTACTCACAGATGTTCGCAGCTATCATCATCGCAATCATACCAACAATCGTTGTATATTGCGCTTTCTCTAACCAGATTGTAGATGGATTAACTGCGGGGGCTGTGAAAGGATAAGGAGAAAAGAGAGAATAATAATGAAAGCACAAAACAAACCCCTAGTTACTGAACTATTTACAGCAGACCCATCTGCTCACGTTTACGACGGAAAGATTTACATCTATCCATCCCACGACATTCCACACGATGGCGAAGACAACGACAACGGTGATGAGTATCAGATGGAAGACTATCACGTTTTCTCTATGAGCGAAGACAGTGATGAAGTTACAGACCACGGTATGGTTTTACATCAGGATGATGTGCCTTGGGTAAGCAGCCAGATGTGGGCACCTGACTGTGTATTAAAAAACAACACATATCATTTAGTTTTCCCTGCAAGGGACAAGGATGGAAACTTCAGACTTGGTATTGCCGAAAGCAAAAATCCAGCAGGTCCATTTACTCCAAGACCTGATTACATTCCAGGAAGCTTTAGTATTGACCCTTGCTCTTTCATCGATGATGACGGACAGGTATATATTTACTTTGGAGGACTTTGGGGCGGTCAGTTAGAGAAATATCGCACAGGTAAGTTTGATCCAAATGGTACAGAGCCTGCTAAAAATGAGCATGCTGTATGGCCAAAGGTTGCTCCTATGAAGGATGATATGAGTGAATTCGCAAAAGCGCCATCAGATGTTGTTATTCTTGATAAGGATGGCAAAGAGCTTCTTGCTGGCGATGAAGACAGAAGGTATTTTGAAGATCCTTGGATGCACAAGCACAATGGAAAATACTACTTCTCTTATTCAACAGGAACAACACACTATATCGTATATGCGATAGCAGATAATCCTTATGGTCCATTCACATATCAGGGCAGAATTTTAGAGCCAGTTCTCGGCTGGACAACACATCATTCCATTGTTGAATACAACGGAAAAACATACCTCTTCTATCACGACTGTGAGATTTCTAAAGGAATCAATCACAGAAGAAACGTGAAGTACTGTGAATTAAAGTACAACGAAGATGGAACAATTCAGACAATCACACCTGAATATAAATAACAAAGTTAAGGGCACAGCTTCGGCTGTGCTCTTCTCTTTTTCTCTAAAATTATTACAAATCCGCCTCTTGCAAAATGTAAAAAAATCTACACACAAACTACATATTTGGTGTGACACTTCTGTGATAGAATAAATGTTACCATCGAGATGTAAAAAAAACGATGCACATAAACGGAGGAGTTAAAATGAAAAAGAGAACTTTGAAAAATTTGGTATCAACAACAGTGCTTGCAGGAACATTGGTTATCACAGCATTTGGATTCGCAGGTTGTGGAAAAGACAGTGCATTAAACATCACTGATGAAGATGTTGCCTTGGCAGTTGATGAAGCACTTGCAGCACACAAGGATGCATTTAACAATGATACAACTGAAGTTCCTACTTCTAATTTTGCAACTTATGCAAATTCTGATGGCTGGTCTGTACAGTACGATTCTAATTTAGTAGAGGTTACAGAGTCTAATGATACTGTAGCTTTTGTTTATACAGCAGATTGTCCTGGAACCTGTATGATGACAGTCTCAAAGAGTGCCGAGAAAACCGCTGCAGAAGCAAGAGATGCTATAGCTGAAAGCTGGGGTAACGGAGATAATTTAATTAAATCTGAAAGCCCACTTATGGATACTGGTAAAGATGGTTACTGGCTAATCCAGCCTCTAGAAGAAGGTGGTTCTGGTTTGACAGAAACAGTCATTACAACTACACACGATAGTCAGGTTCTTGTATTCGACCTTACTACACACGTAGGTGATGACGAAGCTATGAATATGCAGATTAGTGATACAATGGCAATGATTATTGACTCACTACAATTTGAATAATACCCGATAAACGAAAAGAGCTAGTCCAAATGGACTAGCTCTTTTATAATGCGGATGACAGGACTTGAACCTGCACGTCGGGGACACTAGAACCTAAATCTAGCGCGTCTGCCAATTCCGCCACATCCGCATGACAAATATAACAAGGATAAACTGGCATTGATAATTGCCTTCGGCAATGGCCAGTTTTGGGCATATCATTTTCCTTCGCTCCTGCTAGGAAAATAATATGCACTTGTCGGCTCATCGACTAGAATAATATATCATAATTATGTCGATGAATGCAAGGAAAAATCCTATTATTTTAATATCGCATTTGCGATATCGTGTCTCATATATTTATTCTCAAAATCAATCCACTCTGTAGCCTCATAGGCCTTTGCTCTAGCCTCCACTAAATCCTTGCCAAGAGCTGTGATTCCAAGGACACGTCCACCATTTGTGACGATCTCTCCCTTGTCATTCTTAGCTGTTCCGGCATGGAAGCAATAGTAATCCTTATTGTTGAATTTCTCAAAGCCAGTAATTGGGAATCCCTTTTTGTATGAAACTGGATAACCATCTGATGCAAGGACAACACATACGCAAGCTTCATCAGAGAACTGAAGGTCCACCTGATCAAGTGTGCCATCGATACAAGCATTGAATACGTCGATAATATCGTTCTGAAGTCTTGGGAGAACTACCTGAGCCTCTGGGTCGCCAAAACGAGCATTGTACTCAAGTACCTTAGGACCATCCTCTGTAAGCATAAGACCAAAGAAAATAACTCCTTTGAATGGTCTACCCTCTGCCTTCATAGCATCAACAGTTGCCTGGAATATATTCTTCTGACAGTACTCCTCTATCTCCTTTGTAAAGAATGGAGATGGCGAGAAATTGCCCATACCACCTGTGTTGAGACCTGTATCTCCATCACCAGCACGCTTGTGGTCCTGCGCAGATGACATAATCTTTACTGTATTTCCATCTACAAATGAGAGCACAGAAACCTCACGGCCTGTCATAAATTCCTCGACAACCATAGTGTTACCTGCATCGCCAAACTTCTTATCCTGCATAATTTCAGCAACACCTGCAACAGCATCCTCGTGAGTTTCGCAAATAAGAACACCCTTGCCAAGAGCAAGTCCATCTGCCTTTAAAACGATAGGGTACTTTGCAGTCTCAAGATACTTTAAGGCTGCCTCTGGGTCTGTAAAGTTCTCATATCCTGCTGTAGGAATACCATACTTTTTCATAAGGTCCTTAGAGAATGCCTTTGAGCCTTCAATGATGGCAGCATTCTTTCTAGGGCCAAAGCAGCGAAGACCTGCCTCTTCAAATTTATCTACTACACCACCTACAAGTGGGTCATCCATACCGATTACAGTAAGGTCGATTTCTTTTTCCTTTGCAAAGGCTACAAGCTTATCAAACTCCATAGCCTTGATGTCTACGCACTCTGCAAGCTCCGCAATGCCTGCATTTCCTGGTGCACAGTAAATCTTGTCTACCTGAGGGCTTCTAGACACTGCCAAAGCTATAGCATGCTCGCGGCCACCACTACCTACTATTAAAACCTTCATACTTATTCTCCTTTTATTTGAACCTTCCCATCAACTACGCTCACACATCCTCTTGCGATTAAATCGATAGCGCGAGGCATGATTATCCACTCGGCCTGTTCCATGACACGACGCTGAAGCACCTCTGGGGTGTCATCTTCCATTACCTCTACCGCCTTCTGTAGGATGATTGGACCTGTGTCTGTACCTTCATCCACAAAATGACAGGTTGCGCCGGTGACTTTTACACCACGGGCTAATGCCCCCTCGTGAACCTTTAAGCCATAATATCCTGTGCCACAGAAGCTAGGGATAAGTGATGGATGAATGTTGATGATTTTATATTCGTATTTACGAATCATCTCTGGTGGGATTACAACTAAAAATCCTGCCAAAACTACTAAATCTACATTATAAGAATCAAGCTTCTCTAGGAATGCTTTGTTGAACTCCTCGCGGGAAGCAAAATCCTTAGGGCTGATGCAAACACCTTCGATTCCAGCCTTTGCAGCTCGCTCCAAAGCATATGCATTTTTATTATTTGAAATTACAACAGCGATTTCTGTGTTGTGAATCTCTCCGTTATCAATGGCGTCGATAATAGCCTGAAGATTGGTACCTCCGCCTGATACACAAACTGCTATTTTCATTAGACTAAATCTACTCCCTTTTCACCGTCTACAATCTTACCTACTACGTATGGTGTATCGCCAGCAGAGCGCATAGCTTCCATTGTCTTATCTACATCGGCTGGATCTACAGCTACAATCATTCCAAGTCCCATGTTGTATGTGTTGTACATCATCTGCTCAGAAACATTTCCCTTTGCTGCCATAAGCTTGAAGATTGCAGGAACCTCGTATGAGTTCTTCTCTACAACTGCACGCTTTCCTTCTGGAAGCATACGTGGAATGTTCTCATAGAATCCACCACCTGTAATATGTGAACAAGCCTTAACGCGAACACCTGCATCCTTCACAGCCTTAAGAGCCTTAACATAAATACGTGTTGGAGCGATAAGTGCTTCGCCAAGAGTACATCCTAATTCATCATAATATGTATCAAGACTTTCCTTTGTCATTTCGAAAATCTTACGAACAAGAGAGAAACCATTTGAGTGAACACCAGTAGATGCCATACCGATAAGCACATCACCATCCTTAAGATTTTCACCTGTGATGATGTCCTTCTTATCAACGATACCTACCGCAAAACCTGCAAGATCATACTCTTCCTCTGGCATAAGACCTGGATGCTCTGCTGTCTCACCACCTACAAGTGCACATCCTGACTGCTTACAACCTTCAGCAACACCACTTACGATTGTAGCGATCTTCTCTGGGATATTCTTTCCACAGGCAATATAATCAAGGAAGAAAAGTGGCTCACCACCTGCACAAGCAACGTCATTAACGCACATTGCAACAGCATCGATACCGATTGTATCGTGCTTATCCATAAGGAATGCAAGCTTCACCTTTGTGCCACAGCCATCTGTACCAGATAAAAGTACTGGCTCATCCATATTCTTAATAGCGCTAAGGTCAAAAGCACCTGAAAAACCGCCAAGACCACCAAGTACCTCTGGACGCATAGTACCCTTAACAAATTTCTTCATGAGCTCCACTGACTCATATCCTGCCTCAATATCTACTCCTGAACTCTTGTAATCCATGTTTCTCTCCTTTTAAATCCTTTAGTCTGCTAGCACATCCAAGTGTTTCATGCTCCCGCAGGGCACCCCTCGCACTCGTGCAAGGAAACCTCCCCGCCGGCGTGGGTTCCCCTCCTTGCACGGCGCGATACTTCCCTGCTCGCGCTTACCAACTTCTGTAAGTGCTAGCTCATTAAAATATTTTAATGTATGTATACAAAAAGGAAACTCTCATATTACAAGAGTTCCCTTCTACGTATCTAAGATAAGAAGGCACGATAGCCTTCGCTTTGTAATTTAGAATCCTTTGCTTCTACGGACTCCTTCTGGTCTACGATAAAATCGTGGAGTTTGCCTGCGAGTGTAGAATCTGTCATGGCAAGCATCTTAACTGCGAGGATACCTGCATTGGCTCCTCCGTTAATAGCAACTGTAGCTACAGGTACTCCTGTAGGCATCTGAACGATAGAATAAAGTGAATCCACTCCACCAAGGTCGCTGGTCTTCATAGGGATACCGATAACTGGCCCCTCAAAAACTGCAGCACACATACCTGGAAGATGTGCGGCCTTTCCTGCACCTGCGATGATAATCTGGACGCCTCGGTCCTTTGCAGTCTTTGCATACTCAACGAAGATGTCTGGCTCTCTATGGGCTGAGATGATTCTTACCTCATAATCAATGCCAAAATTTTCTAAAACTTCAATAGCCTTAGCCATTACAGGCATGTCGCTGTCGCTTCCCATTACAATTGATACAGTTGCCATTTCATTATCCTCCATTACTCAAATACTTTATTTAACTCTTCAGTTCCTGGCACTACGAAACGCCCCTCACGGATGATTTCAAGCTGGCGGCCATCAGCTGTAGTGACGGTGATGTCGCCAAGTTCATAATAAGGAATTGTTATATCTGTGTGGCAGTTGAAATATGCCTTAGAAATATCGGTTTTACGAAGTAATGAGCAAGAATTATCACGGGCGATGCATTCCTTGCCATCTGGATTGTACATAGGTACATCCTCTGAGTGAGAATAGCAGGTGTCACCTACTGCAAAGTGAGGACCTGTCTTTTCTGCGATGAGGATTGGAAGCTTATCGGCGATGCCGTACTTCTGTCCCATAACAAATGCTCTAGTGTTTGTTCCAATGGCAAACTCTCCAATAGGAAGAGTATCATGCTTGAACAAAACATTATCAAATATATATTTTTTATTTTCTTCTTCTGTATCGAAATTGCTACAAGTGTAAGAAACAATCTTACCATCCTCGAACTTAAGCTCAAGATTTCTGTAGCCAAGCTCGTTAAGATAAACCTGAGTTACATGAAGCACACCGTTTGTACCCTCAAGCTCAGGTGATGTAAACACCTCACCAACAGGAATATTTACATCAGCAACACAGTTTTCGAAGTTTGTCTGCTTCTCAGGATTATCAAGATGATGAAGCTTTACAGTAATATCAGTATGATTATCTCCGCGGCCTGTAACGTGAACATACTCGCCCTGATCAAGAACATCAATAATGTGCTGCTGGATGTTCTTATAAAGCTCGTAATCCATTGTATTTACAGCAACAGTCTCATTAAAGATTTCATTGAACTTGTCGCCGATTTCAGGGATTGGATAAGCGATAATTGTGAAGCTGCGCTCCTCTCCGTGAATGTACTGATTTGTAATCTGACCGCTCTGGCTCATGAAGTAAACATTGAGCTCGTTCTGCTTGTCTGTATACTCAGCATTTGCAGGGAAATTCTTTGGCTCAAATGGAGCATCTCCGAATGTCTCTATTACAGCTGGGCCACCAAATACTGCAGCAAGCTCTTTATTCTTTTCATAAGTATTCTTTGTAACTTCAAGGATTCTGTCTGCAAGCCCCTTATCCCAAACATAAGCTACATCATCCTTGTGGTCGTACTCGCACTGCTTATTAGGAACAGTAGAGAAAAGATTGCGCCCCTCTGTGCCACCAAAACGAACTGTAGCAGCAAGACCTGCCTCATTGAAAAGCTTAATAGCCTCACGAGTCATAAGCTCGAAACCAGCTGGAGCATGTACACCAACTGTATCCTTTATAGAGATATCTTTTCCACATACCTCAAAGCCCTTGATGTAGCCTTCCACATATGTGCGAGCCATAGCAACCACATCCTCATGTGGCATACTGCGAAGGTGTGCAGCCATCTTTAGCTCGTTATCACTGATGTACATACCATATCTGTAAAGATATCTGTCATCTGAAAGATCTGATTTCATAATGATGTTTCTATAGAAATCGTACTCTGGATCAATCATCCCAACAAAAACTTCTGCAGTGAAAATTGTGCAATAGTCGTGTTTAAATGAAGCCATTGCAGAAATGATATCCTCTCTGCGGAACTTATCATCACTCTCCACCTGACAAACACCATAAACCTGCATAAAAAGCTCACAGTAAATAGTGAATATATCAAGACGTCCAGCAAAAGCTGCTCGAATCATATCTGTTAATCTGTAGTAAATTGCTGAAAGTGGACCACCAAGCTGCTCGCCAAGCTCTGCAACTGCATAAGTTGGGCAAAGGAAGCTGTTCTCATATGTTCCAGCTTTGTAGA
>JAEEGL010048449.1_pt1 | contig 23722 bp, 17 predicted proteins | sample 9134231 | NCBI WGS metagenome assembly JAEEGL01 (sample SAMN16246548, study PRJNA631951) | gut metagenome | biome: gut microbiome; feature: rumen; material: fiber-attached | host: Bos | place: Iran: Karaj | collected 2018-10 | reverse complement strand
TTTTTTGTACCTTTGCAACCTATTTGATTACAATATATATTACGTCATGGCAGCAAAGAAAGTACTTTTTATTAATCAAGAGATCATCCCCTACGTGCCAGAGAGTGAGCTCTCACTCCTCGGTAAACAATTACCTTACACCATACAGGAGAAAGGATACGAGATTCGTACTTTCATGCCAAAGTGGGGTAACATCAACGAGAGAAGAGGTTGTCTGCACGAGGTGATCCGTCTGTCAAGGATGATGCTTATCATCGACGATACCGATCACCCGCTTATCATCAAGGTGGCCTCTATACCACAGACACGTATCCAGGTGTATTTCATCGATAATGACGATTACTTCAGCAAGCGACAGATGGAAGCCGACGAGACAGGTGAGGAATATCCTGACAACGGTGAGCGTGCTGTCTTCTTCGCACGTGGCGTACTGGAAACCGTGAAGAAACTCCGTTGGGTACCCGACATCATCCACTGTCAAGGATGGATGAGCGCCATCATCCCTCTCTATATCAAGACAGCCTATCACGACGAACCCTCTTTCGCCAATACAAAGGTGATCACCTCCCTGTTCAGTAAAGAACTGAAGAACGATCTGGGTGAAAATCTCAAGCGTACAATCGCCTATAAAGATGCACAACCCGAATTGCTCAGCAAATACAAAGAGACATTCGACTTTATGGAACTGGGTAAGATGGCTATCGACTATTCCGACGGTATCGTGGAGGCAGGAAAAGAGGTGAACCCCACCCTGTTGCAATATGCACTGGATAATGGCAAGCCTGTCATGAGTTACCCGGGGGATGAGGATTTCGGAGAACTATATCATCAATTTTATCAACAGATTTGTGGCCCCGAGGAATAATCCTTGGAGTCGGGCATGCCTGAGGATCTTCCACAGCTGCCCACAGTCATAAAGATAAACACTTCATGAAAACAAAATCTTTCGCAGTTCTTTTACTGCTTACTGCTTTTCTCACAGCATGTGATGATACGACAGAAACCATTGGTTCATCGCTGACAGATAACATGGATCATCTGCAGATCACTACCGATACTTTCACCATATCAACACGCTCTATCGTCGCAGATTCCGTTTTGTCAAGAAATACCACAGGCTACCTCGGAAAGATCAAAGATCCTGAAACAGGTGCATATATCACAGGCGACTTCATGGTTCAGTTCAGTACCCTTGAGGATTATTATTTCCCCAAGAAAGACAGTATTGAGAGCCGTGATGAATTCGGTGAGGTGTGTGTGGACTCTTGCGAGATACGTCTGTATTATGATGAGTATTACGGTGACTCTCTCGCCACGATGAAGCTCACGGCTTACGAGATGGGTACACCCTACGAGGAAGGACAGAATTATTACTCTAATTATGACCCGGTAGAACAAGGATATATCCGTGAGGGAGGACTTGCCAAGAGTAAGATGTATTCACTGGCGAATATGAGCGTGAGCGACAGTCTGAAAAAGACCACCAACTACTCTCCCAATATCCGTATCCTCCTGAATGATCCTTACACAGCCAAGGATGGTAAGACCTATAAGAATATCGGTACTTACATCCTGCAGAAATACTATGAGAATCCTGAGATCACCAAGAGTGCATATAAGTTCATTCATGAGATCTGTCCGGGATTCTACATCAAACTGCAGGAAGGACTCGGCTCGATGGCCTATATCTTTAACAGTCAGCTGAACCTCTATTTCCGCTATCACACGACAGTTACCAGAGATAATGTCACGAAGGATACTGTTTATGTAGGAACAACATCCTTTGCCGGAACAGAGGAGGTGCTTCAGTGCACACATATCACCAACGACAAGCAAACGATCACTTCACTGGCGGCCGACAACAGTTGTACTTACCTGAAGACTCCCGCCGGTATCTTCACAGAGATGACCCTCCCCGTGGATGAGATCCTTTATAAGCATGAGAACGATACGCTGAACACCGCGAAGATCAATCTCTTACGTATCAACAACCATACACATGGGGATTACACGCTGAGTACTCCGTCAACACTCTTGCTCGTAGAACGTGACAGTATGTACACCTTCTTCGAAAACAAGAAGATTGCCGACAACAAACAGACCTACCTGTCAACATCTTCCGACAACGGATATACCTTCAACAATATCTCCGGACTGATCCGACATATGGCAGAGGCTAAGGAAATAGGACTGAAGAGTAATCCTAACTGGGTGGCTTTACACCCCAATTGGAATAAAGTGGTGGTCATCCCCGTCAAGACAGAGTATGTCACGGTAGGACAATCACAGAAATTGGCAAAGGTATCGCATGATATGTCACTCACAAGCACCCGTCTGGTGGGTGGCCGTGAGAACCCCCATCAAGCAAACAGAATCAGTGTGATCTACAGTAAATTCTCGGATAAATAATGGCAGACAACTATCTGGAATATCATCGTGAGGACTATGAGCGTAAGAAGGCTGCATGGCTGAAGAAAAAGCGTCATTGTCCTCATCGTTCTATAGAGAAACCGGAAGATGAAGCGTTATAATAACTAAAGAGATAAAGGGGAACAAACAAAAAAGCCATCCGTTTGGATGGCTTTTTTCTGCGGTGCGTACGGGACTCGAACCCGTGACCTCCTGCGTGACAGGCAGGCATTCTAACCAGGCTGAACTAACGCACCTCGGATGCAAGTGAGATGTGCGGTGCGTACGGGACTCGAACCCGTGACCTCCTGCGTGACAGGCAGGCATTCTAACCAGGCTGAACTAACGCACCAGTTCACATTTGTTCAATTGCGGATGCAAAGGTAGGACATTTTTTTGTTATCTCCAAATGTAATCCCTATTTTTTTAACAAGAAATTAAAAAAACTGCATAAAACAGGCATCGGAATATGTATCTCCATGACACAACCAGTCTTTTAATACGGCTGTTTGCCTGAACCCTGCTTTACAAAACAGCTGGAGGGAATACTCGTTTTCTGCTGAGATGTAAGCATACAACTGATGGATATGCAGCACATGAAGGGCATAGTCCGTCAGTTGCCGGAGGGCCTCCGTGGCATAACCCCGATGGCGGAAGGGTTGTTGGATCACGACGCCCACTTCAGCCCGGTTGTGTCTCGGATCATACGACATCAGATCGATAATCCCCACCACCTGCTGTTCTGCCTCAATCATCAACCGCAGTTGTTTATCGGTATAGATATCGCCCGTCGTCTGCTTGATATATTCATGGATGAAAAAACGTGAATAAGGGACATTGGTAGCTCCCACATCCCACAGACTTTCGTCGTTCTCCAAATCATACATAAGCTCCAGATCCTCCGGTTCGATGGCCCGTAGTCTTACATGCTTCCTTTCGTCGTTCATTCGATAATCTCCCTTTCCGTGATAAGTAATTGTTTTTCTGGATGATAGATACCCACTTCCACATGTTCTTCTGGTTTCTCCGCAAAGATTCTCAGGATGGCCGCATAACTGTATGCCGCGGTATCATAGACCACGACCGTCGGCTTTTGCGGACGTTGTTGTTCAAACAATGTCAGATGCCCGTCGCTCACCAGCTGTTCTGTGGCCACCGCACATTCGCAGGTCATACCTTTTTCTTGCATCATCTGCCTGAAGACCTCGACATGTTCCGCCAACCCGAGGAAATAGAAGACCGGAGACTTCTCTTTCCTTACCGAGCGTAACCCCAAAGTCTTTATCATCCAATTCTTTAAGATGGAGAACAAGGCCGCCATGGCTTTCACATAAATAGCCATCTTTATCGGTATGGTCAACAGAAAACTGAGATTTCCGAAATGTTTCCGGAAGAAGATCAGCATCGCCTGGTAAAACACATGCACATAACGGAAACTGGATTTCTCCGTACTCTCACCCTTGTAATGAAGGATGGATGTGGGGACATACCAGTTGGAAAAACCACCTTTCAACAGTCGGTAAGACAGATCGATATCCTCGCCGTACATGAAGAAATCCTCATCCAACAACCCTATCTCATCAAGAGCACGTCTGTGAAGCATATAGAAAGCACCGCTGACCACATCAATCTGACAGGGTTTGTCCCACGGCAGATAAGCCATGTAATATTTGCCGAAACGCTGACTCATCGGGAAACGACGACAGAGTCCGGTCATCTTATAGAAGGCCGTCATAGGGGTGGGCAACCCTCTCCTGCTCTCAGGGGCCTTACGCCCATCACAATAATGCATGCAGACACCTGCTGCCCCGGCATCCGGATGATCATCCATAAAACGGAGTACCTCACGGATGGTATCCTCGCCCACCACCGTATCGGGGTTCAACAACAGGATATAATCGCCTTTCGCCTGTCGGATAGCCACATTATTTCCTTTCGCAAACCCCATATTGTGATTCATGCTGATCAGCCGGCAACGATCTGAAAGATATCCCTGCAGATAATCCACCGACCCGTCCTTCGAGTGATTGTCAACGATGAGTATCTCCGCATCGATACCCTGAAGGGCACGCTGAAGACTGTCAAGACACTGCCCGACATAATACTTCACATTATAATTGACAATAACTACCGACAGCATACGCTTTACGCTCGTTCGTCATCAGGGGTGACCTCTGCCACACATCGTCCTTCACTCGGATAGATGAAGAACAGACAGATAAACAGAATGATGGCCAGATACCCGAACGACACATTCATATATAAATAATATAATAAGGTGTTGATAAACAAGGGTTGGGCCAGAAGATTCATCCGTATTAAACCCCACTGTTGCAACGCCTTCTCACGACGCTCATACAGATCACTTTGTATGCGTTTGATCTTAAAAAGATACAATGCCAAAGGAATAGCACCGATGGTGAACAACTCCATGATCGTGAGCAGGATAAACTCTCCTTTTGTCCCACTCTCCAGCAATCCGGTCTCTATCACCCCTGTCTCAAACAGGATAACGATCAAGGCAGCTGAAATCAGGCCCGACCAGAATATAATCTTCAATGTTTTAACTACTTCTTTCATTTTTTCTAAATTTATAAGTTCAGGAGGTTTCTTTTCAGGAGGTTTCTTTTCAGGAGGTTTAAGTTATCGGGGTATCGAGATCTCCTAATCTCCTAATCTCCTAATCTCCTAATCTCCTAATCTCCTAATCTCCTAATCTCCTAATCTCCTAATCTCCTAATCTCCTAATCTCCTAATCTCCTAATCTCCTAATCTCGTAACTACGATCCCTTCACCCTAACTTCCAAACGGCGTGCGATTGAGGATCGAGCGCCCTAACGTCACCTCGTCAGTGTATTCCAGTTCATCACCCACAGAGATTCCCCGGGCGATGACCGACAGACGTACATCATAGGCAGCCAACTTCCGGGAGATATAAAAACTCGTCGTATCACCTTCCATCGTACTGCTCAAGGCGAAGATCACCTCCTGAACACCACCCTTTGAGATACGGTCCACCAAAGAGTCGATCTCCAGATCACTGGGACCGATGCCGTCCATGGGGGAGATAATCCCGCCCAGCACATGATACAGTCCGTTATACTGCTGGGTGTTCTCGATGGCCATCACATCCTGGATATTCTCCACCACACACACGGTCGATGCATCACGATGAGGATTACTGCAGATCGGACAAACCGCCGTATCACTGATGTTATGACAGACCTTGCAATATCTCACTTCATGCTTCATCGTGGTGAGAGCAGCAGCCAACCGGTCCACCTCCTGATCCTCCTGCCGTAACAGGTGGAGAACCAGTCGCAGGGCAGTCTTCCTACCGATGCCGGGGAGCTTGGAAAACTCTTCCACAGCATTGTCAAGAAGCTGAGAAGGATATCTTTGTTGCATACTTTCTTAAATTTCTGACAAAAGTACATAAAAATTCTGAGATTTTTATGTACTTTTGCACACAAAATCACATTTCCATGGAAATAAAGAAAGCAGCATTTGTCATCAGCAGCCCTACCGTTCAGCAATGCCCTGCTGATACAAAACCCGAATATGCATTCATCGGAAGGAGTAATGTGGGTAAGTCGAGTCTTATCAATATGCTCTGTAACCACAAAGGATTGGCCAAGACCTCGGCCACGCCGGGCAAGACCTTGCTCATCAATCATTTCATCGTCAACAACGAGTGGTATATCGTCGACCTGCCGGGCTACGGCTATGCCAAGCAGAGTAAGAAGACGCGTGCCAAGCTCGAACAGATGATTGCCTCGTATATCCTTCAGCGTAAACAGCTGATCAATGTCTTTGTACTTATCGACATCCGACATGATCCGCAGACCATCGACGTGGAGTTCATCAACTGGCTCGGTCAGAGTAACATCCCCTTCTCCATCGTGTTCACGAAGGCAGACAAGCTGGGAGCCCAACGGGGAGCCGCCAATGCCGCTGCCTATATGAAGAAGTTGGAAGAGACATGGGAAGAACTGCCTCCCTATTTCATCACCTCCTCGGAGAAAAAAATCGGACGTGACGAGGTCCTCAACTACATCGAGCAGATCAATAATCAGTTAAAAGAGGAATAAGCTCAGCAGGCCCTCGGCGTTTTTCTACTGCCTTCGGCGATTTTCAATTATCAATTATCCATTTCCTTGGCCACAACGATAGCAGACATACGCAACCTCACCAAATCATTCGGTGCTCACGTGCTCTTCGAGAATATCTCATTCAGTATCCTTGAAGGACAGCGGATCGGTCTTGTTGCCCGCAACGGAACAGGGAAGTCCACCCTCCTGTCGGTCATCACCGGGAAAGAAGGGCATGACGATGGTGATATCGTCTTCCGCAAGGATCTGCGGATAGGATATCTCGAGCAGGCACCTCATTTCAATCCCGAGGAGTCCGTGCTCGACGCTTGTTTCAACCACCATGGCGAGGAAGAGAAAGTGCTCAAAGCCAAGCAGATACTCACCAAACTGAAGATACGCGATCTCCAACAGCCGATGGGCCAGTTGAGTGGTGGACAACAGAAACGGGTGGCCTTGGCCAACGTGCTTATCCAGGAGCCCGACCTGTTGCTGTTGGATGAGCCCACCAACCACCTCGACCTCGAGATGATCGAGTGGCTGGAGGATTTCCTGAGTCGGGGGAACAAAACGCTGTTGATGGTCACCCACGACCGGTTCTTCCTCGACCGGGTATGCAACAGTATCCTGGAATTAGACGACCGGACCCTCTATACCTACCGGGGAAACTACAGTTATTATCTGGAGAAACATCAGGAGCGCATCGACAACACACGGGCGGAGATCGTCCGGGCTAATAACCTCTATCGCAGGGAGTTGGAATGGATGCGGAGGATGCCGCAAGCCCGCGGACATAAGGCCCGTTACCGCGAAGAGGCATTCTACAAGCTGGAGGAGAAAGCCCGTCAGCGGATTGAGGAACGACAACTCAGACTGAAATCCAGGAATATCTATATCGGTTCGAAAATCTTTGAGTGTCAGTATGTCTCCAAGTCATATACTAAAACCGACGGGACAGAACTGTGTATCCTGAAGGATTTCTATTATAACTTCGCCCGCTTTGAGAAGATGGGCATCGTGGGGAATAACGGCACAGGGAAGACCACCTTCATCAAACTGCTGTTAGGCCGCGAACCTATCGACAGTGGGAAGTTTGATATCGGAGATACCGTACAGTTCGGCTATTTCTCGCAGGAAGGCCTGCATTTCAATGAAGAACAGAAAGTGATCGATGTGGTTCGCGACATTGCCGAATATATCGACATGGGCGGTGGCAAGCATCTCTCTGCCTCCCAGTTCCTCCAACATTTCATGTTCACCCCCGAGCAGCAACACAACTATGTGTATAAGCTCAGCGGCGGGGAAAAACGCAAACTCTACCTCTGTACGGTCCTGATGCGCAATCCGAACTTCCTCGTCCTGGACGAGCCCACCAACGACCTCGATATCCAGACCCTGCAGATCCTCGAGGAATACCTCATCGACTTCCCGGGATGTGTCATCGTGATCAGCCACGACAGGTATTTCACCGACAAGGTGGTGGACCATCTGCTGGTTTTCCAGGGCAACGGCATCATCAAAGACTTCCCCGGCAATTACTCACAATACCGGGAGTGGCAGAAGCTGGAGGACAGCAACGAGCGGGAAAGCGACCGGCCTAAGAAAGACGACACGAAGAAAGAGAAGAAAAACAATGCCCCCCAGAAGGAAGGGCCCCGCAGGATGACCTATAAAGAGAAGATCGAGTTTGAACGACTCGAGAAAGAGATCGCCCAACTGGAGGATGAACAGCGACAGATAGAGGCCGAACTCTGCAGTGGGACCCTCTCGGTGGAAGCATTGACGGAGAAGAGCAAACGACTGTATAACCTGAAGAACGAAATCGACGAGAAGAGTATGCGGTGGCTGGAACTCAGTGAGATTTCCAACTGCTAAATTTCGTTAAGACAATACAAAAAGACAGACGTTCAGACCCGTTTTCTGAGAAAATATTTGTAATTTTGCAGCCGATTTAAAGATCAAAACCTTATCGTTTCCGGTTGGGAACGAATTTTCATCAAAATTTTCACATATTATTATATGTATAATAAAGAAGAATTATTATCAAAGGATATCTCCGCATTGGAGAATATTGCCAAGGAACTGGGTGTCAAAATCGGTAAGAAAGACGACCTGGAGACCATCGTCTATGAGATATTAGACGAGCAGGCAAAGGTAGAAGCCACCAAAAACCCGTTAGGCACAAAGCGCAAGAGAACACGCATCGTCAAGAAAGACTCTGACCGTGTGTATAGTGTGAATGGTAAGGAAGGAGAAAACTTCGATCTGAAGAAGACGAAGTCGGCCACCGAGCCCGTACCCCTCTTTAAGGAATTACCGGCAGAACCGGCTAAAGTAGAAGAAACAACTGTCGTGGAGAACGTCGTGGAGGAAGAGCCCGTCAAGACACCGAAACGCAGAGGTAGGAAATCAAAGGCAGAACTGGCCGCCATAGAGGCAGAGAAAGCTGCCCAGGAACAAGCAGCTGCCGGGGAGTCACAGGAGACCGTGGCCGCCGAAGAGCCCGCAGAAGTTCCTGAGAAGAAAGTCCGTAAGACACGTACTACCAAGAAGAAGAGCGAAGAGGAAGAGATCGTGGCAGAGCTCGCCCCCACCCCATCCGACGATATCATGGTGGTTCCGGAAGCAGGATACACCCCGGGTGAGGATACGCCCGACAGTGAACTGCTGGCCAGACTGCAGGAGAAAGTGCAGGCTCATAATGAGGCTAACGAGGAGAAGGCAAAAGAAGAAAACACTGGTGAATCAGACATCTGGGAGGGTGATCCTAACGACGGGACAGACTTTATCCCCGTTGTGGACCTGCCCATCGAGGACCAGGCTGTCATGCCCAACTATGATATGTTCGACAACCCCACCACGCCGACACCTGCAAACACACAAGGCTATGGTAATCAGATGATGCTCAACCTTCCGCAATATGATTTCGAAGATATCATCACGGCAAACGGCGTCCTGGAGATCATGCCCGACGGTTACGGCTTCCTGCGCTCCAGCGACTTCAACTACCTGTCATCCCCCGATGATGTGTATGTCTCAGTGGCTCAGATCAAGCGTTTCGGACTGAAGACCGGTGATGTGATCGAGTGTCATGTACGTCCTCCTCACGATGGCGAGAAATACTTCCCGCTGACCAGCATCGACATGATCAATGGCCGTCAGCCGTCAGAGGTAAGAGACCGCATCCCCTTCGAGCACCTCACCCCACTGTTCCCCGATGAGAAATACACCCTGTGTGGCGACCGGGCAACGACAAACCTCAGCACACGTGTTGTCGATCTCTTCGCCCCTATCGGCAAGGGACAGCGTGCACTGATCGTCGCTCAGCCGAAGACCGGTAAGACCATCCTTATGAAGGATATCGCCAACGCCATCGCCGCCAACCACCCCGAGGCATACCTGATGATGCTGCTCATCGACGAGCGTCCTGAGGAGGTTACCGACATGGCCCGTACAGTGAATGCCGAGGTCATCGCCTCTACGTTCGACGAACCGGCAGAGCGTCATGTCAAGATCGCAGGCATCGTACTCGAGAAAGCCAAGCGCATGGTGGAATGCGGACATGATGTGGTGATCTTCCTCGACTCCATCACCCGACTGGCACGTGCCTACAATACCGTGGCCCCCGCCAGCGGAAAGGTGCTCACCGGTGGTGTGGATGCCAACGCTCTGCAGAAACCCAAACGGTTCTTCGGAGCTGCCCGTAATATCGAAGGCGGCGGTTCACTGACCATCATCGCCACAGCATTGATCGACACGGGTTCAAAGATGGATGAGGTGATCTTCGAAGAATTCAAGGGAACAGGTAACATGGAGTTACAGCTCGACCGTAGCTTGAGCAACAAACGAATCTTCCCGGCTGTCAACCTGGTGGCTTCCAGCACTCGTCGTGATGATCTGTTGCAAGACCGTACAACGCTCGACCGTATGTGGATCCTCCGTAAGTACATCGCCGACATGAATCCTATCGAGGCGATGAACACCATCCACGACAGTCTGCAACGTACACAAAGCAACGAAGAATTCCTGTTGTCGATGAACTCATAGACAATAAAGAATACTTTTGTGATAAAATATTTGGTTGTCAACTAAAAAATGCGTACCTTTGCATCCGGTTTTTCAAAAGGATGCATACACATGCCCTTAGACACAACCACAATTATTCAGCGGTTTAACACCCTGAGGGTTCCGTAGCTCAGTTGGATTAGAGCAACTGCCTTCTAAGCAGTAGGTCTTGGGTTCGAACCCCAACGGAATCACAAAAAGGAAGAGGCTGAGGATGGAAACTCGTTTTCAATCTTCAGCCTTTTTCTTTTTTATGATTAGCCCGTGGCAGGGTTCGGGGTAGACGAAGTCAACCCCAACGGAATCACTTAGACAGATAGGTAAGTAGTTAATAATTAGCCACTTGCCTATTTTTCTTTTATCTCAAAACGCACCTCATTTGCGACACCGAACAAGACCCACTACTCGACATTTTTATTATCCATTAGAACTTCCCAATATCCATTTTTATCCTCACCTACACGTCTAATAACACCTTTTTCCTTTAAAACCGCAATATTGCGAGTGATAGTCGATTTATTAACTCCGATAATAGTTTTTAGATCTTCATATGTTACATGATTATCATTTATTATTGCTTTAACAATAGCTATCTGCGTTTTGATAAGTTTTACAGGTGCATTTACAGGTGCATTTGCAGGTGCATTTACAGGTGCATTTGCAGGTGCATTTGCAGGTGCAGTATCAGATGTAGCTTTAGGAGAAGGCACTGGCAACACCAACTCTACTTCATCTACATCCAATTTGTTCAACAGCTGTGGCTCTCCCCAATTGGTCTCTTTCCATGCCGCAATGATCTTGGGAAATCCAGAACCTACGTTCTCTCCAAAGCCAATCATTCGGAGCATATTCTGTATCTTCGGATTACGGGCCTTTGAGTTACCACCCTTGTAAATGGCCTCTACAGGAAGCTTCAGCAAACCGGGATTGCGGAAACAGAGACGATCATCATGCTTTTCTATCCTCAGAATTCCAGCATCCATCATCAGATCACAATGGATAATGGCATTCGTAAAAGCTTCACGCACAGCCTCATGCTGTTTTGTATCATCATTCCTCCTACCTCCCTTATCTAATTTGAAAGGTCTTGGCAAATCAAATTGAACCTTTTGCAATACAAGGCGGAAGAATTGATACAGATTGTTTTCCCATAAACCGTCGTATGTCAGGCGGTCATGGTAACGCTCGTCACCCACAAGATGACTCATATCCAGATAGTCCATGCGAAAGTTGGAAAACCTATCTCTTATGGCAAGACCTCTACCGAACATCATCAATCCTGCCAATGTCAAGCCTTCCCTGCCTGTTTGTCTGTCCTCAGTATAACCACCAAGGTTCTTGAGGAATGTCTTGTCATCCACACTGTTCCAGATATGGGCCCTGTTCTCCTGTCTGAACTCTGTACGATACTGGTTCAAAGAAGCTGGATCGATATCATCCATTCCGTAATACTCTATCAAGATATTATCGTTACCGTCTGCATTAGAGTCACGTATCATCGCTTTTACCTGGGCTTCAGTACAGTGATAGTCGCCTTCATTATTACGTCTATACGTACCTTTATATACATTACCATTCAGATAGATAGGCTTTACTCTCCAGTCAGCCTGAGGAACATGTATACAAACAATCTGTACTCCATCCACATCCACAACTTTAACATCACTATCCAGAAGGATATTCTCATTCACTTTGTCACTGTTGAGCGTATTCCAAAAGTCTGTGATAATCTTCATTGGATCGTCAACACCTATTATTTGATACCTCTTCATGATATCTTTCACCTCCATGTCTTCATTCACCCCAAGAAGGATCAGGCCACCAACAGTATTAGCAAACGCCGAATAGGTCGCCCAAACAGATTTTGGAGATTCTGCCTTTGCCCGTTTGCACTCCAATGTTACTCGCTCACCTTTGAGCAACAGTTCTTTAATTATTTTCTCGTTCATTTTCATAGTATTATAATGTTATATCATTTATCACAGCATCTGTATTCTTCATAAACAGAAAGAAGAAACGCAAGTATTTAGATAGCTTTTATGTCGTCAAAGATACGATAATTATCCCATAAATAAAACTCAAATCATAAAAAACTGAGATTAATTATCATGGTATGCAGGTTTGTCAGGAATCACAAACGAGTTTTATCCGTCTACATTTGATGGCCACAAAGATAAATTAACACACAATATCGATCCCTTAACAAAGAAATGTTGTACTTTTGTAGTTTGAGAAAACAACATTATATGAACAAAACCATCTTATCATCCCTCGTGATCATCCTGCTTTTCTGCTCATGCGGCAAAAACAAGACGACACAGACCGACTATCCTACGGATTCGACACAGGTCACCAGTATTACGGATTCGACACAGGTCACCAACCCTGCGGATACGACACAGTCCACCGCGATAACGGCAGATATGGCCTATGAAGGAGTGAACAACTACTGTCATCGTGAATACGACTGGAGTATCGCCGAGGAGAATCCCTCCATCATGTCGGTAACGATGGGCGAAGAGACCGACAACGAATACAAGGTGATCTTCCGCAGTTATACCGGAGCCCTCGTCAATTTCTATGTCGAGAAAGCCACCGGCCTCACCAGGATCGTCGAGTACGTCCCCGCCCTCGACCAGGAGAGCGAAGCAGGAACCATCCATCTGCAGGACTACCTAAAAAGTGAAGAGTGAAGAGTGAAGAGTGAAGAATTTAGAGTGAAGAGTGTAGAGTGAAGAGTGTAGAGTGTAGGGGTTAGAGTATTAGTTATATACTGGTAGGGGTAGGGTTTATCCCTACCCACATACAACGGGCAGACATGAAGTCTGCCCCTACAATGATAATGTAAACCAGTAGGGGTAGGGTTTATCCCTACCCACATACAACGGGCAGACATAAAGTCTGCACCTACGATGATATTGTAAACCCGTAGGGGTAGGGTTCATCCCTACCCGGAGTTGACGTAACGACGCGATACGGATCATCAACTCAAAATTGGTTGCGATAGCGAGAGAATATATGGTTTAGAGTCTAGGGCTTAGGGGGTAGATCTACCCCTCTCCCAACCTCTCCCCATAGGCATGGGGCGAGGCGTCCGATTCGTTACGGATCATCTACTCAAAATTGGTTGCAATAGCGAAAGAGTCAGGTACACAGATACGATGATTGAAAAACGGTGACGAAGTCAGTGCGAGGACCTGTCTGAGCGAAGCGAGTCCCGCAGCACAGTTTTTCAGAATCGTAATCTGTTCTGACTCGAAGCGTGCAACGAGCTCTCTTTTTGGTTGCTTTTTCTCTGGCGGTACAGAGAAAAAGAACGTAATAAAAATAAAATTTATGTTTGATATACTTCAACAGGACATCAAATTCATTCCGGGGGTGGGGCCCCGTAGAAAAGAGATACTGCAGAAAGAACTGGGTATCTCCAACTACGGTGACCTGTTGGAGTACTATCCCTATAAATACGTTGACCGCAGTAAGATCTACAAGATTCAGGAGCTGTCGGGCGAGATGCCCTTCGTGCAGATACGCGGTCAAATACTCAGTTTCGAGGAGTTCGACATGGGAGCCCGCAAGAAAAGAGTGGTGGCTCATGTGAGCGACGGTACGGGCATCGTTGATCTGGTATGGTTCGTACGTGCACAAAGGATTGCCTCGAGTTACAAGGTGAATACCGACTATATCATCTTCGGACGCCCCACCATCTACAACGGCCGTTATCAGTTTGTTCATCCTGAGATAGAGAAAAGTCATGAGCTGAACCTCTCTGAGATGGGGATGCAGCCGTATTATGTGACGACTGAGAAGATGAAAAAGTCGGGAATCACCTCGCGGACCATCGAGAAAATCATCAAATCACTGCTCGAACAGTTGCGGACGCCGTTGGAAGAGACCCTTCCTCCGTTTATCACCAACCGTCTGCGACTGGTTTCCCGTGATACAGCCTTTCGGAATATCCATTATCCGAAGACTCCGGAACAGGCTGAGCATGCACGGTTCCGACTGAAGTTTGAGGAACTTTTCTATGTACAGCTGAATATCGTTCGCTATGCTTCCGACCACCGACGGAAATACCGAGGGTATATCTTCCAGCATGTAGGAGACTATTTCAATACTTTCTATCATAACAACCTGCCCTTCGCCCTGACGGAAGCACAGAAGCGGGTAATGCGCGAGATACGCAAAGATACCGGTTCGGGCAGACAGATGAACCGACTGTTGCAAGGGGATGTGGGCTCGGGAAAGACGCTGGTGGCTCTGATGTCGATGCTCATCGCCTTGGACAACCAATACCAGGCCTGTATCATGGCGCCCACGGAGATTCTCGCTGAGCAGCATCTCAGTACGATACGTGCATTCCTGCAGGGCATGGATATCCGTGTAGAACTGCTCACCGGCATTGTAAAAGGTAAGCGCCGCCAACAGGTGCTCGACGGTGTTGCCGACGGTTCTGTACAGATTCTCGTGGGAACACACGCCATCATCGAAGACACTGTGCTGTTCAACAAACTCGGCATGGTGGTCATCGATGAGCAGCATCGTTTTGGCGTAGCACAACGAGCTAAGCTTTGGACGAAGAGCACGAACCCGCCCCATATCCTTGTCATGACAGCAACACCCATTCCACGTACCCTGGCAATGACTCTTTATGGGGACCTCGACGTAAGTGTCATCGATGAACTGCCACCAGGACGTAAACCAGTGGTTACCATCCATCAGTACGACGACCATGTCGCCACACTCTACGATGGTATCCGCAAGCAGGTTATGCAGGGCCGTCAGGTGTATATCGTCTTCCCACTGATTAAGGAAAGTGAGAAGAGTGACATGAAGAACCTGGAGGATGGCTACGAGGCATTGCTGCACGTATTTCCGGAATTCCGACTCAGTAAGGTGCACGGCCAGATGAAACCGGCTGAGAAAGAGGCTGAGATGCAGCGTTTTGTACGTGGCGAGACGCAGATTCTGGTTGCCACTACCGTGATAGAGGTAGGTGTCAACGTGCCCAACGCCTCAGTGATGGTTATCCTTGACGCACAACGCTTCGGTCTTTCACAACTCCACCAGCTGCGCGGTCGTGTTGGGCGAGGCGCCGATCAGTCGTTCTGTATCCTGGTTACCAAACCGCAGCTGTCGAAAGAGACGCGTATGCGTATAGATATTATGTGTGACACGAACGACGGCTTCCGTATTGCTGAAGCCGACTTGAAGTTACGTGGGCCGGGCGATCTGGAGGGTACCCAACAGAGTGGTATGGCCTTCGACTTGAAGATTGCGGATATCGCTCGCGATGGACAGATCGTCCAGATGGCTCGCGATGAAGCACAAAAGATCATCGATGATGATCCCGACTGTGTAAAACGGGAATATCAATTGTTGTGGAATCGCCTGGCTGCATTGAAAAAGAGTAATATCAACTGGGCAAGCATTTCTTGATAGTTAATAGTTAATAGTTAATAATTAATAGTTTTGTAGTGAGGATCGTACGGTTTTAGACTGCGAACCCGATACTGTTTATCATTGATTAACTGTTAAATAGAACAAAAACTGTTAAGAGGGTTTGTGACTTAGTGATTTTTTTATTAACTTTGCACTCGGTTATCGTGAAAATAGGCTCTTTTTTGTATGAGAGTTGTTTTCTTAACGCCGTATGACCGATGTAATCACTTGATTGCTATTGGTTTCCGGTGCATAGGAGGATGTGCCGGCAATGTTTAACAAAATAATCATTTATGCAATTAAAGAAAGTACTTAAGACCTTTTCCATAGCAGCCCTTTTCTTTGCGGCTGCAACACCTGTATGCGGACAGGACCTGTTAGCCCGTCAGGCACCGGTAGATCGTAAGATGAAGGCATTGGATACCATTGCCCTTCGTCATATCATCGACAGAGAGTTGGCAGAGAATCCCTCAGCCATGTTATATGAGGAGTGGAGTAACAAATATGCTCATCAGGCAAGCGTGTTACCTGATTCTTTCAGGATCGACCTCCGTCATTTTGCCATGCCTACATCCAGCAGGGTTATCACCAGTAATTACGGTCGTCGTTGGGGACGTATGCACAAAGGAATCGACGTGAAGGTGTATATCGGTGATACCATCCGCAGTGCATTCGATGGAAAGGTCAGAATAGTAAGATACGAGGCCGGCGGTTACGGAAACTTCGTGGTTATCCGTCATAACAACGGGCTTGAGACCATCTATGGACACATGTCAAAGCAGTTAGTAAGAGAGAATCAGCAGGTACGCGCCGGTGATCCTATCGGATTAGGAGGAAATACCGGACGTAGTACTGGTTCTCACCTGCATTTCGAAACTCGTCTGGGTGGCATCGCCCTTGACCCGGCATTGATGTTTGACTTCCGCAATCAGGATGTGACTGCCGATTTCTACACCTATCGTAGTAAGTCGAAGAACAGAGGTGTGGCAGTTAACGATATCGCCAGCACAAGCAGCGAAGAATTCGAGCCTGCAGAGGTGGAGGGCTTAGCTCCCACAAATACAAAGGCTAAGAGTGCTCCGGTAACCAAGAAGTCAAGCAAGAACAGTCGTGACAATGCCCGTTTCCACAAAGTGGCTAAGGGTGAGACCCTCTACTCTATCGCAAAGCGCAGAGGTACGACTGTTGAAAAACTCAGTAAGATCAACCGTCTTGGTAAGAAAGCGAAGATTCGTCCAGGACAGATTATAAGATTCTCTTAATATAGCAATACAAATGAATAAGATAGGGATGGCTGCATGGTCATCCCTTTTTGTTTAGAGATAACCTTATTTATCATTATACTTTCTTTACTTCTCTCTGTCCCGCCAGAGAGAAGTAAGCAAGAGAGAGCTCGTTGCACGCTTCGAGTCAGAACAGATTACGATTCTGAAAAACTGTGCTGCGGGACTCGCTTCGCTCAAACAGGTCCTCGCACTGCCTTCGTCACCGTTTTTCAATCATCGTATCTGTGTACCTGACTCTCTCGCTATCGCAACTATTTTCAATTATTCATTTTAAATTGCCTGTGTTATGGTGTTGGCATTGGCAGGGGCAGGTACCGCTATGAAGGGGTGATAAAGATTTGGAACTTACAGTCGTCCCTGTTGGAGGAAGCTGTCCCTGATGGCTGAGTTTACTCCTTCACCTCTTCGGCTTCGATGACTTGAACGTCATTGGTGGCTGCGGCCTGTTCCTCGAGTTGTCGCTGTGCCTTGAGGTATTGTTTTCTGCAGCGGTAGATTTTCAGGGCGTTGATACACTCCACCACGCCGTACAGACATAAGCCCCAGCCGAGGATCTTAAAGGGGAGGGCGGCCATGTCCATCGGGTTGACGACCACATAGATGCCGACGAGGAAGACCACGATGGGAAAGAGCCAGTAGATCCACCCGATACTGCTGAACTTACGGGCGGTGATGAGGTTGACGAACTGGTTGATGGCACCGAGGATCAGGATGGCCGACAGGGCGTACATCAGTCCTTTGACGAAGCTGCCGGGCATCACGGCGAGGATGACACCGAGGATCATACTGCCGATGCCGACGATGGGGTAGGAGGGCTTGACGATGTTTCTCATCTGCTCGGCCCTCTCACGGTCGATCATGGCGGTGGGCGTCTCTTTCTCCCGCAGTTCCATCATCAAAGCCATCTTCTCGGCCACATCCTGCACCCTGCGTTTCTCTATGTAATAGGCAATGACAGAGATGAGTCCGCTGATAAAGAACAGGGCGCCGAAGATCAGGGTCATCCAGTGAACCATGTCGTGCCGGTAGATCACCAGCATATATCCTACTGCTATGGCGCACACGGAGCGCAGCAGTGAACTTTGTAGAATCCTCATAGTTGTTTTGTTTATTTCTCGCAAAATTAATAAAACATATCAAACAAAACAATTTTTTTTGTTATTTTTGCGGAGAAATATTTTGCGATGACAACGTTATACTTAGTAAGACACGGCGAGACCGTGGATAATGTGAACCAGATCATGCAGGGTCAGACACAGGGGGAGCTGACGGAGGAGGGCATCCGGCAGGCGGAGCAGTTGGCCGAGGAGATGCGGCATGTTCCTATTGATGTCTTTGTGGCCAGTGACCTGAAACGTAGTATCGACACCTGTAGGATCATCGCCCGGCAACATGGGAAGGATGTGGTGACGACACCCTTGTTGCGGGAGCGTGACTGGGGTGGGTTCACCGGTCGGTTTATCCCTTCCTTGAAGGATGAGGTATGGCCGGATGATATCGAGACGCTGGAGGCGTTGTTAAGTCGTGCCAGCCGTTTCCTGTCGTTTGTCAGAGTGCATTACCCTGACCGTCGGGTGTTGGCCGTGGGGCATGGTATTATCAACAAAGCGATACAGGCGGTGTTCTTCGGGAAGACGATGCGGGAGATTCCGCGTATGATGAATGCGGAGGTAAGGGTGTTGGAGGTGTAGCTATGTTCTTTTTCTCTCTGCCGCGAGAGAAAAAGCAACCAAAAAGAGAGCTCGTTGCACGCTTCGATGCAGAAGGAATCTCAACTCTGAGAACTGGGCTGCGGGACTTGCTTCGCTCAAACAGGTCCTCGCCCCATCTTCGATGCCGTTCTCAGTCGTTGCATTCCTTTGCTGCATCTCTCGCTATCGCAACATTATCCAGTTAATGGTTATTGTTTATTGTTTATTGTTTATTGTTTCTGACTCTCCCGCTATTGCAACATTGCCCCTCCCTCATTCCCTCCCCATAGGCATGGGGCGGGATGTTCGATTCGCATCGCCACAGTATCTCGTATCTGAAAGTTATATAGTAGACAAGTAAACGGGTTGACAAGTAAACGGGTTGACGGAAGGATGCGTTACGAACCGGACGCCTCGCCCCATGCCTATGGGGAGAGGTTGGGAGAGGGGCAACTCTCGCTATTACAACCAACGGTCATGGCTCGCTTGCTGCTCCGATAATTGTTAATTGTAAAAAAGGACAGGCCAAAAAGCTGACCTGTCCCCTATTAAATACTAACCAAACTAACTAAGCTAAAAACCTAAATTACTAACCTAAAAACCTATATTACTTAACTGTTATCTATCAACTATTATCTATTAACTATTATCTATTAACTATTAATTATTAATTATATCAACTCTCCACATTACCTGCGTCCTCCGAAGTGACCGCCACTGCTATGACTGCTGTGGGAAGAACCACCGCCGCGTGACATGCTACCGCTGCTTCTTGAGGGGGCACTGCTGCGTGACATGCTACTTCTGGAAGAAGAGCTGTGACCGGAGAAACCGCCGCTGCTTCTGCTGGGTGCACTGCTGCGTGAGGGTGAGAAGGTACGGTTGGGGGTAGAGAAGCTCCTGCTGGAAGAACTGCCGCTGCGCATCTGTGGAGCAACGCTGCCACTGCTGTGCGTACGACTGCCTACTGTTGAGCGGGTGCTGCTCTCACGACTACTGCCGATGAACCCTCTGTTGTTACCCATGCTGCGGGGGCTGCTTGAGCGTGTACCGATATCGCTGTGGCTGCGGCTGCTCGGACGGCTGTTGATGGAGCCACGGTTGATGTCGTGGTGACTGCGGTTGATAGAAGCACCTCTGTTGTGATCAATCCTTCCATGATTTACGGAACCATTGATACGCTCCAGTCCTCTGCCGCCGCTGGGACGACTGAAATGTCCGCTGTGGTTGCGATAATCTCCACGGTCGAAGCCGTTACGCATTCCGATACCTCTGCTGTTGTGAGCGATGCGGTGATCTCTTCCGAAGACACGTCCGTAGTACCAACTGCGTCCACCGTTCAGGTGCCAGCTATGAGCGCCACGGTATGTCCAGTAGAAGTTAGGACGACCGAAGTAGAAATAGGTGCGGTGCGGATAGCGTGCATAGACGCTGAAGTGCCAGTATCCTGCATCCCAGTATAACGGGCGATAGAAGTAGCTGGCTGCGCAATAGGCTCTGTACTGCCAATCCAGGAGGATATAGCTCAGATCCAGATTACGTCGGGTCCAGTATGTTCCATACAAGTCGTTGTAATTATCTATGCTCAGCAGATAATCGAGGTTTATCTCGTATGCAGCCTCATACTGATCTTGGGTAAGGTTCAGCTCGTATGCCATCTTGTCGGTGAGGAACAATGCTTGGTCACGTGCCTGCTCGTAACTCATGGCGTTAGCTGATACTGTTGCTGCAAACAGCACTGTTAAGGCAATCATCCACTTTTTCATAATCGTATATTTTAAATGTTATTATTCGTTTGTTATTCTTTCACATTGCAAAGAAACGAAGAAAAATAGACTCTTACAAAGGATTTTCCCTACTTTGCGAGGGAAATTCCCTATAATAGTGTATGGTGCATGGTTTTTAATATTTCTTGATGAATCTTTTTTCACAACCACCCCAACCCCTCCTTGCCTAAGGAGGGGACTCATCCCGCCCCACGCCCCTCCCTTTCTAGGGAGGGGATGTAACCGCTCCTCCTGTCGCTCTTACACTAAGGTACCACACCCTTATGCGGGCGTGGTGTTTTTTTATTTCGCTGCGCTCAGACAGGTCCTCGCACTGCCTTCGGCATCGTTTTTCAATCATCGTATCTGTGTACCTGACTTTGACTTCGTCGAACTCGCTCACGATTGACTTCGTCTTCTTCCTCCTCGCTCGGCAAAGTTGAAACAAGTTTCACTCTGCACTCACTCGTTCGTCAGTTCGGCATAGCTCATGCAAACATGGCTCTGCCCTCGCTTACTCGCGACTTTCGCTATCGCGACTAAGACAATAACCAATAACCAATAACAATGGACTATCAAAGGGTCGGCTTGATTTTTTCCCCTCTCCCAGCCTCTCCCCAAAGGCTTGGGGCGAGGTGTTCGGTTCGTAACGTTACTGCATCTCGCTATCGCAAACCTTTTAATTAGGTAATAATATAGGAGATGACCCAATATAAATAGTATTCGCTGTAGCTTAAGCCCCGAGGGGACGTTAAGATTACAGGCAGGCGGTGGAGCGCAGCGAAACCCCTGCATTGATGCATACGACAAAAAGAACCCCGACGGGGTGACAGATAATCTGTCGTGCCTTCGGCACTAATTCATAGAATCCCTTTTCGCAGGGGTTCCACTTCGCTTCACCCCTGCCTATGTTCTATCGCACTTTCAGTGCTCTGGGTCAACTGATATATCATTGCTAAAAAAATAGTAAAATAGTAAACGAGTAGACGAGTAAACGAGTTCATAGTTGATGAGTTGTAGCGGAAGGGGAGTTAAAGGGACAAGAGGGTTCTTGCTGCGCAAAATTATCAATTGTCAATTATGAATTATCAATTAATTTCATTATCTTTGTGGTCAAAACAGAAATGAGGGACAGTTATGGTGGATGGTAATAATATGGAGAAGCTGAGTGTGAAAAGGATTCCGGCGTTGCCGATGACCGCCGAGGGAGTAGGGGAGGTGTTGGACGCTGCACGGATTGGTTGGCAGAAGATGGAGCATGCCAACTGGTCAGACCGTTATCCGTATGTGCCCGAGGTGACTTTTCGTATCGCCCATACCGGTGATCATATCTTGCTTCAATATCACGTGACGGAGGAAGCGGTGCGTTTTGCGGCTGTCAACGATGGAGGTGCTGTTTGGGAAGACTCGTGTTGTGAGTTTTTTATCCATGATGCAGAAACCTTATTATATAATAATGTGGAGTGCAACTGTATGGGTACTTTGCTGATGGCTGTGGGCAGGGAGAGAAATAATCGTCAAATGCTGAGTAGCGATGAGATGAGAAGCATCAAGAGATGGTCGTCATTGTGTAGCGTATTCCAGGGTCAGGGCCGCTGTGCAGACCAGTCTCCGGATGATGTACAAAACGATCGGCAGGATCCTTATGAATGGACGCTGATGCTGATAATACCGGTATCTCTTCTCTTTGATCATCGTCTTAGGGATATCAGTGGGATGTCGTTCCGGGCAAACTTCTATAAATGCGGTGATCTGCTGCCGCATCCGCATTTCCTTTCCTGGAATGCGGTGACTATTCCCAAGCCTGATTTCCATCGGCCGGATTATTTCGGAATGTTGACATTTGACTGAGAAGAGGTGGTTTTCAATTTACACTTTTTACAAGGATTCTTGTATAGTGCTGTTTTTCAATGTGTTACAGAAGTGTAAAACGTAAAACGTAAAACGGAAAGGAGTAAATAAGTGAAGAATGAAGAGTGAAGAGTGAAGAATAAAATAAGGTAATGATATATCAGTTGTCCTAGAGCACTGAAAGTGCGTCACAGCATAGGCAGGGGTGAAGCGCAGCGAAACCCCTGCGAAACGGTTCGCTATTAATGAATGCCGAAGGTATGACAGAGCTCTGTCACCCTTTCAGGGTTCCGATGATCGTATGCATCATTGCAGGGGTTCCGCTACGCTTCACCGCCTGCCTATAGTCTTATCAGGCCTTCGGCCTTTGTTCTATGTATGGTGATGACTCAAGCAAATAGAATGCTTCACTGCCTGCCTATAGTCTTATCAGACCTTCGGCCTTTGTTCTATGTTTGGTGATGACTCAAGCAAATAGAGTGCTCTAACGCCTGCCTATAGCCTTATCAGACCTTCGGCCTTTGTTCTATGTTTGGTGATGACTCAAGCAAATAGAGTGCTCTAACGCCTGCCTATAGTCTTATCAGGCCTTCGGCCTTTGTTCTATATGTGGTGGTAACTAACTAGACTAATCAGTACCCGATTAGTTGACTTTTAGTAACTGATACTCGACTAATCAGTACCCGATTAGTCTGGAAAAGGGTATGAATACGCTTGGAAAACATTCCTTTTGCTGCCTCATTTAATCATACAATCCTCATTTTTTACCACTACATCATATCTACAAAAACTCTACAAGCATGTTTTTAAACACTTCAAACGTTTTTGTGTATTATTTCATAAAGTATTAATATATAATGAGTTATTGTAAATATTCAATACCACACTATTTTCGTTAAAACTATACAAGGGTTATTTTTGATTTTGAATTATCGTTTTCTTTTGCTATATTTGCAATATTAAACCTATGGAGTATGTTCAGATCGCGTAAAGTTAATCAATCAATCAATGATTTGGATACCTACATGGCACATTTGGATGAATGTTCATTGGTATTTAAAAATGGAGTGAAGCACTTCTTAGATGGTTCGTCTGAAGAATTCCAGGATAATCTGAAGACGATG
>JAEEGL016804908.1_pt1 | contig 23723 bp, 17 predicted proteins | sample 9134231 | NCBI WGS metagenome assembly JAEEGL01 (sample SAMN16246548, study PRJNA631951) | gut metagenome | biome: gut microbiome; feature: rumen; material: fiber-attached | host: Bos | place: Iran: Karaj | collected 2018-10 | reverse complement strand
TACATAAAATAATCTTATTTCTTCTGATATTTCTTCTTTAATATAATTATTTTTAAGAATTTCTTTATAAAAAGTTGATTTAATACCATCCTTATTATATGGACAAATTATACCTAAATCATTATCATAAATTATTAAATCATTTAAATCAGAAATATTAAATTTTTTATATAGAAAAGGTATATAACATATTGGAAACTCTAATCCTTTTGATTTATAAATCGTCATCAATTTTACACCATTTTGACTATTTTCTATACTATATTTTACATCTAATTTATATTCAATTAAATCATTTAAATAATTATTAAAATCGTATATATCAAAACCTATTAAAGACTTCTCTTCACCCAATGATAAAATATACTTAATTAAATTACTCTTGGACTCTATATTACCGACATTTACCAACTTATTATAAATATCAAACGCATCAATTATTTGATTTAAAATACTATTTATAGATAAAAGTTCAATTTGTTTAATTTTGTCAATTACGATATTATTTAAAAATTGTTTATTAACCATAATTTTAAATATTTCTTCATCATTATAACCAATTAAATAACTTCTTAGTATACTTACCAATGAATATTTAAATTCCGTATCTATTTCTTTTTTATTATATTTTATTAATAAAGTGATTATATTTTTGAATAGATATAATTCTATTGAATTATTAATACTTTCATCTTTTAAAATAGTTAAAGGTATTTTTTTATACTCAAATATTTTTTTAATTAAATCAAAATTACTTGTTCGATCAATTAAAATAGAAAAATCACTATAATTACAATCTCTTAATATACCATTATCTAATATTTGATATTTATTTTTAACCTTATTTATAATATCATCAGCCATTATAAATATTTCTGCTTCTTCTTTAGTATAATCATCACTTTCATCATATTTTAACACTTCTAAATCATAACTTTGATTATTACATTTATTTTCATACATTTTGTTTCCAAATACTAATTGATGTGATTTTTTATATTCAGCTGCTCCATAGTTAATATCCATTATTTCATTAAATATTTTATTAATATCATTTAATACATTTTCTCTTGATCTAAAGTTTTTATTCAAATCAATTTTTAAACCATTTTCGTTATTTTTATACAACTCATATTTATTTTTAAATATCATTGGATTAGCATTTCTAAATCTATATATTGATTGTTTTATATCACCAACCATATAAACATTATTTTTATTAATTAGAGATATAAAATATTCTTGTATATCATTTGTATCTTGATATTCATCAATCATTATTTCATTAAAACTATTTTTAATTTCTTCTCTTACTTCCTTATTATTTAAAACAACATTAATAGCCATATGAGATATATCATTAAATTCATATCTATTTATTTCTTTTTTATAATCATTTAATTTATTAAAAAATTGTTTTAATAAATTAATAATTACACTACTATATTCTTTAGTTAATAATATTTCTTCCTTATATTCATCTAAACTATTATATTTAATTAAATTTTTAATATTTTTTAAAATACTATTTAATCTTTCTTTATAGTCTTTTAATTCTTCACTAGATCCTTTTGGTAATCTAGGTAATTCAATATTTACATTATTTATTATTTCATTATAATCCAAACTATTCATTAAAGGATTAATTAAATCTAGTAAAGTATAATAATATTCATTATCATCTAATAATCTTATTTTATCTAAAATTAAAGATAATTTTTCTATATTATTTTTTATTATTGAAACATATTTTTTTAAATTATTTTCAATATTAATTTCACTATAATAATTATCTATATATTTATCTAAATAATCATTATAATTAATTTTTAAACTTATTTTATTACTTAAAGATAATATATAATTTTTAATATTTGAATCATCTTTAACACATAATTCATTAATCATTTTTTTAAATAATTCATTATTTTTATAATTATCCTCAAATATATCATCAATTATTTTATTCTTTTCAATATCTAAATTAGTAATTATTTTAATATCAGGATTTATATTTAATAAATAATAATATTTTTTAACTAAAGAGAATGCATAACTATCAAACGTAGTTATAAAAGCTGAATCAATATATAATAATTCATCAATCAAATTATTTTTTATTATTTTATTTCTAATTCTTTCTTTCATTTCTAAAGCAGCTGCTTCAGTAAAAGTTAGAATTAATAAATTATTAATATGAACACCATCTTTTATTTTTCTAATTACTCTTTCAGATAAAACAGCAGTTTTACCACTACCAGCACCAGCACTTACTATAATATTTCCTTCTTCATTAATAGCAGATAATTGTTCATTAGTAAAGTTCATCTTCTTCACCCCCTAGATAAATATTATCTTTTTCCTCTTTAAAACATAAGTCCTTATATTTACAATAATTACAACTTATATTTTTATTATCTATTACTTTAGGATTAATAATAAACTCACCATTTAATATATGATTAAAACATTCATCTATTTTTATTTTAGATAAATTATATAAATCATTGATTTCTTCATTATTTATTAATTTTGAATAAGAACTAAAACCTTTAGAAGTCATTTTCAAACTCTTAATTAATTTACTATCTTCATAAGTATTATCTAATGTTTTTAATATATCAATATTACTATTACTATAACCTTGTAATTTTAAGCTATTTTTCTTATCTTCTAAAGTATTATTAACACCTTCATTATTTAAAATATGTTGAAGATAAAAACCAGCTATATTTTTATCTTTGAAGATATTTTTACTTAAATATACATAAATAGGTAATTGTAGACCAATCCCATATTTTATATAATCTAAATTAATATCTTGTATTCCAGTTTTATAATCAATAATTGCCATATTATTATCATCATATATCAATTTATCAATTATACCTTCAAAATCTTTATTATTATTTTTTATTACTATTTTCTTTTCATATAATGAATTATTTAATGAAATATATTTGTTTTGTTCTTTGATTTCATTTATTATAAATAATAATTCTTTTTTTAATTTATTTATAAAAAACAGTTCTTTATTACTAAAATCTCTTTTATTATCCTCTAAGTAATTACTAAATTCTAAATCAAAATTAAAATCATCATTAAAACACTTAGATAAAATATAATGACTTATATTACCTAAATATATTTTAAATGTTTCTTCAAATTTATCTATTTTTAAAATGTAATTAATATAATATTTAAATCCACATTTATAATAACTATCTAACTTAGTATAAGAAAGTAATAAATAATTATTTAAATATTTTAATAATTCATCCTTATTTATATTTGTAAATTGATTATTATACTTTTTATATGAATCAGTATATATATCATTTATTTTTTCATTGAAATCTCCATATTTATAATAATTATCTAACATAATACCTAAATTATAATTATTATTTTTTTTAGAATAATTATATTTAAAATCATAATTTTTTATTTCAATATTTTCAAATAAATTTGAAATATGATTATTCTTATTACAAGATATAACTAAATTACTAATATTTTTCAATTTATTTATTATTTCAATTCTTTCATTTTTATTTTTTATATAAGTTGTATCAAGTCCTAATTTTAGTTTTAAATCATCTGATAAATAATCTATATCTTTATATATTTTAGGTATAGAAATAGAATGATAATTAAGTAAAAAAACATAATCATTTTCATTTATATCATCAATATTAACTTCTTTAACAATATTAGTATATTGTTTATTTATAGGTACTTTTTTTAAGTCTTCAATTATTAACTCCTTAACATCATTTAAATTAGTCCATACATATTTATTTAAAACATTTACTAATTTCTCATATATTTCATCTTTTACTTCAAATACACTTAAATCCATATTTTCTAAATATTTTTTAATTATTGGTAATTCGTATAAATAAATATCAATATCTTCAAAAGGAATATTACTTAAACTAAATACTTTTCTTATTTCTTTTCTATAATCTTCATTTAAATTTAATAATTTTATATTATTTATATCTACATTATTATTAATTAAATCTATTATTTTTTCTGATACAAATAATACTTCACTATATATATTATTTAGTTGATATACAGTATTTATTTCGTTATTTTTATAGACATAATCTATATATTTGACATCATATTTTTCAAACTCTTTTTTAAAATAACTATCTATATAGTTATATCCATAAATAAGTATATTTTTATAATTTATTTTAGTTTTTTTTAATAAATTATTTTTTATTAATTTATTTTTTAATTCATTTAAAAATATTACTTTTTCATTATCTATTTCTTTATTAATAAAGTATAATGATTTTATATATTCTAAAGAACTATAATAACCAATATTATAGTTTTTCATTACATAATAAATTGTTTTTTCATCATAATTAAAAAATACTAATTTTATAAATTCATCTAAACTTATAAATTTAACATTTTTTAATATTTTGTTATCTAAAATATATTTTAAAAACTTATCTTTATAAGGTGTGACTACTAATGTATTATCTTCTAGTATATCGTATCTCATTATATCACCCATAATTATTATAATATAAATTCAGATTAAACTCCACCTTTTAACCCTTTTTTTCTAAGTATTATTTTTCTTATAATATCAAATGGTATAACACTTATAGATATTAAAATCATAATTTCAAATTCTATTAAATTCAAACCTGTTGTTCTAAATAAATTACCACCAAAATAAATTAGTATAATTTGTACAATTACTATAAAACTAATAACAAATAAAAATATTTTATTTCTATTTAAATTACTTAATATATTTATTCTTTCAGTTCTTGCATTGAAAGAGTTAAATATACCTATAAATATAAATAAACCAAAAAAAGCAGTTATCAAGTGATCATTAGATTTAAATATATTTTTAAATAAAGGCAATTTTAAAAATAAAATACAAATCAAAGAAGAATATAAACCTGTGGATAATATTTGATTAATCATATATTTATTCACAATTTGTTCATTTTTATCTTTAGGAGGTACTTCCATATATTCTAATAAAGCAGGTTCATATGAAAATGCTAATCCAGCTAATGTATCCATAACCATATTAATCCATAACATTTGAATAACTGTTACAGGAGTATTTACTCCTATAAAAGGACCAATTATTGATAAACTAATAGCACAAAAATTAACTGTTAATTGAAATATAATAAATTTTCTAATACTCTTAAATATTGTTCTTCCATATAAAATAGCATTTGAAATTGAAAGTAAATTATCATCTAATATTACAATATCACTTGCTTCTTTAGCTATTTCTGTACCACTTCCTAAAGCAAACCCAACATCTGCGCATTTTAAAGCAGGTGCATCATTTACCCCATCACCAGTCATTCCAACTATTAATCCTTTCTCTTTAGCAATCCTAACTAATCTACTTTTATCTTGAGGTAAAGCTCTAGCAAGTATTCTTAAATTAGGTAAAATATTTTTTATTTCATCATCATTCATTTCATTAAATTCACTAGAAGTTAAACAAATATCATTATTTTCTATTAAACCTATTTCCTTACTTATTGAAAAAGCTGTATTTATATTATCTCCTGTTATCATTGTAACTTGTATTCCTGCATTTTTAACTCTTTTTAATCCTTCTATACTTTCTTTTCTTATCTCATCTTTTATTAGTATTAATCCGATAAATACATAATAACTATTTTCTTTAATAGCAGATATTAATATTCTTATACCATTTTTTTCTAGTTCATTTATTTTATTTTCTATTATTTTTTTATTCACAAAATATCTTTTAGTTCCTGATTTAGTTATATATTGATCACATTTAGGTAATATAATTTCTTTAGCACCTTTTATATAAGTTATGTTTTTATTATCTTTTAGTATTGTTGTTTTAGAATACTTATTTTTACTATCAAAATGTTTTGTATCAATTTTTTTATAGTTTAAAATATAATTTGATTTAATAAAACTTAACACCGCTTTATCTGTTGTATTACCTCCTATAACCTCTTTATTTATACCATAACTACTACTTACATTATAAATAATTGATTCTTTAAATATTTCATGATATTTATAATCCATTTCAAATTCTGTACTATAAAAATCATTATCTCCATCTATAATACCTATTACTTCTAATTTACCTTTGGTTATTGTACCTGTTTTATCAGTAAATAAAATATTAATATTACCTGATGTTTCAATACCAACTAATTTTCTAACTAAAACATTATCTTTTAACATTTTTTTCATATTTGTTGATAAAACTAAAGTAATCATCATAGGTAATCCTTCTGGTACAGCTACAACTATTATTGTTACTGATAAAGTTAAAGCATATAATATGTGACCTATTAAATAATGTGTATTATTAATTGTTTTTAATATTAAGTTTAAATCAAAGTTATTTTTAATTACAAATATAGAAAATAAATATGAAATAAAAACTAAAAAAGCTCCTATATAACCTATTTTACTAATAAAACGAGCTAATACCTGTAATCTTTGTTTTAAAGGAGAAACACTTGGTTTAATTAATAAAGATTCTGCTAATTTACCATACATTGTATTCATACCTACACTTGTTATTTTAATAAAACATTCCCCATCACTTACTATACTTCCTCTATAAACAATATTATCATTATCAATTTTGTTTAATTTTGAATGTTTAGATATTTCTTTTGATTCACCATTTAAACTAGATTCATCCACCATTATATTTCCTTTAATTAAATACCCATCAGCAGGTATTTTATCTCCTGATTCCAAATATACAATATCATTTACTACAATATCATTTATATCTATTTCTTCTATTTTATTATTTCGTTTTACTTTTACTTTAATTGAAGAAGCTTCTTCTTGCAGTTTTTCAAAAGCTTTTTCACTCCCATATTCAGATATTGTAGAGACAAATGAAGCAAAAAATATAGCTAGTACTATTCCTATTGTTTCAAACCAATCAAAATTTTTAAACAAAAAAACAGTCTTTATTCCTAAAGCAATTAATAGTATTTTAATCATTGGGTCAGATAAAGAAATAATTAATTGTTTTAAAAATGAATTACTTTTTGTTTTTATTAAACTATTATTACCATACTTACTTCTATTAAGTTCTACCTCTTTATTATTCAATCCTTCCATTTGTCCACCTCTATTTAAATGTATTAAGTTGGACAAAAAAAAGAACAAAATTAATTGTTACTTTTTAAATTTTTTTAAAATATTATTACCAAATATATTATTAATTAATCCATTTTTATATGAAATATAAATATAAATAATTACTGATAATAAACCAAATATAATTAATTTAATAAATGTGTTTAATATATTAGTTTCTAAATTAATAAAATTACTTAATAATAATACAAGTATTATAGATAATGTAGGTAATATCATTTTAGATATATTTCTATATATAGTTTTATAATTGAATCCTAATTTTTCTTTTAAAATAATAAATACTATAAAGAACGCTAATGAATAACCAATTATACTTGATACCATAGTTGCGACATAAGGAGTTAATCCAATTTCATCAAATAAAAGTATTAAAGGTATATCTAATATTGTATTAACTAGTAAACCAATAAATGTACTTAAATAAATTAATTTAAATTTTTTCATTCCTTGTAAAACTGTATTTATTATAGTAACTAATCCTAAGAATAAGTTTACAATTGCGATAAACTTAAGTACTAAAGGACCATATATACTATTTCCATAGAATAAATAGTATACTTCATTTGATAAGAAAATAATAAACAATGTCATTGGAATCGTAGCAAACAACATTGTTGAAATTGCTAGATTAAATTTACTATTAACATCTTTCATATCATTTTTTACAAAACTACTAATAATATGAGGTATTAAACTAGTTACTAATCCCATTGAAATAGCTGTTATGATAACACATATTTTAGGTGTCCATGTTGATATAACAGAAGCAATTACTTCTACTTCTTTTGGATCAAAATTTATTATATTTAATCCCTTAATTATTAATTTTAAATCAATTGTTTCATATAAATTAGAAACTATTGAAGTTAGTATTAAAGGAATACAATAAGTAATTATTTTTTTTAATATTTCTTTATTTGTTATATTATCTTTTTCATCACTTTTTGGAAAACATTCTCTATTTTGTTTTATTCTAATTTTTAAAAATATATAAGCAAATAAAGCTCCTAAAAAGGCACCTGTTAAAGCTATTCCAACACCAATAGATACTCCTGATTTATAAACATTTATAGCTAGATAAGAACCTAATAATACAACAGCAATTCTTACTATTTGTTCAATTATTTGACTTGTTGAAGAAGGGCCTATAAATTTATGACCTTGTAAATAACCCCTTAATACACCTAATAAAGGAGTCATTAATAAGCAAATTGAAATTGCTTTTATAACAAACGAAATATCATCTATTGTATTTAAACCTGTATTACCACTTGTTAGAAAATAAGCTATTTTATCCGAAAAAATAAAAATAATTAAAAAAGATATTATTGATAATAAACTAACTATTTTCTTACCTATAGAATAAGCTCTTTCTTTAGCATCATACATGTTATTAGTACAGAATTCACTAACAATCATACTTAATGCGATAGGTATACCTGCAGTTGATATGTTTAAAAACAAATTATATATAGTATATGCATAACTATATAAAGCTCCACCTTGTTCACCTATTATTTTATAAAAAGGTATAACATATAATGCACCTAATATTTTAATAAAAATAATAGATGCTGAAGCTATTATAGTTCCCTGCATAAATGAATTTTTCTTTAATTTTTTTGTCATTTTATCGCTCCAATATCATATATATATTATCATATTTAAGTTTTAATTTCAATAAAAAAAGCCATAAGGCTTATTTACTTATTTCAACTTTTGGATATTTTTTCTTTTCTCTCATCATATATTCTGTTATATTTGTTTCTATTTCAGTAACAGCTTTTTTGGATATATTAGAAAGTTTAACAACTTCTTTAATTGTATCAATATATACTTTACCCCAAATTATACCTGTATGAACTGTTAAATCATTAAACATATCTGGAGTTATAGATATAAGGTGATAACCAAATAACAAGCGTTTTTGACCTATTAATAATCTTTTATTTGTTAAAGCAACTGCACAAGTACTAATGATATCTGTAATACTATCATTTTTTTGAGCATAAAATGCATATAATACTTTTTCTCCGTTATTTAAGTGTTTTTCTACTATAGCTGAATGTTTTTTTAGTCTCCATCCAACAGTACCACCTATTTTTTTAAATTCTAATATTTTTTCATATACTTGACCCATATATTCCTCCATAAATCTATTTTATTATATCATACACATTTTTATTTATCTATATTTTTAATACTAAATTTAGATTTTGATTTAAAGAAGTCTTTTATTTCTTTTGTTAATTTATTATCTAAATCTTCTCTAAATAAATTATGAGTAAACCCATTAACATAAATAATTTTTTTATCACATTTTAATGAATTATAAACATATTCTATAGATGATTTTGGAACAACATTATCATTACTACCCCATATTAATAAAGTTGGACAACTTATTTTTTTAGGTGTGTGATAATACTCTTCAACCAATTTTTTAAATTCTGATACACAATATAGTGGTAATTTAAAGGCACGATTCATTGCTAATCTAAAACCATATTGTTTAATAATTTGTTGTGGTTTATGTATAATACTTTCATAGTCTAATTTACCATGATCAAATCCAAAATATTCAAATGCTGGAGCAGCTAAAACTAATTTTTTTATTTCTTTATGTTGTGTAGCTAAATATGATGCAATTACACCACCCATAGAGTGACCAATTAAATATATTTTTTTATATCCTTTATTAAGTATAAAATTAACATATTCTTCTGATTTTTTAATCCATAAATCATGTGTTATTTTATCTTTAAAAATTCCATCATGACCTGGAAGAGTAAATGTGAAAACATCGTAATCACTTTCTAATTCTCTACTTATATTTTCAACATCATAAACTCCACCTGCAAAACCATGAATAATTAAAACTGCTTTTTTAAATATTTTCATATCATCATCTCTACTATTATTATAGTATATTCTAAAATAAAAAGAAAGTTATTTTAATACTTTCTCTAATTCTTCTTTAGTTTTAAATCCTACTAATTTTTCTTTTAATTCACCATCTTCAAATATTAATAAAGTAGGTATAGACATAACACCAAATTTTACAGCAATATCTTGTTCTTCATCAACATCAACTTTATAAAATTTATAATCTACTTCATTTGATAATTCTTCTAAAATTGGACTTAACATTTTACAAGGTCCACACCAATTAGCAAATAAATCTACTAATACTTTTCCTTCTTTTGTTTTCTCATCAAAATTTTCCTTATTTAATAATTCCATATTATTTCTCCATTTCTTTAATAGCAGTTGTAGCAGCTATTGATCCATCTGATACAGCTGTAGTTAATTGTCTTAACTCTTTAACTCTAGTATCACCTGCTACATATATTTTATCAACATTAGTATGAACACCATCATTAGATTTAATATAACCTTTTTCATCAAGTTCAATTATATCGGCAAATAATTCATTTTTAGGTTGTTGACCAATTGCGATAAATAATCCATCAATTTTTAATATTTTATTTTCTTCATTCTCTTTTATTTCAATACTTTCTATTCTATCATTACCATTTAATGAGATTACTTGTGAATTTAGTATTAATTCAATATTTTTATTTTCTTTTATTTCATCAACATATTCTAAATCCGCTCTAAATGATTCTCTTCTATGAATTAAATATACCTTGCTACATATATTTGATAAATATATTGCATCTTCTAATGCAGCATTTCCTCCACCTACAACAGCAACAGTTTTATTTCTAAAAAAATTTCCATCGCAAGTAGCACAATAAGATAAACCTTTTCCAATAAAATCTAATTCATTAGGTAAGTTTAATCTTCTATTTTCAGCTCCAGTAGCAAGTATTATTGCTTTTGATTTATAAGTGTTATTATTTGTTATTACTTCTTTCTCTTTTGTTATTTTTTTAACTAATTCATACTTTATTTCTCCGCCAAATTTTATTACTTGATTATACATTGAAGTTGCTAAATCAAAACCTGATATAGAATCTATTCCTGGATAATTTTCAACCTTATCTGCTTTTAGTATTTGTCCTCCATATGATTTAGCTTCTAATATTAGAATTTTTTTTCGAGCTCTTAAAGCATAAATTGCTGCTGTTAAACCAGCTGGTCCAGCTCCTACTATAATTATATCGTACATATTTCACCTTCTTATTTAATTTAAATATATTTTTTAATAATGTCAATCATAAATATTATTTTCTAAAATTATTATTTTTATTAAACATTCCAAAATTTTTACATTTTTTTAAAAATTCATCATGGGTATTTACTTTATCAGAATCTATTCCATATTCTAAACACCATTTTTTTACCCTAGAAATATTCTCTTTCGTTGTAATTATTGAATATAATCTATTTGGTTCATCTTTAATATTAAAGCTATTTATAAGCACTGAATCACTAGTTTTATAAACATTATCTAATTCACTTTCTAATGGTTTAAAAGCAAAAATAACTCCATATGGCATGTAACTATAACTGCCTGGATCAGCTAATTCTAATGATGATCTTACATTATTTTTATAAGTAACTTCAATTTGTGTTTCAAGTGATTTATTATCATTTTCTTTAATTAATAAACCATTTTTAATTATTTCTTTAACTATTCCAATATTATTTATTCCATAAAAGACTATAGGTATATTATCAGGTATTATTTTTTTAATTAATTTTGAATATTCTTTTATTATTTTATTTCTATTATCTAAATCCTCTTTATTATTATCTCTCATATATTTTAATTTATAATCTATTTTATTAATTAAATCAAATTGCCTATTAATTCTTCTAACGTAAAAATCAATTAATCTTTGATTATTATCAGCACTTATTTTTTTTAACTCTTCTTTATATTCTTCTAAATTATTTAATAAGTGTTTTTGTTTTTCTATTTCGATTTTTTTAATTTCTTCAAAATTACTCATATATTCACCTATATTCTATATAAATTATATCATTTATATATTTTATTGTAAATTAAAACCTAGTATAAAACTAGGTTTAAATAATATACTTATTTAATCTTATCAATTAATAATTTATTATCTTTTATTATATATGTTACTTCAATAGTACCTTCACTTTTACCAAAGTTATTTTTTTCTTCTTTGATTACTTTTTTAAATAATCCAACTTTACCTTCTCCTTTTAGATATTTAACTATATTAGTAGTATCTATTTTAGTTTCATTCTCAAGATTTAAGTTATTGTAATAATTTAATACTTCATATGGATTATCAATTATAAATTTGTTATAAACAATTACAAACTTATTTTCATCAACTTTTTTCATTTTATTAACTTTGAAATATGTTATTTTTTTACTTGCAATATCTGATACACTTAAATCATCTAAATATCTATATCCATTAATAGATGCATCATAAATAATACCTTTTTCTTGCATTGTTTTAGTAATACCTAATTCTAATATTTCATTAGATGTATACTCAATATTAAAATTGTTATTGATTACTTCTAATACTTCATCAATACTATATGCTTCTTTATCAGATGTATTATAAAGATATTCAACAGCAAAATTAATGTATTTATCTTTATCTTCTGTTAATACTTCTTCAAAGTAATCTGATATTTCATTACTTTTTTCTTGTAATTTAATTTTCTCTAAATTAGTTATATCTTTTTTTAGAAATAGAATTACAAATATAAGTAATAAAATAAATAATACTGAATCAATAATTAATTTTTTATTTCCTAATTTTTTTAATTTTTCTTTCATAAATCCTCCTATTTAACACTATCTATTAATACTTTGTCATCTTCAACAACATAAGTAACTTTGATAGTTCCACCTTTTTTAGAATAATTTTCAACATCATCATCAATACTATTTTTGATATCTAAAATATTTCCACTACCTAATATATAATTTCTTATTGGTTCTATATCTTTTAAATTATAAGTATAATTACCATTTTCATCAACAATACCTTCTGTTTCATTATTTTTCTTTAAATAATAATTTAACATTTCAACTACATCAGTAATAGTATATTCTCTATAGGTTGCTCTATACTTCTTTTTATTTAATTTTTTAATTTTTTCTATTTTATAATACTTAATAACATTTACTGATGAATCATTCATTTTAAATGATTTTTTATCAACATCATATACTATATGTCTATCAACTAATAAAGGAGTAATACCTGTATTAATTAAATCTTCTTCTTTTAATTTAATGGTAAAGTATTCTTTAATAAAATTAACTATTTCTTCTACTGTCATTTCATTTTTATGATATTCACTATTATTATAATCTAAAGCAAATAATATATATTTATCTTTTGAATTAGTTTTATTTGATGCAATATCATCTAAATAATTAGCAATTATTTTTGTATCTGATTTAATTTTATTTTCTTCTATAACTGATATATTATTACCAAAAAATATATAAATTAATGTAAATACTATAAATATAAATACTAATATAACCAATATAGATACACCAATATTTTTCATAAATAATTCTTTTATCTTATTCATTTTTATCACCTAAATCCTTTAAATATACATGTATTTTTTGTTCTATTTCTGATCTAGAATAGTCATATTTCTTCATTATATAAACTAATAAACCTTCTTCTGTTTTAACAATAAATGAACTAGCTTCTTCTTCTTCAATATAAATTATTGTTTTATTTGTTTCATCACAATATCTAACTAAATCACTAATGTTTTTAGCAAAAGTAATTGATTCTTCCTCTATTTCATAATTTACATCAGAATAAACCAATATTGAATCATATGATTTTAATATCTTGCTTAAATTCTTATCATATTCATTTTTAGGTTTCCTTTTGAATACAATAATACATAAACATACAAATAATATAATTGTTATTGTTATTGAAATTATTAAATAATTTGTTAAATCATTATCATATAAAATAAATGATGTTAAAAAAGAAACTAATGTTAATAAAGCAACAATTATTTTTTTTCTTAAATTTTCCATTATTCACCTCTTAAATATATTGATGGATAAGCTATGTAAGGTATTGTTAGAATTACCTTTCCAACTATTTTATCCTTAGTTACATAATCAGGATCAACTGCATTATTTGAATCACCTTTTGTAATAAAAGAACTATCTTTGTTTATATCAAATATCCTATGTATTACTATTATATCATTTTTATCTTTGTATGCAATAATATCTCCTTTTTTTAATTTATCATTATTATAAGTTTTATCTATTAAAACAGCATCACCTATATTAATAGCAGGTTCCATTGATGGAGTTTTAATACCCATTACTTGTAATGGTCCTATACCAAATACCATACATGCTATTAATGCTAGGACAGCTATTATAAAAGCATCCTTAAATTTAAATACTCTTTTTATAGTTGGTCTTGCTATTTTATTTGAATCTTCAACTATTCTAATTGAACTTATAAATATTAAGAAAGGTAATAATAAATTAACTACACTTGATACATAATCATTGAAGTCTGGTAAAATTGGTATAAAATAAATATAAGTATCAATTAATAATCTATAAACTAAACTTCCTTTTATATTATTGTAGTATGTTAAATGTGAACACATTATATTTTTCATTATTACAGGTAATATTGTTAATGTAGTAAACTTAAATATTTGTTCTAAATTACCAAACGAATCATATCTTATAAACATACTTATTTCAAGAGCACTTAATAATAATGAAATAATTAAAATATGTATTTTTTTATCTCTATTTGCTCTTATAAATATATATCTAAATAATTCTGTAAATATAATTGTTATTACAAGTGGTATTAAGTTTTCTAATAATCCTGTTATTTTTAATGAATATGTATTTTTTAAAAAACCAATACCTACTCCAACACCATATATTATAATAAAATACTTAATAATATAACTAATAACATTTCTAAATAACTGTTTATTTAAATAGTTATTTATATTCTTTCTATAGCCATATAAAATAAAACTTAAGACTGATAATAATATAGTAAAGGAACAAGTAATTGATTCATTATATTTTAAAAAATAATTACACACTAAAAATCTATATATAAATATATAGATGATTATTATCAACCAAATTAACATATTCTTTATAGTTCTATTCATAATTATCATTCTCATAATAATTTTATCATTTTTAGGTTATAAAGTAAAGAAAAAGCAAGTCTCCTTGCTTAATTTGTAAATATCTGTGACCAGTATATTACTCCCTTATATTTAAAGTATCCTATACCTATTTTTTTATATTTTTTATCAATCATATTTTGATAATGGCCTTTTGAATTTTTCCAAGCTTCGCATACTTCATTAATATCATCATATCCATATGCAATATTCTCCCCGATATATCTAATATTGGTATTTTTTGTATTAACAGATGTTGAAAAATTTGTTCCATCTGGTCTTATATGAGAAAAAGTAGTTGCAATTTCTATTGCTCGAATGGTTGCTGATATCGATAATTCTTCACTATATTCCAAATTTGGAACTCCTTCTTCTCCCCTATATATATTATTAATTAATATTACTTCATCAGAAATATGTTTATTTTCTTTAACTAATTTAATTATATATTCCTTATTATCTAAGTCTTGACTAAAATTAGAAACATCAATTTCTTCAAAACTATTTTTTACTTCTTTTGTTTTCCCTTCTATTTTATTTAAATTTATATTTAAACAAATCATAAATATTAATAGAGACGAAAAAACACTTAGAATTAATCTAAAACCCCTATTACTCATTATAATTCCCCCTGATTAGTCGTTTATTATATCATGTTTTTTAAAAATTACAAATTCAAATAGTATTTTAGACAAAAAAAATGATTATATACTATAATCATTTTAAAAACTATTTAATTATTTTTGTGAATAAACTAATTCAATTGTTTTTTCAAATACAAAGTCAGTTGTAGATAAGTTAGCAGCATCTGTTAAATCTGGATATTCAAATGTAACAGTAACTGTTCTTTTTGTTCCCTTATTTAAACTAATTGTATTTGTAGCATCTAAAGCAGGCATACCTGAAACTGTATATTTGAAATAAGGTTCAGTTGCTGTTGCAGATACTTTTTGTACAACATTGTTAGTAACATGTTGTACTGAAACACCATCTTCTTTAATTCCAGTTAATTCAGCATCTAATGTACCATCATTTGATATATCAAATGTAAATGAGAATCTTTGATTTGGTTCTTTTAAACCAACTTGGAAATGTAATACTAAACCACCAGTTTCAGCATTTTTTCTAACTGTTACAGTTGGATTAGATGGATCTGTAGTTGTATCATAAACTAATTCTTCAACTACATCATTTCCTTTTGTAATTTCAACTACATTTGCTGGATCTACTAAAAATCTTGGTAAATTATTATCTGGATCAGCGTCATTTAGTGCTAGATTTCTTAAATTAACATTCCATTTAACACTTTTGATTGTAGCACTACCATTAATTGTTAGTGTTTCTTTTAATTGTGCATATCCGAATGATATACCTCCTATAATTGCTATAAATAAAGCAGTTATAAGAACTCTTCTACTTGTACTTGTTTTTTCTCTTCTCATATCTTTCTCCACATCCTCGTATTCTATCTCATTATATCATTAAATTTTAAAATTTAAAATACTTTTTTTAATTTATATGCATTTTTCTTTTAAATTCTTCCATTCTTTTACTTAAATCATCATTTTCAGTTGTATTATTCTCAATCATATCATTTATTGCTTCTTTTTTTTCTTCATCGTTTTCAATCATGTTGTAGATCATATCTTTTCTATCTTCTTCATTAAGTAAAAATTTATTTTCTTCTTCCTTATTTAATTCTTCAGCTTTTTCAATAGCTTTTTCATCTACTTTTCCTTCAACTATTTCTTCTGATTTTGAAATATATTCTTCATCTCTTTTTAAAGTAAATACATAAGCTTGCGTATTATCAGTAACTAAGAACTCACAAAATAATGGATCCTGTAAATAATATATTGGTTTTCTTAATTCAAATTGAACATTAACCAAATCTTTAAAATATTTTGTTCTTACTACTTTCTTACCTGTTACTTTTGGTAAAGCTTCTACTTCAATTAATAACGAATCATAAGTTTTTATTATTTTATTTAATTCTGCTTGATAAGGATCTTTAATATCAAATAATCCTTTAATAAATATTATCAATGTTAATATTAAAACTGATAATGAAATTATTGAATATAATGTATCTTTTGTTGTATAAAAATAGTATGCTAGAAAACCTGTTATTAATATTATTATTAAACAAATAATATTTTTAATCTTCATGTATATCACCTTGTATTAAATCATTAAACCATATAGTTGGATAACCTAATCTAGGTATTCTAAAATCATTGTATTTTCCAAGTAACGATTGTTCATCTATTGCTTTATATATATTATTATCATTTTCATCATATCCAGATGTTATATAAACAAATTTATTTATTCGTGTTATTACATCTAAAACTATTTTATCATTATTTCTATAAACAATAATATCTCCTAATTTATAATCTTTATAATCTATTTTATTTACTAATATTAAATCTCCTTCATCTAATCCTTCAATAGCATCAGTATTAACTCCTATTAAACTATATTTGAATTTAAATGAAGTTAAACAGATTATTAATAATAGAAATAAAACTATTGGAATTAGTATTATTGTTTTAATTTTTTCACTTATACCTTTTTTCTCACTCAAGTTATTAGAAACCATTTTTGATGTAATTATATATATTACTGATGGTAATGTTACACCTAAAATTGAATATAGATAATTACCTAAAGAAGGTATATGTGGGAATATGTATATATATATACTCATTGGTATAACATATACCAAACATGAATGATAACCAACTTGATAAGATAGGTAACTCATTACAATGTTTTTAAATATAATTGGTATTATTTTTACTGTAATAAATATAAATATTGCAGCTAATGAACTTTCTAATTGATAGAAATTAAATGCTATTTCCAATAAAATTAATGTCATTGTTAAGTATGAAATTAATTCTTTAGAATCTCTATTAGCACTTATAAATATATATCTAAATATTTCAAGTGCTGATACAAATATTAATGGTATTAATGTATTTTTTAAAATTGAAACAAAATTTAATGAATAAGAGTTTTTTGAAAATCCTACTATTAATCCTAACATATAAATAAGTATAAAATAACCAATTACAGATATTAATACTTCTAAAATAACTTGTTTTCTTATTTTATTTAATCCACAATGTTGAAAACCATATACAAAGTAAGATGTAATTGTTAATCCTACTATAAATATACTACTAATTAATAAAGCATAATTAGGTATTAATCTAAATATAAATAAGAAATATATTAATACAAATGCAATTATACTTAATAGTACTATTGCATTACTTTTCTTACGTAAATCACTCATTTTATCACCTATTTTTCTACATAAATAATTTTATATGTTAGTGTCAATAATTCATCAACTGGTGGCAAATCAGAAGCTGATGAAACATCTTTAAATTTTAATAAAACTGTTATTGTTTTTGTTTCACCTTGTAATAATAAATCGTTTTCACTTATTTCATTACCATCTTTATATTTAACTGTATATTCTAAATATCTTTTTTGCATATTTGTTAATTCTGTATTAACAGTATCATATATTTTAGCATCCATATTACCTTTATTTGAAATATCAACATCAAATGAGTAATATTCATTTGGTTTTGTTAACATTACTGAATAAGTAATACTTGTTTTAAGTGTATCAATTGAAGGTGCACTTACAGGTTCTACACTTCCTGCTTTTTCAACAATATTTTCAAATATAATTTTCCAGTTTGGTACAACTATTGGTGTTGGATCTCCACATTCTAAATCATAAGTACTTGAATCGACTATAGTACTATTTTTACCCCAGTAAACACCATCTACTATTTTACATGTATATGTTTGAACACATTCCAAATTATATGTTTCCGCATCTACTTTAACATTATCTTTACCCCAATATTCACCATTTACTATTTCACATGTATATGTTTGAACACATTCTGATTCATATTGAGATTGTGTTACTTTAATACTATCTTTACCCCAATAAACTCCATCTACTATTTTACAAGTATATGTTTTTTCAATACATTCATCTTCATATGTAGTTTGATCAACTTTTGTACTATTTTTACCCCAATATTCACCATCTACAACTTTACATGTATATTTTATCGTTGGTTTAACACAGTCAACATAATATGTTTCATAATCGACTTTAGTGCTATCTTTACCCCAATACTCACTATTAACTATTTCACATGTATATGTTTTTTCAATACATTCATCTTCATATGTAGTTTGATCAACTTTTGTTCCATCACTACCCCAATAAACACCGTTTACTATTTTACATGTATAAATCTCTTCTTTTTCTACACATTCTGATTCATATGTAACTTGATCAACTTTTGTATTATTTTTTCCCCAATATTCACCATTTACTATTTTACAAGTATATGTTTTAGGAGTTGGTTTTGGATTATATGGTTTAGGATTTACAGGTGTTACTTGTACACATTCTTCATCAAATGTTTTAGCATCAACTTCTTTACTATCTTTACCCCAATATATTCCATCAACAATTTTACAAGTATAAGTTACTTCTGGAGGTATTTCTATAATACCTGGACTTACTTCTTTCTTTTTCTTTTCAATACTTATTGCTAGATAAGTATAAATAACTGTTAATAGTAAAATAACAAATATAAAACTTATTATATATATAATTCTAGACTCATTATTTTCTTGTTTTTCAGTTTTTTTATCTTTAACTTTATTATACATATAACCACCTATTATAATAATATCACAAAAAAACAAATATTAAAATAAAAAATCTATTATTTAACAATAAAAAAAGAAGCAAATTAAATTTGCTTCTATCTTGTATATTCAAGTATACATGATTTATTCTCATCGCTTAATAATAATTGATAATTCTTTTCAGTTTCAGATACTATATCTCCAGTAGCAAATGCACTTGTAGATCCATGGATATATCCATCATAGTATTTCATTGTACCACTACCCATTGATACACCTATACCAGTAGTTGTACCTGTAGCAGTTATACTTGGATCAGTTATAGAAACATCAGCATTTTCTATTCCTCTACCATCATAGATACCTTGTGTATATGTTCCTGTAGCCATTTTAACACCATAAGCATTTGTACCACTTGAACTTACTGTACCTGATTCTAATGTTAATGAACCTGCATTATTTACATGTAAGCCTGTACTTAAATTATTATTATGTAAATCGATATCTACATTTCTAGCTATAATGCTTGAATTAGTATTAGCATATAAACCTATACTATCACTATTATTATATGATTCAATTTTAATATTATCAATCGTTAACTCTGAATTATAACTTAAAACACCATAGTCATATTCTGATATATTATATAGTTTCATATTTGAATTACTTATTTCAACATCATGTGAAGTATTATTGTAGATACCATATCCTCTTCTTGTATTATAAATATCAATTTTATCTCCATTTGAATTTAAAACTTGAACATTATATATACCAAATAGATATTGATTTCTATTACTTCCATTAATGAATTTTACATCATATATATTATTATTTGATGTTAATGTTCCTGAATTATAAACTGTTCTTTGTTCATAATTACAGTTATTTGTTGATACATGAGTTATTGTATTATTAGTTAATGTCATGATACCTGGATTTTCTATATAATTTGAAGTTCCACAATTTCCATTTGAATATGACATTATAGCATTAGATATATCTAATCTACCTTTATTATATACTCTACCATAGATACTTATTTGTTCATGACTATCTTTATATATATTAATAACAGAACTTGCATTATTAACATAAATCATACCTGAAAAATTAGTATCTTTAATATTCATTGTACCACTTGAATTCTTATATAAACTATAATTTCCAGATGTTAATATTGTATTTGTTATTGTCTTAGTTGAAGTTGAATTATCATAATAAGCATATGAACTATTTCCTGTAATTCTTGAATCTACTAAACTAATACCTCCTGTATTTTCAATACCTGTTTGACTCGCATTCATTGTTACATTTTTAATATCAGAACTACTACCATTATTATTTCTTAAAGTGATTGTTCCACTTAAAGTTGAATTAGTTAATACTAAATCACCTGTATTATCAATTACTGGTGATGAACCAGTTATAACACTATTAATTATATTAGCACTAGCACCAGATTTATTCTTAATAGTTGTTCCTCCATTTAATGTACAACTTATTAAATTTATACTTCCATTATTATCAATAGTAGTACCACTACTTGATAATTTAATATCAGTTATATTTAATGTACCATTATTTGTTAACAATAAACTTGAAACTGTAGTATTTAAGTTAGATTCACTATTATCTTTATTATTAACAATTGTTAAATCTCCATTGTTTGTTATAGATTTTGTTGTTAATAAGTCATATCCATTTAAATCTAATGTTAATTCTTTACCAGGAATTGTTACATTATATGAAATACTTACACTATTTAATAGTTTTAAAGTATCCCCACTATTAGCTTCATTGAATGCGGTTTGAAGATTAGAATAATATGTATCTGTTGTTATATCCTTAATAAATTCTGTTTCAGGTATTAAATATATTGAATAAACATTTTTATATGCATTACTTGTAGAAACATTATATCCATACATGTATTTATCATATAAATTGTCATTTCCAATATAACCTGAACCACCACCAGCTCCAGCTATTTGATATGCACCAGATCCGCCTCCAGTTGCGCCTCCACCATAGTAGCCACCTCCGCCACCATTAGATGAATTAGCACCTTTTCCGAATGATCCATTTGCATATCCCACTCCACCTGAAGTTTGAGATCCACCGGTTGCTGGAGTTCTTGAAGAATTACTTGTAGTACCAGTACCACCTATGTATCCTCCTCCAGATCCTCCAGATCCATATATATTACTCTTATGATAATATGCACCGCCTCCGCCTCCGGCAACGATTAATATCTTATCTTTATTATTACTCAATGTTGATAGTAACCCTGAAACAGTAGCTATATGCGTAGCTCCCCCTCCACTTTGATTAAAGTGTAATCCATCGGAAGCTCCTCCACATGAACCACCGCCATTATATCCGCCAGGTTCTGCAGAATAATTACATTGTATACCTCTGCCACCTACATTGATATATAACATGCTGTTAGCTTTTAAATCAATTCTTCCTACTGAATATCCTCCATATCCACCTAAATATGAAGTTCCATAGCTTCCTCCTTGGGCTCCCCATACTTCTAATTTGTATGTTCCATCACAAGAAGCATTGAACATTTCTTCTTCGCCAGTAAAATTAAAATCAATAATTTCACCTGTAGATAGAGTACAACCTTGATTTACATAAATGAATTTAGCAAATACTCTTGTATTACCTTTTATTACATAATCAGACTCAACTTTAGTTTGATATGTAGGTTCTAAATACCATCCTTTAAATAATATGTTGTTATTATTTATAGTTGGAGTTGGAAGTTCACCAACTATATCTCCAGCATTATATTCAATTGTATTATTTGAAAGTGTACCATAATCATATTTGAATTCTAGTGTAACAGTTGGAGTTTGTCCTAAATAAGTTATTCTAGCATAACCATTACCAATATGACCATTGGTAATTGATCCATCTGGTTGAATTTGTCCAGAACAATTACTTGTTTTTTCATCAGTCCAAATACAACCACTACCATCTATCATAGTTGTTTCAACGAATACTTTTCCACTATAATGAACTGATTGACCAGTATGAATTATATTATTTTCAGTTGAAGATTCTTTAATTGCATCACATCCGTTATGTCCTGAAATAAATGATGAACCTCCTCCTGCACCAGATACTCCGTTATGACCTCCAGTTCCTGTCCAATTATAATAATTTCCAGAATAATATCCATTACCACCTGTTGCATTATAAATTCCATTTGTCATTGTATTTGTATTATATACTTTACCAAATCCATGACCACTTGTCTGTGTAGCACCCATTGCTCCATTATGTGTTGTTGTGTTAAATGATATACTTGGTCCACCTTGATATCCAGTTAAACCTCCAGCAGCTCCACCATATGGATTACCTCCATCATTTGAATTTAATCCACCAGATCCTCCGCCACCAGCGGCAACCATTATTCTTGATTTTAATGAATCAAAATTATCCCATAAACCATTTACTAATCTTATGTCTGTCGAACCTCCAGCGTTCATTTCATAATTTTGGTATCCATAATTGAATATATATTTATTTGTTGTGTCATCCTCTTCTAATCCATGTCGTCCAACATAAATATATAATTTATCATTTTCTTCAAGATTTATAATTCCTTCTGTATATCCACCACCGGAAGTAGTAGATTTATATTCTCCACCTTCGGCTCCCCATAATTCGATTTTATATGATCCTGATTTAGGGGC
>JAEEGL013478958.1_pt1 | contig 23724 bp, 20 predicted proteins | sample 9134231 | NCBI WGS metagenome assembly JAEEGL01 (sample SAMN16246548, study PRJNA631951) | gut metagenome | biome: gut microbiome; feature: rumen; material: fiber-attached | host: Bos | place: Iran: Karaj | collected 2018-10 | reverse complement strand
TTACGAAAACACCCTGATCTTGCGCATCGCCGATCACGGCGTGGTGTACACCCAAGCCGACCATCAATTCAGGCTGTTTCACATTCCTGCCTTGCTGTTGAACGGAAGCCGGCATGACACGGTCTTCGACGCCGTATGCTCCCAAATGGACTTCGTACCGACCCTCCTGTCGGAAATCGGATACCAAGGCAGCTTCCCCTGTATTGGCCGGAATCTCTATGCCAGCGACTACCGGCCCTTTGCCACGATGAACACCTACGACAACCTCCATATCTGGATGGAGAACGACAAAGTGATTACTTGGGATCTCATGACCGATGAGGCGAAATGCTATCGGATGCAAGACGACTTCCTGCTGGAGCCCTCAGAATTACCCACCGAACCGGAAGCAAAGAAGGCGAAGTCATACCTCGCCTTCCTAAGTTATATTTACCAAAAGGGCCTTTATTCCGCGGCGCCTTCCAGCTTGCCGTGACAGTTCTTGTACTTCTTGCCTGAACCGCACGGGCACGGGTCGTTACGTCCCACCTTCTTCTCCACACGAATCGGCTGGGTAACTTCACGTTGTTGTGTGTTGCTGTGTGCCTGCGAAAGCAAGTCGTTACGCTGTTCACGGATCTTGGAGCGGTCGATGCCTCTGGCACGATGTTCTCGCACATTATCAGCATCCTGCACAGGAATGTCAGCACGCATCAAGAAGGAAATGACCTCTTCGTTGATCTTTTCGATCATGGCACTAAAGAGGTTGAACGACTCGAGTTTGTAGATCACCAACGGGTCTTTTTGCTCGTAAGTGGCATTCTGCACCGACTCCTTCAGGTCGTCGAGTTCGCGGAGATGCTCTTTCCAAGCATTGTCAATCAATCCTAAAGTGATGCTCTTCTCGATGCAGAGCGTTACTTCACGGGCTCCGTTTTCCACCGCCTTTTTCAAATTGACGATGACATTCATACCGTGTCTTCCATCAGTAATCGGGATAGCGATGTTCTCGAAATGAGTCTCACGCTCATACACGTTCTTGATCACCGGCATGGTCTTTTCGCCAATGATGCGCGACTTCTCACGATAATGCTCCAGCGCTGAGTCGAAAATCTTCTGCGCCAACACATCAGACTTGCTGCGGTCAAATTCCTCTTCAGTGAAAGGAACATCGATACCCATCGTGGAGAGCAAACTCATCTTCAAGCCTTCAAAATCCTTGACATCGCGGGCATCAAGCAGCAGCTTCTCACCGAGGTCGTACATCATATTATTAATGTCGATGGACAGACGCTCACCGAAAAGGGCATGGTGACGTTTGCTGTAAATCACGGTACGCTGCGAGTTCATCACATCGTCGTATTCCAGCAAGTGTTTACGTACACCGAAGTGATTTTCCTCCACCTTCTTCTGCGCCTTCTCGATCTGCTTGGTAATCATTGGGTGTTGGATGACCTCACCTTCCTTCAGACCCATGCGGTCCATGAGCGGTGCGATACGCTCGGAGCCGAACATACGCATCAGGTCGTCTTCAAGAGAGACGTAGAACTGAGAGCTACCCGGGTCACCTTGACGACCAGAACGACCACGCAGCTGTCTATCGACACGACGGCTCTCGTGACGCTCGGTGCCGATGATGGCGAGACCGCCGGCTTCTTTCACGCCAGGTCCCAGCTTGATATCGGTACCACGGCCTGCCATGTTGGTGGCGATGGTCACCGTGCCTGCCTGACCAGCCTCACGGACGATCTGAGCCTCGCGGAAGTGCAATTTTGCGTTCAACACGTTATGCGGGATGCCCTTACGTGTCAACATACGGCTCAGCAACTCGGATATTTCCACCGAGGTGGTACCCACAAGCACAGGGCGACCTTCTGAGACCAACTTTTGAATCTCGTCAATGACGGCGTTATACTTCTCGCGCTTGGTCTTGTAGATCATATCCTCGTAGTCGATACGGGCAATCGGCTTGTTGGTCGGGATGACCACCACATCGAGTTTGTAGATGTCCCAGAACTCACCCGCCTCTGTCTCAGCGGTACCAGTCATACCCGCAAGTTTGTGGTACATACGGAAGTAGTTCTGCAAGGTGATGGTGGCGTATGTCTGCGTTGCAGCTTCCACCTTCACGTTTTCCTTGGCTTCCACAGCCTGGTGAAGGCCATCGCTCCAACGGCGGCCTTCCATCACACGGCCAGTCTGCTCGTCCACAATCTTGACTTTGTTGTCCTGAATGATATAGTCTTTATCCTTCTCAAACAAGGTGTAAGCCTTCAGCAGCTGACGCACCGTATGCAGACGTTCTGATTTCTCGGAGAAGTTACGCATCAGCTCCGCTTTACGAAGCACTTTCTCGTCGTTGCTGAGGTTCTGGTGCTCCAGCTCAGCGATCTCAGCACCCACGTCAGGCATCACGAAGAAGTCGGGGTTGTTGTAGGCAGAGCAAAGGGCATCGATACCTTTCTCGGTAAGGTCAACGGTGTTGAGTTTCTCGTCAATGACGAAATAAAGCTCATCATCGATGAGGTGCATGTTCTCGCCTCGGTTCTGCATATAGAAGCCTTCTGTCTTCTGCATCAAAGTTTTCATGCCCTCCTCGCTGAGGAATTTGATCAAAGCATTGTTCTTGGGCAGGCCACGATAGGCGCGGAAGAGCTGGTCGGCGCCGTGTTTCTTCTCCTCTTCAGAAGCGCTGGGATTGGTGAGGATGGACTTGGCTTCGGCCAGAATAGTTGTCACCAGACGTTTTTGGTTGTCGTACAGACGAACGACATCAGGTTTCAGCTGGTCGAACTCTTGGAGGTCGCCACGTGGCGTTGGACCACTGATAATCAAAGGTGTACGGGCATCGTCGATCAACACGGAGTCAACCTCGTCAACGATGGCGTAATGGTGTTTGCGTTGTACCAGCTCCTCCGGGTTGCCTGTCATATTGTCACGCAGGTAATCGAAGCCGAACTCATTGTTAGTACCGTATGTGATGTCGCACAGATAGGCGCGGCGGCGGGCAGCCGAGTTAGGCTCATGTTTGTCGATACAATCCACGGTGAGGCCGAGGAACTCGTACATTGCACCCATCCACTCCGAGTCACGTTTGGCCAGGTAGTCGTTCACGGTGACCACGTGGACACCTTTTCCGGCGAGGGCGTTCAGATATACCGGCAAGGTAGCCACGAGGGTCTTACCTTCACCTGTGGCCATCTCAGCGATCTTACCTTGGTGCAGCACGATACCACCGATGATCTGGCAGTCGTAATGCACCATATCCCAGGTGACCATGTTGCCGCCGGCCATCCAGCTGTTTTTGAAATAAGCCTTGTCGCCTTCGATGGTGACATGCTCGTATTTCGCTGCCAGCTCACGGTCGAGGTCGGTGGCGGTGACCTCAACGGTCTCATGCTCGCAGAAATATTTCGAGGCCGCTTTCACTACGGCGAAGGCTTGAGGCAGAATCTCATTCAGAGCCTCCTCGATCTTTTCCAACTCGCGTTTCTCGATTTTATCGACCTCGGTATAAATCTTTTCTTTTTCATCAGGATCCATATCGGGGTTGGCGTCCACACGTGCCTTCAGCTCAGCAATCTGAGCCACCTCGTTGGCGGTTTTGTTTTTGATATATTCCTTGAACTCGACGGTTTTGTGACGGATGCTGTCGATGTCGAGTTTCACGATTTCATCGTATGCTTGGAGTGTCTTTTGAAGTATAGGCTGAAGGGCCTTGTTATCACGTGAGGCCTTGTCGCCGAAGAGCTTCTTGAAAAATCCCATTTTTTTAGAATTATGAATTTAGAAGTTAGAATTAAGAATGCCTTGTAAGGCAAAAATCGTGCAAAGGTAGGGATTTTCTGATAAATAATGAAATATGTGTCAAAAAGTCAGAAATCAATTTTACTCAAGTTTCGCCACCACCACCCGTTTTGTTTCAACGCCACCGGCAGTCTCAATCTGAATGAGATAAATTCCCGCTTCATACCCTCCGAAATCATATTCAAACACATCGCCATAGGCTGGGCCGTTGTAAACCTGCTGCCCGAGCGTGTTGAAGATGCTGATGTAGCGAAGGTTTGAGGCTTCGATGGTTACGTGGCCGTTGGTGGGGTTGGGATAAAGGGAGAAAGATTCAGATGTGTTTTCTTTCAAGCTTGTAATAGTCTGCTGCCATTGCAATATTGGAAAACCATTATTAATCGGTGAAGCATAATCTGGCATCCAAACTGGTATGGTAAGTCCTTGGTTCAGTGTGGCTACAAATTGTGGGTCACGCATTTGCGAACTCGTCAAACCTTCGCCACCATCTTTGCCGCCAGTGTTATTCTCACCAATAGCGTTGGTTTGTCCCGTGAGTTCAATGTTGAAATAGCAATAATACATAAGCACCTCATTCGCGCCGCCGATGATGGCACCAACCGCTGCGCCTTGAGCTGTGACTGGGCCAGCTACATAGCTATTGCGAACCGTGCTGTAATTGCTGAAGCCTATCAAACCGCCCACATAGTTGTTGCCTGTAACCTCGCAGGTGTTGTAGCAACCTGAAATGATGGAGTTTGTTCCTTCTTGTTGATACCCCACTAATCCGCCGCAATAACTGAGGGCAAACAATGTGCCACCGTTCACATAGCAGTCGCGCATGTATGTGTTTTCGGCATAGGCCACCATGCCTCCCGTGTAGTTTCGTCCACTGGCGGTAATGTTCACCAAGCCTACATTATAAAGATTGGCATTTAGTGTGTAGCCGAAGAACCCTTGAAACTCCGTGTTGGGATGATCAATATATAGATTGTTGATATGCATCCCATTGCCGTCAAAAGTGCCTTTGAACGGGTAGTCTGGATAAATTCCTATGGAGGTCATGTTATTAGGCACATTGAGAGGAAGCGTGATGTCGTTCATCAGCTTGATGTATTTACCTTGGAAGGTGTTTCCGCCATTGCATTGTTCTGATACCCAGCGGAGCATGTCGGCATTGTAGATACAAATGGTGTCAGAGTTTAGCCAGGTCACCTCAAAAGTTTTTGTATCGCCATAATAAGTGTTGGTATTCTCAGTTATATTCAAAAATGCGCGGTATTCGTATGTCGTATTCACTTGCAGTTCTAATAATTGTGTATAGAAATCATTCTCGTTTCCAGTGACATTGATTGTTGTATAGTTTTGGTCGCCTACAATACGATATTCAAAGCCTTTGCTGACCAGTGTAGCATCGCCTATATCAATGGAGCCATGCAATATGGCCGATGAGGCAGTTACATCATAGGCGTTGTGTGTGGTAACAATGACTGGCAAGGTGGTAAAAGTTTTTTGTTCACCGTAAGTTGTTCCACAATTGGCTACTGTGCAAAAAGCACGGTAAGTATAAGACGTGTTCGGTACCAGTCCTGATAAAACATGAGAAATAGCTCCATCTCCTGACACATTGACAGTTTGATAACTCGATGCTGATGACTGTTTGTATTCAAAGCCTTGTGTTGTGACATCAGCATCTCCAGCATTAATATTTCCGTTTAGGGTTGCGTGAGTTTGTGTTACATCAGCAGCATTATAAGTGTTTGTATATACTGGTAACGTAGAGAATGTTTTTACTGTTCCATAAAGTGTTTCGCATCCAGATGCGCTGCAAAAAACACGGAATTGATATTGTGTGTTCGGAATCAAATCGGATATTATTTGTGAAACATCGCCGTTACCTGATACATTAACAATTTGATAATCATCATCAGTGTTTTTTTTGTATTCAAAGCCCTGTGAGGTGATATTTGCATCTCCAATATTAAAGTTCCCGTTTAATGTAGCATGTGTTTGGGTTATATCGGTGGCATTATTTGTGGTTGTAGCAATTGATAAAGTGGAGAATGTTTTTACTGTTCCATAAAGTGTTTCGTATCCAGATGCACTGCAAAAAACACGGAATTGATATTGTGTGTTCGGAATCAAATCAGATATTGTTTGTGAAATATCGTCGCTACCTAATACATTAACAAATTGATAATCATCATCAGTGCTTTTTTTGTATTCAAAACCCTGTGAGGTAATACTTGCGTCTCCAATATTAAAGTTTCCGTTTAATGTTGCATGTGTTTGGGTTATATCGGTGGCATTATTTGTGGTTATAGCAATTGATAAAGTGGAGAATGTTTTTACTTCACCATAAGTTGTTCCGCAATCATCTGTACAGAACGTGCGGTATATATATTGTGTATTGGGAATTAGATTTGAAAGGGTATGCGAAATGGTGCCGCTTGTTGTTACATTCAGGGCTTGCCATGTCGGATTTGTCGTTTCCTTGTATTCAAATCCTTGAGATTGAACAGAGGCGTTTTCCGCTTCAATTGTTCCGTGCAAGGTAGCGTGAGATTGGGTTACATTTGTTGCTTCCATAGTGTTAACAGTTAGTAACATCATAGTTAACAAAGGGTAACCTGAATTTGTATATGGTTGTAAATCTTGCTCCCATGCACAGAAACCGTTATTTAACATATTTATAAAATCCGTTGATTGCATGGCTTCTGCTGACATAGGCTGACCTCCAAATGAGTTGTTACCACCACAAGTGTTGAGATAATAGCAATTAGAAACATTTCCTCCTGATGACCTATATCCAACAATTCCACCAATATAGTTATTATTATTAGCACTAATTGTTCCGACATTATAACAATCCAGTATATAAACAATACTTCCTTGCCCAACTATTCCACCAGATCGACAATTCCCAACTCCTGATGAAGAAGATATAGAACCTTTATTATAACAATTAGTGATATTCAATGTATTATTGCAGTATCCGACAATGCCACCACTTGAACCATTCCCAGAAATTTCACCTGTATTAAAACAATTAGTAATAAATAATGAAGTGTACGAGCTGATCATTCCCCCTGCCATTCCTCCAGAAAATTCTGTTGAAAAAACATTTCCGAAGTTGCAACTATTAACAATTCCAGTCGCAAATCCAGCTATCCCTCCTGCGTATGAATATTTAGTTCCGTAGCTATAATTACTTATAGATTTAACAAGTCCGTTATGACTACAATTCTTAATAATACCCGTTGCATATCCTGCAATTCCTCCAGCATAAGAATATTGTGTTGAGACGATAGAAGAAACTTCCCCGGTATGAACAAAAGAACAGTTTTCTATAAGAGTAGAAATACTTTGCCCACAAATACCTCCTGCATATTGTCCAGTTGTAGAGACCTTGTTTCCTGTTAAAAACAGATTTATTATTTCTCCCATATACGTATAACCAAAAAAACCAATACGATCATTAGAATTGCTTATATATAATCCCGAAATAGTGTGGCCATTACCATCAAAATATCCACCAAAGCATTGATAATCCGTATCAGCATTCCAATATCCAATAGGTGTCCATTGGAAAGATTGACTACCATTAAGATCCACATCAACCATCAATTTGTAATGATAATCATGATTGGAGATGTGAGTGCCACCAGCATCCAATCCATTGTTCACACGATAGGCCAGATACGCTAATTGCTGAGCGTTTTCAATTAAAAACGGGTCGTTTTCTGTTCCTGTTCCGTTGGTCCAAGGCTCCCAAGAGCCATCCCATGTGGAAACTTGGGCGAATGCCATGCATGAAAAGAGCATAGCAATCCATAAAGTAAATGTCTTTTTCATCTGAATTTTGCTCGGTTATATCCCATCAAGCTCATCGGGGTTATGTGTATCGCTTTTTGTTTTTTCCCAGAGATAATAATTTCGTTTTTAGCTCCATGTGCCCATGTACCCATACCATGATACGTTGTGACCGTGTTTTGGTGAAGCATTCCTTCATAAAAATCTGGATATTGCGGCACATCAATATAAGAAGTCTCGTGCGTATCAAACGAACATTTGTTGGAGGTGGAATCTATGGAAAATGTGGACACTGACTCAGCCCCTGTTTTTATGGTTTGTTGCCACTCACTGCCATAATTCTCGGTGATGGTATTTTCGAATACAATTTTTAAGCAAAATGTATTTTTGTTGCTAAACCAACGGCTTACTGATACTTCCGTATGGACATTCTCTTCATTATATGAATAAGCGATTTCATTTAACACTCCAATTGTACCCTCTATTCCTTCCATTTTGATGGTCATATAAATGGAATCGCCACGAAAATCAAATGCGGATTGATTGGCACTATTATTTGTGTAAACAAGCGTGTTGTTTCTAAATACAGGTGACATGTTATCATTTCCATTATTGGAATCCGAGTATGATTCAGTGTGATAAGTATAGTAGCCGCCACTTGAGGAATGCCATTCTGCGACTCTAAGTGTTCCTGTTGTGATTGACTGAAAGGTCACAGGCACACTCCACTTCGTGTTGTCAAAGGGAGTGTCTGTAAAAAAATACATCGGAGTTATCCGTAACAAACGGGCATTACCTGAACCAGTACTGAAATACTTATTTAGATTAGTTTCACTCAATTCTTTCTGAATGGGTCCACGCCCGTTTTCGTGCCTATTCTCTTCACACGAGTATTTAGGACTTCCAGAAGATTGAAACATGATGATTTTGCCATTTGTAGTTTTAAAAAAAATTCCTATGTGCGTTGCCTTATTCTCTGCATTGGTTTTATAGATAATATCACCGTTTTGAATGTTTGCCGCACTAACATCCTTAATCTCTTTGACTTTGATTTCCCCTTTAAAAAGACTGGTATTCAGTTTTTTGAGATTTTTGAAATAATTCACCTGTTCATTAGCTGTCTTTACTGACAACTTTTTGATGCCAGCCGCATTCATCACATGCGCGATAAAGCCAGAACAATCAAGTCCATATAAGGAATCTTGACATTTACATTCTTCGCCACCAACAGTGCTGCCAATTCTTGGAATCCTATAGTCCTTTTCAGTGCTTTCTGGAGTTCCATAGCCGTAAACATAGGCCAATCCTTTTTGATCGCCATACGGTAAGTCTTTTGTGAGAAATATGGCTTGATTACACATTGCAGAAAACAGCCTATCCAAAGAGCTATCATCCTTATAATGGAATCCAAACGCCCTAATGTCTGTATAATGCGTTGTCGGACAATCATCTAATAATTGAATTATTTCTTCAGGTATAATCTCATCATGGATTTCGCCTTCTTCTCCTGATTCCGAATCGCTTTTTTTGCATCCAGCAAAAAGCAACAATACAGAAACAATAAGTAGAGTTGATTTAAAATGTTTGTATCTCATCATGTTTTCTCCTTTCTTTCCCAACAGGGCATAAAAAACGTGGATTTTACTTTGAGTTATTCTTCGCGACCTTGACATTTCAACTTAACAAGTAAAGCCCACGTGTGGAAAAAACGTGAGTATTGGCTTACTTGCTTGAAATGTCGTCAAAAGTGGCAGTTTCGAAGAACAAGCTTTAAGCTAACGCTTTTATATTATATCATTTTTCGTTGACGCGCTGATGCGCTGTATTCATTTTAAAATAATTTAGTTTGACTTCGTTTATTCTTTTATAAATGATAGATACTTCATCACATTAACCTTCAATGCCGGCAAACAACCTTGCCTTTTCAATAGGTAGGTTGGTCAGACAATCTTGGAGTTTGTGAATAATTTCCGTGTTCATATCTTCGTTTAAATTGTTTTAACTGCAAAAATACACAATTCAAAATATTTTTACAACAAAAAAGTGCTTTTTCCGATTCCTTTCACAGAGACCATCATCAACAAACTCACCACCGTCACCATCTGCAAGCGATACGTGAACCACCAATGCAAATAACTGTGGTTGGCCAAAACACAATACCAAACGTATGGCATCACGCTGATAATCACAAACAAAAGAACCTTCTTGTAATTGAACTTCCACCGTTTCATCAAACCGATGACAAGCATCACAACGGCCACAATTCCGACAATCCACCAATTAATCATCCCAAGATTTTTCGCCACTGCATCCCAACGGGTGAACTCTTCAGCCTCCATGCGATACAAACTTACCTCGTAGGCATCCGCGAAGATATTCTCGCCCAAAACTAACGAAGCCAACGCCCATTTCGTGACAAAAGTCAAAGCGAAGCCCAAACCCCAAAGCAGAATTAATTTAATGATTTCCAATAAATTATCTTTGAAGCAAAAATCTTCGTCAGGCTTTAACGACAACAAAACCACCAACGGGATGCCCAAAGTCAGCAAAGGCGTCGTGAGCAAATCGAAATAACAAGTCAAAGAGCCAACAACAAAAAACAACATGCCTACCGGCTTCTTGTTTTTTATCACAAACAAAACACTGATGGCGGTTATTGCCAACACAGGGAAAAACTGCATCGAAAACTGCGTCACGAAGCCGTAGGTAGCCACAAAACCTATTGTTAATGCCAACGTTTTCATTAATCCAGCTTCGGGACAATAAGCGCAAAGCATCATCACAAGAAGCATGGAGCTAATGATGAATAGCACAAACCGCATGGTCGAGAAATCCATCACAAGGAACAGGAAACGGAACAAGAAAGTGCTGCCATGCCAATATCGGGCGTATGGCTCTACTTCCATAGTCTCGCCATTCACCCTTCTCACCAGCAGCCCCGTCTGATCCCAATCCCGACCTCTCTCACTGCTGCGAATCATCATCATGGCGGATTTCACCGGATGTTTCCGATCAATATTATAGATTTGGTTCATAATCAACGCATCGGTGAAATTGTCCATACGGCACTGCTCCACTGGAATGATAGCTTCAGGATACAATCCCTCTTCAGCAATCACAGGCGCCGACTTGGCAACATGCCTCCTGATGGCTTTGTCGGGAAGCAAACACGACAAAACGGCAAAGCAGAAATATGCCGCGATAAGCAAGCCAAACACCTTACAATATGGGACTACCGCCTTCATTTTCAAATGCTATGAGTTTGAGTTCGAAATCTTTCCGATTATGGTTGATGATCACATCAAGACAAAGACCTATGAAAAACGACAACAGACCAGCCAAAGCCAAAAATCCAGAGGTGATCAACGTCGGGAAACGCGGCACCAAACCGATCCTCAAATATTCAGCCAGCACAGGGACAAACATGAGAACAGCCACAGCCAACAACACCAAAGCCAAAATGCCGAAAAACAGCATCGGACGGTAATTCTTGAACAGTGAAAAGATGATTCTCAAAATCTTAAAGCCATCTCTCACTGTGTTAAGCTTGGAACTTCCCTCTTTGCGGTCGCTGTATTCGATGGGTATTTCCCTGATGACAAACCGCTTGTCCAAAGCATGAATCGTCATCTCCGTCTCGATCTCGAAGCCTTCGGACATCACCGGGAACAACTTCACAAACCTCCTGCTGAAAGCGCGGTACCCCGTCATAATATCCTGAATCTTCACATTCCATAGGCGGTTGATGAGGCCACGCACCAACTTGTTGCCAGCATTGTGCATCGGGCGCTTGTTTTCTGAGAAATAGGTGGTTGAGAGACGGTCGCCTATGACCATATCGGCATCATCTTCAAGAACAGGTTTTAGCATTTCCAGGGCGGCTGAGGCAGGATAAGTGCCGTCACCATCAGTCATAAGATAAACATCGGCGTCAATCTCACGAAACATACGCCGCACCACATTGCCTTTACCTTGCCGTGGCTCTTTCCTGACCACGGCTCCAGCTTCAGCAGCAATCTCCGCAGTGCCGTCTGTCGAGTTGTTGTCATACACGTAGATGACGGCTTCGGGCAACACTGCCTTGAAATCGTCCACCACCTTGCCGATGGACTGAGCCTCGTTGTAGCAGGGAATCAGCACGGCGACACGTTGCGGTCTTGTTGAAACTCTCATTGTTTAAAATTGTTTATGAGAGCAAAAATACGGCATTTGTCAAAATAAAACTTATTTTTGCGCAAATTTTAACGATGACACCCTTCATCTCCTTCATCGGTAAAGCACTTCGTTTTTTCGTGGTGGGTCTTCTTGGTTCCGCCATCGATTTCGGATTCACCTATTTGTTTAAGGAAAATCTGAAAGTCAACAAGTTCGTTAGCAACGCCATCGGTTTCATCCTCGCGGCCACGTTCTGTTTTTTCCTTAATAAATACTGGACTTACGAAAGCCAAACGCCCTTGGCCTTGAAAGAATACCTCGTTTTTTTCTCGGTCTCCTTGATTGGACTGGGTATCAACTCTTTAACGCTGTACCTGTTGACAGACAAAGTCAAAATGAATTTTTATCTCAGCAAATGTTTCGCCATCATGGTGGCGGGGGTTTGGAATTTCTTGGCCAACCTGCTAATCACTTTTGCCTAAGGTTTATATAGTTTTCGTACCGCCTTTTCGAGGCCGCCGTCAAGCGAAGGCGCCGGTGCCAAACCTATTTTGGTACCTGGAAGAATAAGAAAATACTCCGGGAAGGTCCTCACCTCGTAACGCTCAAGCAGCAAAATGTCATTGCCGAGATTCAGCAAAGGCCAATCGTAATGATGTTCCTCAAACCGCTTACGATGACTTGCCAACTGATCCTTTGTGGTAACGGTGATGAGCTGCACGCTGTCCTGCCATTGATGATGCAGATCCGAAAGTACCTCAAACTGATGCTCAACGGTGCGTGAAGTGCCATCCACAAATTGCAGCAGCACCATGGAATTTCTGTAATCAGAGAGTTTTACCAACGCACCATCCGACGACTGAAGATTGAAATCAGGGGCATCAGCACCTTGGGCGAAACGCTCAAATTGCGCCAACATATTTTTTGCTACCTTTTTGTTTTCCAATGACTTGCTTCCATCACCAATGTTTTTAAGCTGAGCCTTCACCCATTTCCGGCTTTGAAAATCCCCGTAATACAGTCCACGCAACTGATACATGGCGATCATCTCCGCAAGTTCGGGATTACGTTTTCGGAATTCATCGTTCACCTCAAAATTCTTGAACAAATCCTTAAACAAATCCATATAAGGCTTACAATGGCAAAGCACAGGCTTGCCATCATAATAATCACGCACCACTTTTTTGCCGCCATCTGCATCAACCGCCATCTGCACCGAGGCAATTTTATAGGTATTGCATTGAAGCACGTAATCATCGGTGATGTCAAACTCCGCTGCGATGGCCGCACGGATGGAGTCGAGGTAGCGGTACTGCCGCCGACGGTACAGCTGATCGAAATAGTTCAGCACGTAGTCATCAATGATCATCTCCGAGATGACAATTTGTCGGCAAACGCCCTTATCGGTCGCTGTCTTGATCCGCAAGGTAGGCAAAGGGCGTTCAAAATACGACAATGCGGGGTCGGCATCAGGCACAGTGACACTCACATCATAAGTCGCGCCTGGACTGACCACGAAATCAGCACTTTCCAGCCCCACATAAATGCTGGCTGGCATGGTTTGATCGACACGACCTTCCAAAATGAAAAAACCTTTGTCGTCAGCGTATGTCTCGGCCACAGTGGTCTCATGCATGTTCAGCAAATCATCATAGACCATCAACCGCACCAAGGCTTCCGGCCTGTTGACACGTCCAGTGACCGTCACGTTTTGAGCCATGAGCGACAACACTGGGAACAAAGACAATACTAAAAAAATAAATCGTCTCATTTTTTTCTACCGACAGAGCATCCCCGAAATGCAACTACAAGGGTCTTCTGTCTTCTTACTTCTTACTTCTTACTTCTTACTTCTTACTTCTTACTTCTTACTTCTTCCAAATCCACCTCTTCCGGCACGAACTTAGATGTGTCTCCCCCATTTTTATAAATGTCGCGCACCACACTTGAGCTGACGCCCACAAGCTCACTTTCGGTGAGCAAAAACACGGTCTCCAATTCAGGATGCAGACGTTTGTTGGCATGGCAGATCATGTTCTCGTACTCAAAATCGCTGCCACTGCGGAGTCCACGGATGATAAACCGCGCACCAACTTTTTTGCAGAAGTCAGCGGTAAGGCCATCGTAGCTCTCCACAATGATGTTGGGGTAATCGGCAAAGACATCCTTGGCCCACTTGATACGGTTCTCCAAGGGGAAAGTGGAGCGTTTCTCCATGTTGACGCCAACGGCAACGTAAATAATATCAAACATCGGCAAGGCTCTCAAAACGATGGAGCGGTGCCCGAGGGTGATAGGATCGAAAGATCCTGGAAATACAGCGATTCGTTTCATAGATGAAAATTATGTTTTTATGATTGATTTCAATGAGTCAGAAAGGGTATCCGCGATAGAACGATAAGTGTTTTTCAGGAACCATTCCAAGTCGTATTCTCCAAGGAGAGTAACCTCCGTGATATCCTCTTCAAGTTGAGGCGCGGTTTGACTGGCATCGGTGGCAGTCATCAAAAACCATGAGGTCTGCTTCAGGCGCCACTCGTCTTCAAATAAATAGCAATGCCATGACGAAGGCAACTGACGGACAATCTTTAACCCCGTCAAGCCCGTCTCCTCTTCCACCTCGCGTATGGCGGCGGTAGCGGCATCCTCTCCTTTTTCGATATGCCCTTTAGGCAGATCGGGAATGCCGTGGCGTTCAATGGCGGCAAACTGTCTGTCACACAGCACGACACCTCCAGCGGCAGGAGCCATCCGAAAAGTACGGCACAGGGCCGCCGACAGCACCTCTGGACTCACTTTGTCGATAACAACGTCATCCTGAAAGCTCACGACTAACCACTGCCGAAGAAAATTATGAATTTTTTCAACTTCGTATGTCTCTAATTGTGTGGAAGTTGCGTCAACAATCAAATCTTTTTCTTCGATATTTGGAAAAATCAATGCCCGTTGTTCGTAGAAAATTTTGTACATTTGTAACCTCAATAGAACGTGTTTCAACCTGCAAAATTATACATTTTATGAAATATGACGACTCCGCGCTGATTTTAGCGATGCATCTTTTGCAAATCAAAGCTGTAAAACTCAGTCCAAACAAGCCTTTCACCTGGGCTTCGGGATTGCATAGCCCGATTTATTGTGACAACCGCATCACTTTGTCGTATCCCACGGTGAGGACTTTCATCCGCCAGCAGTTTGTGGAGAAGATTATGCAGCACTACGGCAAACCTGATGTCATTGCGGGCGTGGCTACCGGCGGCATCGCACAAGGGGCATTGGTGGCCCAGGAACTGGGATTGCCTTTCGCCTACGTGCGCTCCGAGAAGAAATCGCACGGTATGCAGAACCAGATTGAAGGCGTGGTGGAGTCGGGACAGTCGGTCATCGTCATCGAGGATCTGGTGTCAACGGGCAAATCGAGCTTGTTAGCTGTGGATGCCTTGCGCGAGGTCGGCGCCAACGTGAAAGGGATGCTCGCCATCTTCACCTACCAATTGCCTACCGCCGAAGAGAATTTCAAAGCTAAAGAATGTCCATTACACACACTGACCAATTACGAGACACTGATTTACAAGGCTATTGAAGAAAAATATATCAGCGAGGAAAATCAGAAGTCGCTCATGGAATGGAGGAAAGATCCGCAAGCATGGTCGGATAAAATGGAAAGTGAAAAGTGAGAAGTGGAACGTTAAACAAACTTGATTTCTTTAATGTCATAAACAAACTTCTTTCCAGACTCATCCAGTGTTTCTAAACGACCAAAGGCATCTATTCCAGTGATATATCGCCGCACTTTCTGACCACCGACCTCATAATCAGCCCAGGTTTGGTGACGGTATAACCGATTCAGATAATCTATTTTGATTTTAATGACGCCCTCCTCCGTTCGCAGCAATTGCACACGGCGGCCAACGGCATCAACAAGTTGTTTCAGCAAGGATTCAAGCATGATGTCTTTCCCGAGGATCATCTTCAACGAAATAGGATGTGTCGGCCAGTCCTGAAATTGCATTTGATTGACATTCAAACCGATTCCTATCACCGAAACGCCCATTTCCATTCCATGAATTGTACTGTTGATGAGGATACCGCAAAGTTTTTGATTGCCAAAATACAGGTCGTTAGGCCATTTCACCATCAGCGAGGCCGATGGAAGCATCGCATCAAGCACATCAAGCAGTCCCAAAGGCACAGCCTGCGAAAGCAAAAACTGGTCGGCGGCCTTGAGAAACGACATGTCAACGCCCATGCTAAAGGTGAGATTCTCGCCCGCAAGACTCTCCCAGCTATTGGCTCCCATCCCTTTTCCAGCTGTCTGCTCACGGGCAAAAACAACTGCACCGATGCGTTCATTTTCAGGTATTTCCAGCAAAAAAGCGTTTGTGGAATCGATTTTTTTTAAATATGTGAAAGAAAAATTCGTCATTTCGTGCAAAATTAGCTTTTTTTTTGCAATATTTGCAGCTTGAAATCATTTATTAATTAATTAATAATAAAATTTAAATAATTATGTTAAAAAAATCTTTACTTACTTTAACACTCATGGCATTGATCGGCATGATCAACGCCCAATCGTTGCAGTTCGAACACAATGGAACTGTTTACTCTAACGGCCAAACAATAATCTGTCAGTATGACTCGACCTTATGTGAGTTTGTCCAGCATTTAAGAATCAGAAATCTTTCCGACCATAACATGGACATTGTTGTGGAAAGAAATATTCTTAACACGATAGAAGGCGCCACAACATTCTTCTGCTGGGGAGTATGTTTGACCCCAGATGCTAACATCGGACGTCCAGTACCCGTACCAGCACAAACCCTTTCCGAAGAAGAATTACAATGCCATATCATGTATGATGAAGGAATTGTTGGTTTGGTTTCAGCAATGTATTATGCTTACGACGCAAACGACCCTGACCGCAAAATCAGCTTCCGTCTGTTAGCTAATAATGGAGCTGATGTCGCTGAAAACACTGTCAGCTTAGGCCTGCCCTATCCCAACCCAGCCAACACACAGGTTCATTTCGATTTCAAGGACAACAGCTGCGAAAACCTCAACGTGGTGGTTTACAACCTCCTCGGGCAGGAAGTTAAATCACAATTGGTCAGCGGCAACCAAGGCCGTGTCAACATCGCTGTTGACGACTTGCAGTCTGGCATCTATTTCTGCCGCTTCTCCGCCAACGGCGAAGTGCTGAAAACCGAGAAGTTCATCGTGAAACGATAATAATGATTACCGAAGAACAAGCCAAACAAAACATCCGGGAGCTGATAGAATACATCGGCGACGACCCGAACCGAGTGGGGCTTCAAGCCACACCAGAACGAATGCTTAGGATGTTCAAAGAAATGTTTCGTGGTTATGACCCGGCCCAAATGCCGGTCATAACCACTTTTCCTAATGGACAAGACGGCATCATTTATGACAACATGGTGATTGACAACGGACCCTTCTACTCTGTCTGCGAACACCATTGCCGCACTTTCTTTGGAGAATATTGGTTCGCCTATATTCCCAACAAAAAAGGGCGCATCTTAGGGCTCTCTAAAATCGGTCGCGTCATTGACTACTGCTCCGCCAAACTACAGGTGCAGGAGCGTTTGGTGCAAGAAGTTGTGGAAGTCCTCACCGAAGCCCTTGGCAACGAGAACCCACCACGAGGCATGGCTTTGATGATGAAAGGCCGCCACATGTGCAAGGAAAGCCGAGGCGCACGAAAAGAAGGTTACATGATCTCCACTTATCTCACAGGCGTGTTCAAATCGGACCTCCGAGTGAGAAATGAGTTCATGTCCTACATCAAGGAATGGAAACCTTGATTCAGCTAAAGGTTATTTTACTAACCAATTGTTAAGTGGCTCGGTGTCGAGTACGCCTTTGGCGCGAGCCCATTTTATAAATAAGGAGCGGAGATCCTCCTCGCTGTTCCATATTCTGTGATTTGCGATCTCCTCCTGCAGCCATCCGCAGCCATTCACGAAATGGTTGCCGCCGCCCATAGAGCGGTAAGAATTCATCACCACCCGATAGACGCGTTCAGGGTCAAATGACGATCCGTCAGCCATGCTGATGACTGTGACACGCTCACCATAAGGTTTGTCCTTCTCAATCTGATAGACAATGCCTGCCGCACAATCAAAATTATAGATCGTATTCCTGATCTCATACGCATATTCGAGATGCGCCTTCACGTCACGGCCTGTCATTTCAACGATGGCAAGCGAGTTCTCAAAAGGATACCATTTGAAGAAATCGGACACTTTCAGCATTCCAGGCTCCAGATCATATCTGCGGCTGAGCGGTGCAGCCAGGGAAATGTCAGCACGCATACCATTTGCCTCCACCTCATCAAACTGACAGCGGTGGATCTCGTCAACCCAAAGGCAAGAACCATAAAAAACATCGTTGGGTGAGATTTTGAGCGGCAACACTGCAACATCCTGATTTTGGAACTGATCCGCGCGGTCAAGATAAGGTTGCAACATAGCAAGAAAATCAGAATCGGCCTCCTGCTCCAATGTAGGGAGAAGACCTATCTCTATTTGTGGACGGCTGTCTTTGGAGAGCGTCACATCAGCTTGAGCCAGACTGGCTCCTCGGGTACCAGAGTTGAGCACATACACCGTATCGCCCTCAATGTTAAGCACTTTCTCAGCTTTAGCCCGATGGTCGTGACCAAAAAAGACCAAATCAAAGCCAGGAACATTCTCAACAATCCATTTTGTGGAGTTCTCACGCCCCAATGGCGAATCCTCCGATAAGTTCTGCTCTTGAGGTTCCCATCCCGAATGGAAGAGACCCACCACCAAGTCAGGATGCTCCTTCTCGCGAATCACCTTAATCCAGTACGCTGCCGCCGATTCAGCCTGCTCGAAACGCAAGCCCGGACGCAGACGATCCGGCACCCAGGTCACCACGTATGGCGTAAGGAGACCCAACACAGCAATCTTGAAACCGTCACGCCGCAACACAATATATGGCTGCCAATAGGGTTTGCCCGTTGTCTCATCGATGACATTGGCGCAAATCACCGGCATCGTCAGCTCCGAGTACAGCCTGTCGAACATCTGCCTTCCAGCCTCCACATCATGATTTCCAACACCCACAACGTCATAGGGGAAAAAATTCAGGACGGAAGACACCAGATTAGGATGCTCGGCATCATGATTTGAGAGATACTGGTATGGTGTCCCCTGAAGGTTATCGCCATTATCCAACAGAATCAAATTCTGACCCAATTCAGCTTTTAATTTTCGAAGAACCGCGGCATCATTGGCAAATTCCTGGTAAGCTCCATGAGTGTCTGTGGTTTCAATAAAAGTCAAGGAGGTCGTCCGCTTTGAGGCGCAGGCCATGATTAAAGGTAAAATCAACATAAGAAGAGGGTATCGTTTCATAATAAAGCCTAAAAAAGAGGGTGTAAAGATACATTTTTTTCAAAAAGAGAACAAAATCAAAAAAAATTTCCTATTTTTGTAGCACGATTCCAAGTCTGAAGAAAGATGGCTGAAATGAGCATCATATTGTCCGAGATTGAGGTCAAGGTGAGGAAACTCATTGATGTCCGGCAGCAGCTCATCGAAGAAAACAGGCTGTTGGCAAGCGAGAACAAGGCACTTCGCGAGGAAAACGAGGCTTTGAAAGGAGCAAGTCAGGAGTTGCAAGATAAACTTAATAAAACAACAATTGTTAACGCACTCGGTAACAACGAGGAAGAGATAAAAGAAGGAAGGAAGCTCATCAGGGAACTCATCAAGGAGATTGATCAGTGCGTTTCGATTTTGAACACCAAAGAGTAAGTGAGATAAAGCGTCAGTAGCATGGATGAGATCACAATCAATATTGTCATTGCCGACAAGTCATACAAGCTGACTGTATCCAAAACTGACGAGGAGATGGTAAGGAAGGCGGCGTTGATGATCAATGAGAGGATTAAAGCATATTCGTCGCATTACGCATTCAAAGACATGCAGGACCTGCTGGCAATGACAGCGCTGCAATTCGCCACCTCAACGGTAAAATACGAATCGGAACTTGCTTACAGGGATCAAGATCTGGGACAAAAGCTCTACGAACTGAATTCTTTGCTGAGCACACAGTTATAAATGTTCTTTGAAATAAGATTCTGTCTGTCCGAACGCATCAGGTAAACTCAACATTATAAATTAAATCAATCGGTTTACTCGTGTCCTGTAAAAACAGGCCTCATCCTCTTAGGAGGAGCACTTTGGTGCCAGTGGACGTTTGCGCAGCGCGGAAGCCATAAGCGTATCTTTAGGGGTTTACTCTTATCCCTCAGGACAGACAGTTTCTTTTTCTTCTCTCACTCAACGCATCCGGGTAAAACAGAAGTAAAATGTTATTACTCAACGCATTCATTACAATCATCATCCCTATTGCAGCCCTCGTTGTAGGACTTGCCGTAGGTTATTTTCTCACAGCCACCTTGCTGAGAAAGGCTGTGACCAAGGAGGCTGACGCCTACCTTGAAGAGGCCAAGGAGAAAGCCGAAGTCATCAAAAAAGAACGCATCCTCCAAGCCAAAGAGAAATTCCTCCAAATGAAAGACGAACACGAAAAGGCTTGCAACGAACGCAAACGCGAGCTGCAAAAGACCGAAAACAAGGTCAACCAAATGCAGCAGCAAGCCAACCAGAAAATGGAGGAAATACAACGTAAGAGCAAGGAGATCCAATCAACGCAAGACAAGCTTACCGCACAGCAGGAAGCCATCACCAAACGCAAAGCCGACCTCGACCGTATCTATGAAGAAGAATCCAAGAAACTGGAAAGCATTTCAGGACTTTCAGTGAAAGACGCCAAAGACCAGCTGATTGAACTCATCAAGGATGACGCAAAGGCAGAGGCCATGGTCTATGTGAAAGAAATCACTGAAGACGCCAAGATGACTGCCCAGCAGGAAGCCAAGAAAGTTGTGCTGGAGACCATCCAGCGCACCGCCGCCGAAACCGCCATTGAGAACACCGTGAGCGTGTTCAACATTGACAATGACGAGATTAAAGGGCGCATCATCGGTCGTGAGGGACGCAACATCAGGGCTCTCGAATCCCTCACCGGCGTTGAGATCATCATCGACGACAGTCCGGATGCCATCCTGCTCTCCGGCTTCGATCCCATCCGCCGCGAGATTGCCCGCCTGTCGCTCCAGAAACTCGTCACCGACGGGCGCATTCACCCCGCACGTATCGAGGAAGTGGTTCACAAAGTGGAAAAGCAAGTGGAACAAGAGATCATCGAGACTGGCAAACGCACCGTCATCGACCTCGGCATCCACAACATGGCCGCCGACCTTATCAAGATGATCGGACGCATGAAATACCGTTCGTCATACGGACAAAACCTATTGCAGCACTCCATTGAGGTCGCCAAGCTGAGCGCCACCATGGCTGCTGAACTCGGCTTGAACCCCAAGACCGCTAAGCGTGCCGGTCTGCTCCACGACCTCGGCAAGGTGGCCGAAAACGAGGAAGAGCTGCCGCATGCCATCCTCGGCATGAAGGTCGCCGAAAAATTCAAAGAAAAACCCGATGTGTGCAATGCCATTGGAGCCCACCACGACGAAATCGAGATGGACACCCTCATCGCCCCAATCGTGCAGGTATGCGACGCCATCTCCGGCGCACGTCCCGGCGCACGCCGCGAGGTCGTAGAAGCCTACATCCAGCGCCTTAACAAGCTGGAAGAGATGGCCATGAGCTACCCAGGCGTGGTAAAGACCTACGCCATCCAGGCCGGCCGTGAGCTTCGCGTCATTGTAGGAGCCGACAAAGTCACCGACCAAGACGCCGACCGCATCGCCTACGACCTCTCTAAACAGATTCAGAACGAAATGACCTATCCAGGCCAAATCAAAATCACGGTGATCCGCGAAACCCGCGCCGTGAGTTTCGCCAAATAAAGCACAAAACGACAGAATTATTTTTGATGTGCGTAGGGGCGGATTTGATGTCCGCCCCTACTTTTTTTGTTTTTCAATGAAACATTTTGGTGTTTTTTATTACATCGTTTCAGAAAACAAATAAAACACATCATGAAAGAGTCATTTTTATATTATCTTTGGGAGAACCGACTCCTCACAGGAATACTTCAGACCGCATCGGGGCTGCCTGTGGAGATTGTCAACACAGGATTTCGCAACACCAACTCAGGACCTGACTTTTTAGAGGCAAAGGTCAAAATCAGAGGACAGCTGTGGGCGGGACATATCGAAATCCACGTGAAGACATCTGACTGGAACCGACATGGACATCAGTATGACAAAGCCTATCAGAACGTCGTGCTGCACGTGGTATATGAAAACGACACAACCGTGAACAGCATCCCTGTACTGGAACTGAAAGGTCATTTCGACGCATCACTTTATGGTCGTTACGAGAAGTTCATGGCTATGCAACATTGGATCGCTTGTGAGCGACACCTGGAAGAAGTAAAAGAATTCACTAAAAGCATCTGGCTTGAGAGAATGGCCATTGGACGACTTGAAGAAAAATCAAGAAGCGTGGCAAAACTATTGGAAAGCAATAAGTTCGACTGGGAAGACACTTTTTACAGGCTACTGCTGCGCTACTTCGGGATGAAGGTCAATAACGAAGCCTTCGAGACGTTGGCTTCACTCCTGCCCCTCAAAACCATGTTGAAACACGCCGACAACCTTACGCAAGTGGAAGCCATGTTGTTGGGATGTGCCGGGTTCCTGGAGATTGAGAGCGACGAGAAATATCCACAGCTATTGAAACGCGAGTTCGCCGCGATGCGCTCTAAATTCAACCTGCTGACCTTACCCTTGGAACGATGGAAGTTCATGAGAATGCGGCCTGTGAATTTTCCAACAGTACGGTTGGCACAACTTGCACAGATGATCCACCAACATGGATGCTTGTTTTCAAAAATCAAAATGGCTGAAACGGTTACTGAGGCAAAAAACTTGTTTGACGTGACAGCATCTGAATATTGGGATTCGCATTTTCGGTTTCAGCCCCCTATAGGACTGTCACATTGCGACAAACCTACACATTGTGACAACCCAGCCAAGCCAAAACACCTTGGAGATGGTACCGCTAACGTGTTGATGATCAATGCCGTCATCCCCATGCTGTTCTGTTACGGACAATTCCATAAAGATCAGTCTTATTGCGAAAAAGCACTGCGTTTTCTGGAAGACATCGCTGCTGAAGACAATACCATCATCCGTCATTTTTCCGACATCGGATGGACGGCTGAAAACGCCATGCAATCACAAGCGCTACTGCATCTTTACAACATGTTTTGCCGTCGAAAAAAATGTTTGGAATGCAGTATTGGGAATGCCATTTTACGGGGAGGATGAGAAAATCAATCGTCCTCTTCCAAGAAGAAAATCTCTTCAACGGATTTCCCGAACACCTGCGCCATCTTCAAGGCCAAGACCGTGGAAGGCACATACCGCCCTGATTCTATGGCGTTTATCGACTGTCGGCTCACACCAATAAGCTTAGCCAAATCCTCTTGTGTGAGGTCTTTTTCGGCCCGCGCCACTTTCAAACGGTTCTTCATTTCGCGCCTCCTTTGTTGAAACGGTGCAATTCGATTTGGAACTTGATGATGAACAGGATGAGGAAGACGAAGAACACCATATAAGGCACAACAATATACGGCATGCCATACACCAACAACGTGGCAAGGATGAACAGCACTGCGGTGATGTAGGTAGACCATACAAGAGTTTGCTCGCGGACATGAGTCACAAACTCGTCTTCCACCTTTTCCATCGAAAATCCAATGAAAATCAAGCCAACGGTTAAGACGGGGATGATGATAGACAAAATTGTTGTCGTTGCCATCACAAAGAAGCCATGAGGCGCAGGATCATCGTCCATAAACTCAAAGGCACCGTCGTAATACAAGGCAGGCAACTTGAAAGAAAGATGCGGGAACCAGATTTTTTCAGCAACATAAAGTGCCACTGCTGCAATAACTAACACCCATCCAATC
>JAEEGL010689896.1_pt1 | contig 23724 bp, 18 predicted proteins | sample 9134231 | NCBI WGS metagenome assembly JAEEGL01 (sample SAMN16246548, study PRJNA631951) | gut metagenome | biome: gut microbiome; feature: rumen; material: fiber-attached | host: Bos | place: Iran: Karaj | collected 2018-10 | reverse complement strand
TATGTTCCCAAGAACTCTTCATTTAGAAACAATCGCAGTACTAAAGCTTGATGATGAATTAGAATATTTAGAGAATTTAGTAAAAGAAAATAAAAAGAATAATACTAAAAAATATAATGAAAATAAATTAAGATATATTCCCAAGGCAGATATCGAAATGATGAGAGAAGATAGATATGAGGCCGAAGGATTTAGGAATAATAAAAAGAAAAAGCATTAATAAATAATTATATTGTGTAGAAAATGAATGAATCAAGGCATAAATTAAAAGGTTTAATTTCGCATAATTAGACCTTTTTTGTTTGGAATAAATGATATATAATTATGTTATTATGAAACGATAATTGAAAAATAAAAGGAGAATTGAAATGGATTATTATTCATATAATAATGTTTTTAATTATATAATTCTACAATCTAAATTTAAAAATGAAGGAAAAAAAGCAATCGTAATTAGTATTAATCCTATGCTTAAGAAAGTAGTAATACCTGAAAAAATAGATGAAATTAAAGTTGGAACAATTCTTCCTTATGCATTAAGGAATGCTGAAATAGAAGAAATAGATGCTTATGGATATTTAGAAAGATATGCAATTTATAATTGCAACAGCTTAAAAAAAGTGAAAATACATATAGGATGTAGTTCCTGTTGTATTTTAGATTGCCTAAATGCGGAAGAATTAGAGCTGCCAATACATTACCCTATGAATCCGATTGAAAGTATTTTTTCTTTTTCTCCGCGCTATGAAGAAAAAGTAGGTTCTGTATTAGATGATGACGGAACTATTTATGGTATTGATGGAAAATATCATAGAAAAATGTATAATCAATATGGATTTAGTAGTTATTTACCATGTAAATTAAAAAAAATAAGTTCAACATCAATTAACGATGTAAATAAGTTTTTAGAAGATTGTAGTGAATATAGATATGTTGAAATAATTCAACTTAACGACAATAGAATTGTTAGAGAAGTTCCAACATACACACCACAAAATAAATTTTTGATAAAACTAGAAGAAAGGACTCGTGATAATTATAAATATTATATATTAAATGATACAGCAATTTTGTATGGACTTGTTGATGAAAAAATAGAAATATTTGAGTTGTGTGAAGAATACATTGATGGATATAAGATTGAAATTTCTGATAGGTTGTTATCAGGTAATATTAATATTAAAGAATTAGTTATACCAAGTTCGGTTAAAATTTCAATAAAAAATATGTTTAATTTAAGAAAAATTTTATTTATTCCAACAAATAATATTGAAAAAAAATATGTATGTGATTGTCCAAACATAGAAGAATTAGAAATAGATGATATCTTGAGTATTGAATTTAGTTCTGAATTATTTGGACTCTATAATAACAAAACAATAGATTCAATAATTTACGATGAAAAACATGATTCTCGAACAGTATTTACTGGTGGATATACTAATCATTCAGAGTTTAGGCTCGAATTTTATACAATTTCTTTGTCTTTTAAATTCCCACATTCTTTAAAAAAAATAGTAGTTGATAATCGCGAAATAGTCGAAGAACGAATTATTGAATCTAACAAAAAAGTGTTGGAAGGAATAGAAAAATTTAACGAAAATATTGATTTAGTTGTAATATAGTTTTTGTAGGCTTACTATTTTGACATTTAATTATTTATCATGAATTTTTTAAGAATGCTTTTTTCATAAGAAATAAATTATAAATTCTATTACAGTCCAAACAGCAGTAGAAAATGAATAAACGGAAGCATAAATTAAAAAGTCTAATTTCACTAAAATTAGACTTTTTTGTTAGATGAAAATAATGTATAATGAATTTGCTTTGAAAACAATTTTTAAGAAAAGTGTAAGAGGGATAATATAGTGGAGCGATTAGATGAGTTCGATGCTTTTTGTAATATATTAAATAATGAACGTTATGACGGTAAAATTGTTTTGGATTTGGATGCATTTGAGAATGAAAATGAATTATTATCATGGAATGAAAATGAGAAAATTTATGAAATGATACATACTTTATCTGTCCAATATTTTGAAGCGAGTGAATTAACGTTTGAAATGATATTTGGAAAAAGAAGAAATAACATAATAATAGACTGCTGTTCGTTTCCAGCTCTTTTTATGCTAAGACATTCTTTCGAATTGCTGATTAAAGCACTTTTAGTAAAACAATTAGGAAATAAGGCATTTGAGCATTTTTGTAATTATAAGCATTCAATATATGATTTGGCTATTTTAATTAATCCAACTAAATATAAAGATAATGTAGAATGGGATTATCTGTTGGAGTTTTGTAAAAATGTAGACAAAAAGGATGTATCTGGAGATCTATTTAGATATCCGTTTGATAATGAGTTTTTAAGTGACTATAAAAATAAGTTTTTGGATGTTTTTTCAATGTATCAAATATTTGGTTTATATTATTCATATTTAGAAAATGAATATAGTGGAAATATGGTATTAGATGCTAAAGTTGTTGAAAAAATTAAAAGTGAAAGAAATGTAAAAAATAACGAATATTTAGTAGAAGCACCACATGGTTATGGCTATTGTATGATTTGGGAAATGCAAGAGGATTATCCAGGATTTAAACAAATTGAAGGATATGAAACTATTGGTAGATATCTAAATTATTGTTATACTAAAGATAATAAAAATGTTGTTTTTCCAATGTTATTTGTTTATAGACATCTAGTAGAGATTTCATTAAAGGATTTTCTTTTTCACAGAACTGACGCTTTTAGAAAAGAAGTTGATAAAACTAATTCTTCAACAAATTTAAAAAGAGTATATTATAGGGGACATGAATTTGCTAAGAGTATAATAAGAGATGCTAAATCTATTATGACATTTTTATCAAGTGAAAATAAGTGGCCTATTACTCAAGTTGATGACTTCATATCTCAAATAAATATACTGAATTCTTTAGATAGATATTCAATGAAGTTTAGGTTCCCGATATATAAAGGTGGAGAAAAATTAAAATATGAAAGAATAAATATTAATAGTTTTTGTATTTTATGTGAACAATGTCATGCTTTTATCGAAGAATGCTCAGCTGCTTGTGAAGAAATAGAAGAATACATTAATATTGCTCTTTCTGAGCAAGCTGAATATGAGGCTGAATATCTAAGCGAAATGAATGATTACTATAATTTTTATTACGATTAATGTGAAAATTAATATGATATATTCCTAATATAACTATATATATGTTCTTGTGACTATATGAATGAAGAATGTTACGCTTTGTTGATTTTTGTATGTTATTGCTTAACCAAAATCACCTTCAATTATATGATCCCACACGTTGAAACAATCGCAGTACTAAAGCTTGATGATGAATTAGAATATTTAGAGAATTTAGTAAAAGAAAATAAAAAGAATAATACTAAAAAATATAATGAAAATAAATTAAGATATATTCCCAAGGCAGATATCAAAATGATGAGAGAAGATAGATATGAAAAAACTGGGAATAAGAATCAAAAGAAATATAAATAATAAATAGCACTTTTATCGTTTGATAAAGGTGCTTTTTTCTATTTATTGTTTTCTTAAAATATGTTAAAATAAATAATAATATTAAAAAACAATTTAAATAATTAAATAGTAAAAATAGAGGTGTTATAATGAACGAACACAATTTTATTTTTGGTAGTAAAAAAAGACTAATTTTAATTGCGGAAGATGAATATGTTAATCGTGAAATATTAGGAAATATTTTAATGAGCGACTATGACATAATATACGCAGAAGATGGTAATAAGGCTTATGAATTAATGAAGGATAATAGTGATAAGCTTTCTTTAATTTTGCTTGATTTAATAATGCCAGGACTTTCTGGACTAGATTTATTAAAGAAAGTTAAGGATGATAATAAATTATCTAATATTCCAATTATTGTAATAACATCTGATTCTATGTCAGAAGAAACTAGTCTATCTTTAGAAGCCGCAGACTTCATCCCAAAGCCATATCCAAGAGAAACAGTAATTAAGGCAAGAATCAAAAGAACAATTATGCTATATGAGGATAGAAGGATTATTAATTATACAGAAAGAGATATTTTAACTAGACTTTATAATAAGGAATATTTCTACCAATATGCATCTATACTTGATACATATTATAAGGATACTAATATGGATGCCTTAGTTATTGATATTAGACATTTCCATATAATTAATGATAGATTTGGAATGTCTTATGGCGATAAGGTATTAAAAGCTACGGCAGATATCCTAAAAGAAATAGTCAAAAAAATAAATGGAATAGTATGTCGTAAGGAAAAGGATACATTCATGATTTATTGTAATCATCAGGATAACTATTCATTTATACTTGATGAGTTAAAAAAGGAAGATTCAAGTATAATTTATCGTATTGGTATATATGAAAATGTTGATAAGAATACTGATATATCAATAAGATTTGATAGGGCAAAGCTCGCATCAGATAGAATAAAAACATCTATTAATAAAAATATAGAATATTATAATGAGAAGATGCGTGAAAAGGAGCTATATGAAGAACAGCTAGTTCACGACTTTGAAAGTGCTCTAAGAAACAATGAATTTAAGGTATTTTATCAGCCTAAATTCAATATTGAGGATAATACTCCATACCTATCTAGTGCGGAGGCGTTAGTTAGATGGTTCCATCCTAGCTTAGGCTTTATCTCACCTGGAGACTTTATTCCACTTTTTGAGGAAAATGGATTAATTCAGAGACTTGATAAATTTGTATGGTGTGAGGTTGGAAAGAAGCTAAAGGAATGGAAAGATAATTTAGGTTTCTTTGTTCCTGTATCAGTTAATGTATCAAGAATTGATATGTATGAGCCTGATTTCATTAATACTTTAATGGATATTATTAATTCAAATAATTTAACTACAAAGGATATCTATCTTGAAATAACAGAATCAGCTTATACAAGTGATTCTGATCAAATGATTGAAATTGTTAATGAATTAAGAGGCTTAGGCTTTAAGATTGAAATGGATGATTTTGGAACTGGTTATTCATCACTTAATATGATATCAGAGCTTCCTATCGATGTATTAAAGCTTGATATGGTCTTTGTAAGAAATGCTTATAAGAAAAACGATACTAAGATAGTAGAATTTATAATCGATATAGCTAAGTATTTAAATGTTCCAACTATCGCTGAGGGTGTTGAAACTAAAGAACAGGTTGATTCACTCAAGACTTTAGGTGTTGATATTATTCAGGGCTATTATTTTTCTAAGCCAATACCTGATATTGAATTTGAAAAATTTATTATAGATAGAAGGAATAAATTATGATTTCTATAGAAAAGCTAAATGAATTTGGAGTAAATACTAGGGAAGGCTTAGATAGATGCTTAAATAAGGAAGATTTCTATTTTAGATTAATTACTAAAGCTATAGAAGATGAATCATTTTTGAAGCTAAAAGAAGAAATAGAAAATAAGAATTATGAAGAAGCATTTAAGATAGCACATTCATTAAAAGGTGTATTTGGAAATCTATCAATTACACCAATTTATGAAATAGTATTTGAATTAACAGAATATTTAAGAAATAAAAGTGATATAAATTATAAATCTTATATTGATAAATTATTAGAAAAAAGAAATGAGTTAATTAAAATAATTAACGAATAATTATTGGTGAAATTATGAAAAAGATATGGATTGGAATTGTTAACATTTTAATAATGCTATTAATTGTCGTATCCGTTATCATATACGTTAATATTGATCATGCTAAGGTATATGAAAAGGAAGTCAAAACATTTGAAAGCACTGCGATTAGAATGAATAATATGACAGAGAACTATCTAAAAAGTGAACAAGATATATGTGATAACTGGGCAAATTATATTAATTCCAAGTCATTATCTATAGATGAGTCACTAGATTTTATAGTTACATCTAAAAAATCACCTAGTGCGTCTGCCCATATTATTTATAAGGATACTTTAACAGGTTTATCCTCAAACGCATCAGTTAGAGATTCTTCTAATTTTACAGTTTCTTATAGTCAAATAGGTATATTTGATAGCAAAGACTGGATATCAGAATCCTCTGATTCAATTAATGTATCAAGAGCTTATACAAATCCTATTAACGCAGTACAGTCTATGGCGTTTTTAAGAAGTGTTAAGGTTAATGAATCAGGCACATTAAAGGATGCCTATTTATTAAGAGTAATTCCAGTTTCAATTATTAAGGATAAGTGGGCTACAACCCAAGAGGGTGCCGAAAATATTAACTTGTGCTTAATTGATAAAGAGGGTAATTATATTATTCGTGATACAGCCTATAAGAATTCTAATTTCTTTGAATTCTATAAATCATATAATTCTAAAAATGAAAAGGAAATAGATGCCTTAAGAGAAACTATAATTGGTAATAGTGGCACATTTGGAATGAAAAATTCATTTGGTAAAACATGTGTGATTGCCCATACTCCAATTGGAACAGTAGGTGGTTGGGTATTACTAAGCTATATAGATATGTCACACCTACTTGTAAATAATGATAACTGGATGCTAGTAGGTATTATTTCAATTGGTTTACTTGCCTTATTTATAGTTGATTTAATATATATGAATCATTTCTATATTAAATTAAAGATTTTATCTAAAGAGGCAGATGAGGCTAATAGAGCTAAGACTAAGTTTTTATCTACTATGTCACATGATATAAGAACACCTATGAATGCGATAGTAGGATTAACTACCCTGACTGAAAAGAATATAAATGATACAAATTTAGTCAGGGATTATAATAGAAAAATCGCACTTGCAAGTGATCACTTACTTACATTAATAAATGACATCTTAGATATATCAAAGGTAGAAAGTGGAAAGATAAGCTTAAATCCAATATCATTTTCTTTAGTTGAAATGATAGAAAATTTAGTTAATATATCTCATTCTATTATTAAAGAAAAGGAAATTGATTTTAGCTTTAATGTTAAAAATATTGCACAAGAATATTTATACGCAGATAAATTAAGACTAAATCAAATATTTATAAATATACTATCTAATGCGATTAAATATACAGAAAATAAAGGTTCAATTACTATAGATTTAATTGAAGAGAATAAGGATAGTGAATATGTCACTCTAACATATATTGTAAGTGATACAGGAATTGGAATGACTCAAGAATTTATGGCTAAGATGTATGATCCATTTGTTCGTGAAACTGATAGTAGAATAAATAGAATTGAAGGTACAGGCTTGGGTCTTGCTATAACTAAAAAGATGGTTGACCTAATGAATGGTAAAATTGAATGTGAAAGTGAAATTGATAAGGGTACTAAATTCACAATCACACTTGATATAAAGAAGGATTCTAGTGAATCAGTTGATATGAAGCTTAATGATATTAATGTATATGTAATTGATGATGATGAAAAGTCACTTGAAACTGCGAAGTCAATCATTGAATCACTTGGTGGAAATGCAATTACATCAAATAGAGAGAATTTATCAGATAATAAAGCTGATATTATCTTATTTGATTTAAAGCTTAATGATAAGTCTGGAATAGAATTACTAGGAAAACTTAAAAAAGAGTGTAATATTCCAATCATAATAACATCTATTTATGATTTATCAGATATTGATATAAAAACTAATGGATTTATATCAAAGCCATTATTTAAATCAACTCTTTATAAGAAAATAAATGATATTTTAAATATTAATAAGGAAATCAACTATAAGGCTGATGATTATTCTGATTTAGAGGGAATGAATATATTAATAGCTGAGGATAATGATATTAATTATGAAATCATTAATGAAATGCTAAATATGTATAAGATTAATACATATAGAGCAGTAGATGGATTGGAATGCTTAAATATAATTAAGAATTCAGCGTGTGATCAATATAATTTAATATTTATGGATATTCAAATGCCAAAAATGAATGGACTTGAGGTTACTAAAAATATAAGAGAATTAGATAGTGAAGTTAAGAATATACCTATTATCGCGATGACCGCTGATGCATTTTCTGAAAATATCAATGAATGCATATCTGCAGGTATGAATTCTCATATATCAAAGCCTATTGATTTAAATATTGTATTAAAGGAAATTAGAAGAATAAAGGAGGATAAGAAATGAAAAAATTAGCCACTGTTTTAATGACTTCTTTATTGGGGTTTGGATTATTCTCATGTGCAAGTAGTAATAATGAATTTAAACCAAGATATGATACTACGAAGGAATATCAGGTTAATGTTGTAGGACATTATTCTAACTTTGAGGCACTCGAGGCTGAAATTGTTAGATTTAATGAATACTATCCAAACGCAGAAATTAATTATACTCGTTTAGATGATTATAATGATGTTATTATGACCGCCTTAAGTAGCGAAAACGCTCCAGATATTTTCTTTACTTATCCATGGTGGATAGAAGATACAAAATATAGTGAATTATTCTCATGTACTGAGGATTTATTAAAGGTTGATGGTATTAATCTATCAATTATAAGAGAAGGATTAGTATATAAAAAAGGTGAAGAAATGCCAATGGTTCCAATATACGCAACTACATATGGAATGATGGTAAATGAGGATTTATTTACTAAAGAAAATATTAGCATTCCTAATTCCTATAATGAATTAATAACTGCGTGCCAATCATTTAAGGATAAGGGATATCAAAATGTAATGATGGGTCACACATCAATGATTATGTATCCTATGTATTTCCCACATGTTTGTTATAAAATAAAGGATAATAAGACTGCGATTACTGAACTTAATAATTTAAATAGTAGCGCAGGAGAATATTTAAGAGATTCTTTAAATTTAGTTTCTGATTTTATGGGTAAAGGATTTATTAATTTAGATAATTGCAAAGCAATTAAAGATGACTATGAGGAAACAGTTAAAAGATTCTTCCAAGGTGATGTTCCTATGATGCTATCAAAAGGTCAAACTGTATCTGCAACTAAAAAAGGAGAGCGAAAATATGAACAATTTTCTGTAAATCCTTTTAAATATAGCTTTAGACCAGTACCAATGCTTGATAATGGTGGAGTATTCTATAATAGTGTCAATTTATGCTTTTCTGTAAATAAGAATAGTGAAAATGTGAATATGGCCAATGAATTTATGAGATTCTTAATTAGTAATGAAGAATTAGGAAATATGGCTAAAATAAAAAGATTATTAACTCCAACAAAGGATTTGTCATTCGATAATATATATAGCTCATTTTCAAATGCTTATCCAATTTACGCATCTAATTTAGGATTAAATGATACTGCAGATCAAAAAATCAGAAACGCAGGAAGTAAGGTTGCGCAAGGAAAATCAAGTATAGAAGATGCCATAGCAAACTGGGCAGCATAATAGAATATTGGCTACATATCTTTATTTTTTAGTTAATTTGTAGTATAATAACAACAACTATTAAATCTATTTAAAAACTAAAAGGAGAAAGAAATATGAAATTTAAAGCAATTGGTTTACTTTTTTTATCAGTTTTTTGCCTTGCTTCATGTAGTGGTAATAATGAATCCACTCCAGGTGCTTCAACATCAGCGCCAGAATCAAGTCAAACAGTAAGATACTTTGGAAATCTAACTTTCTTAGAGCAGGGTCAAGCTAGAATTGATTTATTTAACATAGATATTAATATAAGCTATGGAAATCAAGCTATAACTGCTCCTTATACAATTGTTACACTTAACGATAATGCAAATATAACAGGAAGCCAAAACACAGCTCATGAGGATTCTTATTACGTATTAACATGCTTTGAAAAGAGCAGTGTTATTGAACAACAAGTGGTTGATTGTGCTGGTGGAATAGAAGGAGATCATATTTTAGAATATCTAGAAATGCTATCTAATGATTTAAAAGGTTTCGAAAGAGCATATATTTCTATATGTAAAGGCGCACCTACATGGACACATGGATTAAACGCTAGATTAGATAGCGATTTAGAGGCTGAATCTGCACAAGAACAAGCTTAAAATTATTTATTATTAAATGAAAGGATGGTGTATATGCAAAGTATAGAAGAAAAGAAAACCCAAAATAATGTAATCGTAAAAACATGCTATATGACTGACTTAGCATATGCACTTATAAGATTAATATGTATACCTATATTTTTTGTAGTAGGCGCGAATATTTTGGCATATATAAGTATAGGAAGTGTAGTAGTATATATTTTATACTTACTAATATTAAAATATAAAAAGTATTATCTTTATGCTCTTGCGTGTGGAAATGAGTTTATTATATATGCTAGTGCGATAACAATATTATCTGGATTTTCGACAGGATTCTATTTAAATATAGTAGGTTTAAGTATAGTATCATTTTTTACAGTTTATTTTTCATTTAAGGAAAGGAAAATTAGCGGTGCAGTAAAATGGACTATAACGTCACTTTTAATTTGTATAGGACTTCAAATATATTGTACATTTGGACCTGTTTATTATAGTGGTTTTCCTGTTTGGGCTGTATCAGTTTTATTTGGCATAAACTTAGTTGTAGTATTTGAATTTATTATTTTCTATTTATTAATATTTACTAAGTATGCAATGACACTAGAAAATAAGATAAAGAATGAATCAAGAGTAGATCAATTAACTAAAATATCAAATAGATATGATTTATTTAATTATCTAGATTCAATAGAGAATAAAACTGATTATGCACTTTCAATATTTGATATTGATGATTTTAAAAAGGTAAATGATACATATGGCCATGTATGTGGAGATTATATATTAAAGGAAATCGCTAATATCATTAAAACAAATTGTAACGAAAGCTTTGTTTCAAGATATGGTGGCGAGGAATTTATAATCATCACAAAAATATATGGTGATATAAATACAGCCTATGAGCTTTTAGAAAAAATAAGAAATCTAATTGCAAATAATAAATTTGAATTTGAAAATCAAACTATTAATATTACAATCAGTGTCGGAATAGAAAAATATGATTCTGATATAACAATTGAAAAATGGATAGATCTTGCCGATTCTAAATTATATAGGAGTAAGGAATCAGGAAAGAATAAAACAACAATGTAAAATACTGAAGCCATATTGAAATGGCCTCAGTATTTTTTTGTTATATTTTTATAAAAAATACTTGATTTTATAGATTTGATAGCATAAAATTAAATTGTATAAAATTAAAGGAGATAAAAATTATGAATATTTATGATTTTAAGATGACAAATAATAAAGGCGAAGAAGTAGATTTCAATAAATATAGAGGTAAGGTATTGTTAGTTGTTAATACCGCAACAGGCTGTGGCTTTACTCCACAATATAAGGGATTACAAGAAATGTATGATAAATATAAGAATGAAGGATTTGAAATCCTAGATTTCCCTTGTAATAGCTTTTTATTCCAAGCACCAGGATCTGATGAGAAGATTGATGGCTTCTGTACATTAAAATATAATACAACATTTGAAAGATTTACTAAGTCAAAGGTAAATGGTAAGGATGCAAATGATGTATATAAGTATTTAACTAGTAAAGAATCAGGATTCCCTGGTAAAATTAAGTGGAATTTTACAAAGTTCTTAATTGATAGAGAAGGTAAAGTTGTTAATAGATTTAAGCCTAGCATGAAGCCTGAAAAGTTTGAAGAAGAAATATCTAAATTAGTATTAAATAAGTAAGAATAATTATTCGCCCCTTGAATAAGGGGCTTTTATTTTGCTTACAAATTTCATAATATGTATTATGTTTTTCAATTAAAATCGAAAACGTTTAAGGAAATCGTTTACAAATGTAAATTTTAATGATAGAATAGTATCGATAGAGGCAAATTTTAACTTGGAGGACAATTATGGCAAGTTTGAGTTTGAAGCACATTTACAAAGTTTATGATAATGGATTTAAGGCAGTAAATGATTTCTGTATGGATATTGCCGACAAAGAGTTCATCGTTTTCGTTGGTCCTTCTGGATGTGGTAAGTCAACTACATTAAGAATGATCGCAGGATTAGAAGAAATCACTGCAGGTGAACTTTCAATTGGTGATGTTGTTGTTAACAAATATTCACCAAAGGATAGAGATATTGCAATGGTATTCCAAAGTTATGCATTATACCCACATATGACTGTATATGATAACATTGCATATAGCTTAAAAATCTCTAAGGTACCAAAGGATGAAATTGATAAGCGTGTTAGAGCCGCAGCTGAAAGCTTAAATATCACTGAATATTTAGACAGAAAGCCAAAGGCTTTATCAGGAGGTCAACGTCAAAGAGTTGCCCTAGGACGTGCAATCGTTAGAAATCCTAAAGTATTCTTACTAGATGAACCATTATCAAATCTAGACGCTAAACTTCGTGCATCAATGAGAAGTGAAATTACTAAACTACATCATAGATTACAAACAACATTTATCTACGTAACACATGACCAAGTTGAGGCCATGACAATGGGTACTAGAATTGTAGTTATGAAAAACGGATTTGTTCAACAAATCGATACTCCAAAGAATATTTATAGCTACCCTGCAAATAAATTCGTTGCTGGATTCATCGGAACTCCACAAATGAATTTCTATGATGCAGTTTATGATGTAGATGGAGATAATATTTATTTAGACTTAGGATTTGGTAAAATTAGATTATTACCTGAATTCCTACCAAAGATTAAAGATCAAATGATAGCTTCTGGAAAAAAGCTATGTGTTGGTATTAGACCAGAAAATATTTTCTTATATGATGAAAAGATGGATACTGAAAAGTTAGATATCTTAGAGGCAAAGGTTACAGTTGTTGAAGCATTAGGTTCTGAAACTATCGTATATGCTGATTTAGCAAATAGAGAAAGTGATGATATTACTGATAATTCAACAGAAGTAAGAATTAAGATGCTTTCTAATTTTGATGTTAAAGTTGGAGATACCGTTAAGGTTGCCATCGATTTAACAAGAGTACATCTATTCGATATTGAAACAGAAGAATCAGTAATTCAAAGAATTCCTGAAGTATTCTCAACTGAAGCAACTATTGAGGGTGGCGTATTATCTGCATTTGGTACTAAGTTGCCACTTCCAGAAGCAATTAAGTCACAAGTTCATGATGGAATATGTACAGTTACTGTACCAACTGAAGCAGTTGAGCTTGGTGGTAAATTTGTTGGTGAAGTTGTTCAAAAGGATGTTGTTGATACACAAAATCTTTATTGGATCAAGAGTGGTAAGGGTATAGTATTCATTAAGACTCCGCTTGATGTTGAATTATCAGGTAAGATTAACTTTGGTGTTAATATTGCTGCTATGAAGATTATAGGCGCTGATTTCACAGTAGATAGAATTAATCTACTTGCTAAGCTTCCTGTGACAGCACAATTACCAAATAAGACTCAATTACAATTTGTAAGTAATGAGGATATCTTTGATGTTCCATTTGATGTTGCACAAAAGATGTTCAATACAAAGGGTAAAAAACTACTAAAGACTAAATTATCAGTATTATTCAATACAGATAATGATGGTCCAGTTCATTTCAAGGCTAAAGTACTTGAAGTATTAGATTATGGTGATTTCAAGTATGCTAAGGTTGATTATAACGGAAATCAATTCTTCGTTGTAGATAATGGCTTTAATCCTGGTGAAATGGTTACAGTTAACTTAGATTTAGATGATTCATTAATCAAGGATGAGGATACTGATATTATCTTAGTTGGTACTGAACCTAGAAAACTACAAAAGTCAGTAAAGGATGATTCTAATGCTGAAGCACCAGCTGATGAAGTAGTTGAAGAAAAGGTTGAAGCAAAGCCTGTAGTAGAGGTTAAAGAAGCAGAAGCTGCACCTCAAGAGGAAGAACCAAAAGCTGAAGAAACTCCTGCTGAAGCAGAAGCTGAACCAGAAACTGATAAATAATATTAAATAACAATTAGAAATAATGCTTGGCATGAGCCAAGCATTTTCTTTTTGTCTTTAATTATATTTTCTCCTGTAAAAAGAGAAATAGGCCCCTTTCGGGACCTATTTCAAAAAAGAAAGAAGAAATTATAAAGATATATCTACATTGACTTCAGATTGATTCTTATCGAATGGTATGACTTTTCCCTCGATTGACTTATTATTTATAGTCATCAGATATTTACCTGAAGCAGTGTTAGTAATATTGATATTGTATTTAACTCCTCTGAAGATTCTAGTAACCTTTGCGTTCTTAATCTCCTTTGGAAGATGTGGATCTATCATTAATCCATCATAATCTGGCTTAATACCTAATATTGCTTGGCTTGCGGCATACATTGTCCAAGAAGCAGTACCAGTTAACCAGCTGTTCTTAGCCTCACCATAGTTCTTAGCATCTCTACCTGCGATAGTTTGAGAATAAACAAATGGTTCAGTCTTATGTATCTCAGAAACTTCCTCTAAGTATGCAGGACAATTTCTTCTATATACATCGAATGCTCTTTCATTATTTCCAATTACTGTATTTGCTATAACAATCCATGGGTTATTATGACAGAATACAGAACCATTTTCCTTATATCCCATTGGATATGATGATACTTCACCAAGTTCAATGTGGTATTCCTTATAGCAAGGATGAAGGATTTCTACACCATAATCATTAGTTAGAATCTTTTCTACTGAGTCAAGTGCCTTTTTACCATAGCCTAAATCCTCACCGATTCTTGCCATAGTACAGAAGCCTTGTGGTTCAACGAATATTTGACCATCTTCGCATTCATGGCTACCAACCTTGTGCTCAAATGCATCATAAGCTCTTACGAACCATTCGCCATCCCAACCATATTTAATAGTAGCATCTTCAACAGATTTAACTTCTTTTAAAATCTTTGTAGCTTCATCATTCTTACCTATATTCTTAAGAATTGTTGCGAATTCCTTTCCATATAGAACAAACATACCTGCGATAAATACTGATTCAGCCTTACCTGATTCAAAGTTAGAAGCAGTTTGGAATGATTCACCTGGAGTTTTAGAGAAACAGTTTAAATTTAAACAGTCGTTCCAGTCAGCTCTACCAATAAGTGGAAGTCCATGTGGACCTTTATGAGTAATAATATAATTTAATGATGCTCTTAAGTGATCAATAAGAGGCTTTTCTGAACCTTCCTTATTATTGAAAGGAGTAGGATCATCAAGTATTGTATAATCTCCAGTTTCCTTAATATATTGGCTTACTGCAGCGATTAACCATAATGGGTCATCATTAAATCCACCACCGATATCTGCATTACCACGTTTAGTAAGTGGTTGATATTGGTGATAAGTAGAACCATCTTCAAATTGAATAGAAGCAATATCCTTAATACGCTCTCTAGATTTTTCTGGAATTAGATGTAAGAAGCCTAGTAAGTCTTGGCAGCTATCTCTAAATCCCATACCTCTACCTGTACCACTTTCATAATATGATGCAGATCTAGACATATTAAATGTAACCATACATTGATATTGATTCCAAATATTAACCATACGGTCAAATTTTTCGTTATCTGACTTAACATTTAAAGTGGAAAGAAGTGTAACCCACTTATTCTTTAAATCGTTAAATGCTTTTAATACTTGTTCTTTAGTAGCATATTTCTCTTGAAGAAGGTATGCTTTTTCTTTATTTATAACGTGAAGCTTTTCAAACTTCTTATCATCCTCATTTTCAACATATCCTGTTTGGAAGATAATAGTTTTAGATTCACCTGGTTTGATTTCTAAATTAAACATATGAGATGCAATAGGTGACCAACCTGATGCTTTTGAGTTATAAGATGTTTTATTTAAAACAGCAGAAGGATCACACCAAGAATTATATAGACCAATAAAAGTGTCTAAATCAGAATCGAATCCATCATGTTTGATATTAGTGTGATAGAAAGCATAATGATTACGTCTTTCTCTATACTCTGTTTTATGATAAATAGTCTTATCATCAATTTCAACTTCACCAATATTCCAGTTTCTTTGGAAATTAGTTTGATCATCTACAGCGTTCCATAAACACCATTCAATTACACCATGTAAAGTAACATTCTTTACCTTATTACTATTATTAGTTAATGTTAATTGATTGATTTCACATAAATCATTTAATGGAACAAAACATAACAATTCACATTTTAAATCGTTCTTTTCACTTTCAAAAATTGAATATCCAAGACCATGTCTACATTTATAACTATCTAGTTTAGTTTTAAGTGGAAGAAATCCTGGATTCCAAATAGTACCATTATCATTTATATAATAATATCTACCACCATAATCTCTTGGAACATTATTATATCTGAATCTTGTAATTCTTCTTAGCTTAGCATCCTTATAAAACATGTAACCACCGCATGTGTTACTCATTAAACTGAAGAAGCCATCTTGTCCATAATAATTAATCCAAGGTAGTGGAGTATTATAATTTGTTATTACATATTCATACTCTTTATCGTCAAAATGTCCAAATTTCATAATAAACTCCTTTTAATTTTCCGTAAACGTTTAAGTAGTCCTTTTTAGTCATTATATACATTATTTGTTTCGAAATCAATAGAAAAAGAGTCAAATTAATAAAAAAATTCTTAAATTTTATTTGCAAGTGGAAAAATAAATTTTTTTCTAAAAAACTATTGACAAGAAAAAAACGTTTACATATAATAAAAGTACGAAAACGTTTAAGAAGCATTAAAAAATGGTGATGTGACATGGTTAAGATTAAGGATATAGCCGAGCGATGTGGACTGTCAATTGCCTCTGTTAGTAAAGCATTGCATGGTGAGTCCGATCTAAATCAGAAAACGGCTGAGTACATCCGTAGTGTAGCAAAGGAAATGGGGTATGTTCCTAACGCGTCAGCTCGATTACTCAAAACAAAAAGAAGCTATAACATTGGAGTTCTATTCGTAGATGAAACAAGCTCAGGATTAGAACACGAATATTTTTCTTCTATCTTAAATTCTATCAAAGATGAAGCAGAGAAGAATGGCTACGATATAACGTTTATATCACACCATTTCGGAAGTGACTACTTAACATTTTACGAACATGCTAAGTATCGAAACGTTGATGGAGTTATTATTGCATCAGTGGATTTTAGAGACCCAGAAGTAATTAGATTGGTTGAAAGTGAAATTCCAACTGTAACAATTGATTATGAATTTAATAATGTGGCATCTGTTATATCAGATAATGTTCAAGGTGTTAGAGACATAGTTAATTATTTAGTTAATATGGGACACGAAAAAATCGCATTTATCACAGGAGAAGATACTTCAGTAACTCAAAAGCGTGTAGCAAGCTTTTATAAGACTTGTGAAGAACGCAACATATCAGTGAAAGATGAATATGTAAAGAAAGGTAGGTATCACATACCAAAAGTAAGTGGGGAAGCAACAAGAGAATTATTGACATTGGAAGATAAACCAACAGTGATTATGTATCCCGATGATTATTCCCTTTTAGGAGGAATAACGGAGATAGAAAAACATGGACTAAGAATTCCAGATGATATAAGTATAGTTGGTTACGATGGAATTAAATTATCAAGGTTGATTAGACCTATCATTACAACTTATGTTCAGAATTCAACTGAGATTGGTGTTAGAGCAACAAAGAAATTAGTTGATCTAATCGAAAATCCAAAGACTACGATTCCAGATAGGACCTTAGTCATTGGCGGTCTACAAGAAGGTAGTACCGTAAAGAAAATTCGTTAACAATGGTAGTTGACCATTTAAAATATACAACAAATGAAAAAGGAGAAAAGAGAAAAAATGAAAAAAAGAATTTTCAAAACAGCTGCATTAGCAGCACTAGTTGGAGCAGGCGTATTTGGTCTTGCATCATGTAACGGTGCTCCATACAAAGATGAAGTAATTGAAATCCAAAAGAAGGAGTTCGCAGCACCAACAAACTGGCAAGCACCTACAACTCCAAATTACACTGCATCAACAACAGATACTGGTACAGTAGTAAATATTAGAGTTTGGAATGACGAATTCATCAAATTATTCAAGAATTATTATCCAGGAGCAGTTGAAACTAAGACTCTTGAAGAGTTCACAATGCCAAATCCAAGTGGCACTGGTACTTTACAAGTTAAGTTCAACACTGTTTCAAATCAAGGTGGTTTATATCAACAAGCTCTTGATGATGCATTAGCTGCACAAGCTACAGCTTCAGCTGATAACAAGGTTGACTTATTCTTACTAGAAGCTGACTACGCATTAAAGTATGTTAATACAAATAACACAGTAGATGTTGCTGATTTAGGTATTACAACAGCTGATACAGCACAAATGTATCAATATACAAAAGATGTTGCCAAGTCAGGTACTAGATTAAAAGCTTTATCATGGCAAGCAACTCCAGGTCTATTCGCATATAGAACTGATATTGCAGAAGCAGTATTCGGAGCTGGTAACTCATCTCCAGAATATGTTCAATCTAAGATTAGTGACTGGACAAAGTTTGATCAAGTAGCAGCACAAATGAAAGAACAAGGCTATAATATGTTATCTGGATATGATGATGCATATAGAGCTTACTCAAATAATATTTCTCAACCATTAGTTGATGTTGCTACTGGTAAAGTAACAATTGATACTGAAATTGTTAAGTGGATTAAGCAAACAAAAGATTATACTAATAAGGGTTACAATAAGGGTACATCTTTATGGGATGATACTTGGTCTGCAGAACAATCTAAGGCAGGTACTACATTCGGATTCTTCTATTCAACTTGGGGTATCAACTTCACATTAAAGGAAAAGGGCGAAGTTGATGTAAACGGTGAAAACCTAGTTGGTAAGTATAGAGTATGTCAAGGTCCAGCTTCATATTTCTGGGGTGGTACTTGGTTAGCATGTGCTAATGGTTCTGATAATAAATCAGCAGTAGCAGCTATCATGAAGAAGATGACTTGTGATCAAACAATTGCTAAGTCAATTACTGAAGGTACATTAGACTATACTAATAATAAAGCAGCTATGAACCAATTAGCTCAATCAACTACATTTGGTCCTGAAAAGTGTGAATTCTTAGGTGGTCAAAACCATATTTCTCTATTCGCAGCAGCAGCTGAAAATATTGTTATGGATAAGACAACTCCTTGGGATCAAGGTATTAATGAAAACTTACAATCTGCAATGGTAGACGTATTCCAAGGTAAGATTTCATTAGCAGAAGGATATGAAAACTTCTATACAAAACTAAAGACAGCTTATCCTATTTTTGGATAATAGATATTATTTAAGGCAGGCAAGAAATGCCTGCCTTATTTTAGTTAGAAAGTAGGTGTTAATTTTGGTTAGCGATGTTGCACAAAGACAGTATATATCTACAAGTAGAAAAAAGATTAATTATGCAAAATGGGGATACATTTTTATAATTCCTTTCTTCCTTGTATATGCTTTCTTTGCATTATGGCCATTAATTCAAACATTTTTTTATAGCTTTTTCGAATATCATCGAAATGCTTTTGATTCGACTATTATGGATGGTCCAACATTCGTTGGATTGCAAAACTATGCCAATATATTGACAGGGAAGCAATTCTTTAAATATTTATGGAATACTATTATCCTATGGATTCTATGTTTTGTTCCACAAATAGTTGTTTCATTGCTTTTAGCTGTATGGTTTACAGATAGAAGATTAAAGTTAAAAGGTCAAAGATTCTTTAAAACAGTAATGTATATGCCTAACTTAATCATGGCAACAGCTGTAGGATCATTATTCTTAAGTTTATTCTCAACTAATGGACCTATTAATCAATTATTAGTTGACTGGGGTTGGTTCAAATCTCCATTTAGTTTCGTAAATGATGAGTGGTCGACAAGATTGATTATAGCTGGAATGAATTTCTTGATGTGGTTTGGTAATACAACATTGCTTTTAATGAGTGGTGTTATGGGTATCGATGAAGAAATCTTTGATGCGGCAGTAGTAGATGGCGCAGGCGCATTTAAGACATTTAAAGACATCACAATGCCATTATTAAGACCAATATTTGTCTATGTATTCATTACATCACTTATTGGTGGTCTACAATTATTCGATGCCGCTCAGATATTTACAAAGAGTCAAGGTGGATCTAGAGAATCCTCAATGACATTAATGATGTATTTAAATAAGTCATTTACTGGTTATAAGGATTATGGTACAGCTGGAGCAATTTCCGTTGTTATCTTCGTTATAACTGCATTATTAAGTCTTGTTGTATTCTTTGTATCATACAGAGACTCACTTCCAAAAAGACATAAGAAGGTGAAAGCAAGTGGAGAATAGTATTGAAGAAAGAAAACTAGATACAAGAGGCGCAGGCCATGATGAAAAAAGTGCTAAAGCCGTCGCTTTAATTACTATTAGACGAATTGTTGCTTATACTGTATTAGGTATTTTATCGTTATTATGTTTGTTCTCTTTGTATATTTTAATAATTAACTCAACTAGATCTTCTGGTGAAATTAGTACAAGTTTCAGTTTCTTACCTGGTTCCTCATTTGGTGATAACTGGGTTAGTGCTACATCTGGTACATATCCAGTACTTAGATCTTTCTTAAATAGTTTTATTATTGCAGCTTTAAGTGGCGTTTTATGTACATACTTTAGTGCATTAACTGCATATGGTATTCATATGTATGATTTTAAACTAAAGAGAGTTGCATTCGTATTTATACTTTTAGTTATGATGGTTCCTACTCAAGTAAGTGCAATTGGTTTATATAAAATGTGCTTTGATATGGGTATAACAAATTTAAAGAATTTCTTAATCTTTACACCACTTGTTATCCCATCAATAGCATCACCAATTGTATTCTTCTATATGAAACAATATATGGAATCAATATTACCAAAGGAAATGGTAGAGGCAGCACGTGTCGATGGTGCGGGAGAGATAAGAATTTTCCATCGTATGGTACTACCTATTATGAAACCAGCTTTAGCTATACAATTCATTTTCTCATTTGTTGCGAGCTGGAATAACTATTTCGTTCCACAATTGATTTTATCTAATTCAAGTAATGATTATAAGACAATGCCTATTATATTTGCATTAATGAATGATAAGTCTAATACTTCATCATTTGATTTGGGTAGAGTTTACATGGTAATGTTACTTGCAGTAGTTCCACTATTAATAGTATATTTAATATTCTCAAAATTCATTTTAAAGAATTTAACATCTGGATCTGTAAAAGGATAAGAGTAATAAGACAATGGATCCCATTGTCTTTTTTTTAGGAGGAATTGCTATGTTTGATTCTAAATTTATTTTTGGATGCTCAACTGCATCATATCAAATTGAAGGTTCAATAGATAAGGATGGAAAGGTTCCATCTATATGGGATACTTTTACTAAAAATAAAAAGAATATAGCTGATGGTACTGATGGAAGTATCGCATGTGATAGCTATATCAAATATAAGGATGATGTAAAAATACTTTCTGAGCTTGGAGTTAAGGCTTATAGATTTTCTATTGCCTGGTGCCGAGTTATAGATAATAATAATAATCCAAATCAAAAGGGATTAGATTATTATATTAATCTATGTAAGGAATTAAAGAATTATAATATTCGACCATTTGTAACCTTATACCACTGGGATATGCCCGAGTGGCTTGAGGATTTAGGAGGCTTTTTAAATGATAGTATCTCTGATTATTTTATGCATTATACAGATGTAGTCACAAAAGCCCTAGATGGTTTAGTTAGTGATTATATTACTATTAATGAACCTCAAGTAATAATGCAATTAGGACATAGAGATTGCGCACATGCACCTGGCGTTAAATTTAGTGATAAGGAAATGCTTCATGCTATCCATAATTTACTAAAATGTCATGGTAAGGCAGTTAAAGTAATAAGAAAAAATGTAAAGAACTCAACAGTAGGATTCGCTCCTTGCTCAAGACCCTTAGTTCCAGTAGATAAAAGCGATAAGGTTTTATATCAAAAATGCTATGATTATTTCTTTGAATTAAGAAATGACTATTATTATCCTAATATGGTTGCGATATATAGTGATCCAGTATTTTTAGGTGATTATCCTAAGAATTACTATGAGGTATTTAAGGGAATTCATCCTGAAATTACAAAGGAAGATCTAGAGTTAATTAGTCAACCACTTGATTATATTTATCAGAACTTTTATTCAGGTAATTATATTAGATTAAATAAGGATAATAATATTGAATTTGAAGATTTTTATCCTGGCTTCCCTGAGGGTAATATTGAATGGCTTCAGGTAGTGCCAGAAACACTATATTATGGACCTAAATATCTATATGAAAGATATAAGAAGCCAATAATTATTAGTGAAAATGGTTTTTGTAATAACGATGTAATTTCGCTTGATGGTAAGGTTCATGACCCAGAAAGAACTGACTATATTAAAAGGTATTTAATAGAGCTTGATAAGGTTTCTAAGGAAGTACCAGTATTAGGTTATTTTTACTGGAGTCTATTTGATAATTTCGAGTGGAGTTATGGACTTAAAAAAAGATTTGGACTTGTTTATATGAATTATAAGACAGGTGAAAGAATCAAAAAGGATTCATTTTTCGAGTATAAGAAAATAATTGAAAATGGGGGTATATAATGCTTTCATTTATTGAAATAGAAAATAAGTTTAAAACTAAAGTTATTTTATCAAATATAGGTGCCTCTATATATGATATAAAAACAGTAGATAAAGATGGTTTTCAAGAATCAATTTTATATACTACTAAAAGTAAGGATGACTTTGTGACTGAAAGAAGCTATTTAGGTAAAACTATCGGTAGAACAGGTGGTAGAATATCAAATTCTAAATTTACTCTAAATGGTAAAGAATACACTATTAAATCAGAGGACCCAAATGGACTTCATGGTGGATTAGATGGTGTTAGCTACAAGGAATTCGATTATAAAAAGATAGATACAGAAGAATATATAGAAGTTAATTTTTCGCGATTATCGCCTAATTTAGAATCAGGCTATCCTGGAGATTTAAATTTAAATGTTATTTATAGATTATATAAAAATGTTAATAAATTAACTGTTTCTTATTTAGGAAAGACTAATGAAGATACCTTAGTTAATTTAAGTAATCATTCATATTTTAATCTATCAGGAAATGCTAAAAATAATATACTTGATCAAGAGCTTTTTATTGATGCATCTAAGATGGAAAGAATTGAAAAATTAATACCACAAGAAATAGTGAGCTGTGGTACTATTTATTCATTTAAAGAAATGCATAAAATTGGTGATTATCTAAATGATAAGGAAATCATTGATAATACTAATGGATATGACTTCCCTTATATATTTGATAATAAGGAAGAATATAAAATAGTTTTACACGATAGTAAATCTAAAAGATCGTTAAAGATAAAAACTACATATCCTGTAGTAGTTATTTATACTTGTAACTATACAGGTGATGAGATTATGAATAATGATAAGAAGATGACGCCATATTATGCTATATGCTTAGAATGTATGTATCATCCTAATACAATTAATAGTCCTTTCTTAAAGGATAAAAAGGATATATTACGTGCATCTGAATTATATAATGAAACAGTAGAATACTATTTTGAGGTGGAAAATGATTAGATTAGATGGATATATGAAGGGAGTCAACCTAGGTGGTTGGCTATCTCAAGGAAGCTTAGAGCTATCACATATTGATTCATTTATTAAAGAAGATGATATTAAAAGAATAAAGGAAATGGGCTGTGATCATTTA
>JAEEGL017444819.1_pt1 | contig 23727 bp, 20 predicted proteins | sample 9134231 | NCBI WGS metagenome assembly JAEEGL01 (sample SAMN16246548, study PRJNA631951) | gut metagenome | biome: gut microbiome; feature: rumen; material: fiber-attached | host: Bos | place: Iran: Karaj | collected 2018-10 | reverse complement strand
TGCCACTCGTTCTTCACGGTGGTACAGGTATCCCAGCTGATATGATTAAGAAGGCAATTGAACTTGGCGTATCAAAGATTAACGTTAACACAGAGTGCCAGCTTTCATTTGCTGATGCTACACGTAAGTACATTGAAGCTGGTAAGGATCTTGAGGGTAAGGGATTTGACCCTCGTAAGCTTTTAGCTCCTGGTACAGAGGCTATTAAGGCAACTGTAAAGGAAAAGATGGAACTCTTCGGTTCTGTTGGAAAGGCTAACTAATTTAGATGTATAAGCTCATTTATGGGCTTTTAGAATAGACAATCGGTTTATAAGCTGATTGTCTATTTCTATATAAAGTTTGAAAGGATAACAAATAAATGGAAGAATATTTTAACGTGGCGGATATCTTTGGAGAGAATGTTTTCAATGATTCGGTTATGCAAGAACGTCTCCCAAAGAAAACCTATCAGAAACTTAAGCAAACAATTTCTGAGGGGAAAGAGCTAGATCTTGAGACCGCTGATGTAATTGCTCATGAGATGAAAGAATGGGCGATTGAAAAAGGCGCAACACACTACACACATTGGTTCCAGCCACTTACAGGTATTACAGCTGAGAAGCATGATTCGTTTATTTCCGCTCCATTACCAAGCGGAAAGGTGTTGATGAGCTTTTCTGGCAAGGAGTTAATAAAGGGTGAGCCTGATGCATCTTCTTTCCCATCTGGTGGTTTACGTGCCACATTTGAGGCAAGGGGATATACAGCGTGGGATCCAACTTCACCAGCGTTTGTTCGTCAAGATGCAGCAGGTGCAACACTTTGTATTCCAACTGCATTTTGTTCGTATACGGGAGAGGCTCTTGATCAAAAGACTCCACTTTTGCGTTCTATGGAAGTTGTGTCAGAACAAGCTATCAGACTGCTAAGATTATTTGGAAATACCACTTCAAAACGTGTTATCCCTTCAGTTGGTGCGGAGCAGGAGTATTTTTTGATTGACCGTGAGATGTATCTTGCTCGTAAAGATTTGATGTATACAGGACGTACTCTTTTTGGAGCAATGCCACCAAAGGGGCAGGAGATGGATGACCATTATTTTGGTACTATTCCAGAACGTATCGAAGCATACATGCGAGATGTAAATATTGAGCTTTGGAAACTGGGTGTATCATCAAAAACTCAGCACAATGAAGTAGCTCCAGCACAGCATGAGCTCGCACCAATTTATGCACAGTGCAATGTTGCTGTAGATCATAATCAGATTATTATGGAAACACTTAGAAAGGTGGCAAATAGACACGGTTTGCAATGTTTATTGCATGAAAAGCCTTTTGATGGTGTTAATGGTTCTGGTAAGCATGATAACTGGTCTCTAGTGACTGACGACGGAATAAATCTGTTTGAACCAGGTAAGTCACCACATGAAAATATTCAATTCCTTTTAATCCTTTGTCTTGTGCTTAAGGCAGTAGATATTCACGCGGATTTGCTTCGAGAATCTGCATCTGATGTTGGTAATGATCATAGATTAGGGGGAAATGAAGCTCCCCCAGCGATTATTTCAGTATATCTTGGCGAACAGTTGGAGGATGTATTACGACAGCTTATTTCTACTGGTACAGCTACAAAATCTAAGAAGGGCGAGAGACTTGCAACGGGTGTAAAGACATTACCTGATTTTAGAAAAGATGCAACAGATAGAAATCGTACATCACCATTTGCATTTACAGGAAATAAATTTGAATTCCGTATGGTTGGATCTCAGGATTCTGTTGGTGAGCCTAATGTTGTTCTCAACACTATTATGGCAGAAGCGCTTTGTGAGGCCTGTGATGTATTAGAGAAGGCGGATGACTTTGATGTAGCAGTTCATGATATGATAAAGCAACTTGCTACAGAGCATGAAAGAATTGTATTTAATGGAAATGGCTACGGTGAGGAATGGGTAGCTGAGGCAAAGAAGCGCGGACTTCCAAGTATCAATTCCCTTGTAGAAGCTATTCCAGCGCTTACAACGGATGCGACAGTAGCTATGTTTGAAAAATTTGGCGTATTCTCAAGGGTAGAATTAGAATCTCGTGCTGAAATTGAGTATGAGCAATATATAAAATCCATTAATATAGAAGCGCGCACAATGATTGATATGGCTTCTAAACAAATTATTCCTGCAGTTATCAGCTATGCGACTGAACTTGGACTTTCAATTGGTACAATTTCAGATGCATGCCCTGAAGCTGATGTGAGTACACAGAAGGAGCTTTTGATAAAAGTCTCTAATTACTTACGTGAGTCAAAGGAAGCCCTTGTTAATCTGAAAGCAATCAATGAGCAAGCTTACAATATGAAATCTTCTAGCTGTGAGAAAGCAAATTTCTACAGAAATGAAGTAGTGAAAGCGATGGATGCGTTACGTGCACCAGTAGATGCTCTTGAGATGATTGTTGACAAAGAATCATGGCCAATGCCAAGCTATGGTGATATGATTTTTGAAGTATAAAATTTAGATATGAAAAAGCTCGTTCATAGGAACGAGCTTTTTGTTTATATAATTTATTGGTTCGGCACGACTTGTATGGTGACATCGCTGCTCGTAGAGTCGCTGGATGTATCACTAGAACCACCAACAGCACCTGAGTTAGGAAGTGGATCCCCACCGTGGATAGTACAATATTGTCCGAATGTTGAAGCATCTACACCATATGCTTCGTCTGCAGAACCAGACGCTGCGCCAATAATAAATACACCTGTATAATAAGGACATTCTGAATTGGCAAACATATGTGATGCTGTACATACACTACCAAGATAGTGGTGATCGCAATATTCGGTAGGTTCTGTACCTTCTTCAAAATATTCAGTATAAACCATCGAACCTCTAGGATCACAATCACAAACACCGCTAATGGCTAGCTTGCCTGACTTTTTACATACGGAGCAAGTAACAATACCACTTGGCTTCGTAAAGTCTTTATAGGCTAAATTCTCGTGAATTCTGCTCATTACAGCCTTCCATATTACTTTGGAGTAAGTTGTATAGCTTTGTGGGGTATTGTCATCAAATCCGCCCCATATAACGCCTGTATAGTAAGGCGTGAAACCTGCAAAGACTGTATCTCTATTTTTGGTTGTAGTACCAGATTTACCAGCTACAGCCATACCTTCGAAATTGGCTACTTTACCAGTACCCTCGGTCATAACATCCTTCATCGCGTCTGTTAGTAACCAAGCAGTTGTTTCTTTAAGAACAGTGGTCGATGAGTTTTCTCTGTTATCTAAAATAATATTTCCTTGATGATCAACAACAGTTGTATAGAAAATTGGCTTATTATATTCACCACCGTTGGCGATTGTTGCATATGCAGAAGTCAAATCGAGGTTTGTTACACCTTTTGTGATGCCACCAAGGGCCAATGCTGCGTTATTGTCAGTATCGGTAAGAGTTGTTATGCCAAGGTTTTGAGCATATTGATAACCGAGGCTAGTGCCGATATCCTGCATTACTTCGACTGTGACAACATTTATTGAATTAGTGATGGCAGTTCTAATGTTTGTCCAACCTAAATAAGTATTATTGTAATTCTTTAAAGAAGTACCATCTGCATAGGTTGTAGGCATATCATTTTCTACAGAAGCAAGTGTCATTCCGCCTGCGTCTAATGCGGCTGCATAGCAAGCAATTACTTTAAAAGTTGAACCAGGTTGTCTAGTAATACCTGTCGCTCTATTTAAAGTCTTAGCAGCAGTCTTGTCACCACGTCCGCCAACCATTGCTACGACTTGCCCGGTTGATTGATCGATAATTGTCATAGCAGCCTGAGGCTGAAGGGTATAAGTAATGCTTTCTCCTTCGATAGTATCGCCAGATTCCATAACAGCTTCTTTGTAAGCTTCTATAGCTGCAGCAGCATCTTCTTCAGAGTCAAATTCTAGATTATAACTAGAATCGCTGGCTTGATAATAAGAAAGCATAGTTGTGTCAGAATAGTTTGCGGTAGTGCCATCTGATTTTGTGATAGTAAGTCTATATGAGAAAGAAACCTTTTCAAGACCATTGTAATTGTCGGTATTGTTAATCTCTTCCTCAACTATATTATTGATGGCAGTATCCTGTGTCGAATAAATTGAAAGACCACCAGAATAAAGTAGCTGATATGCTTCTGTTTCTGAGTAACCTAACTTGGTTTGTAAATCTTCTATAACTTCATCCGTTAAAGCATCAACAAAATAAGAAGTAGAAGAGCTTGCTAATTCAGTATTTAAAACTTGAATTCTGTCGTAAACGTCGTCTGCAAGAGCTTCTTCGTATTCTGCCTCAGAAATATACCCCTGTTCTAACATGTTTGACAAAACTTTTTTTCGTCTAGTGGCATTGTCTTCTGGATGAGTTATTGGGTTGTACTTCGTTGGGTTTTGAGTGATTCCTGCAATTACTGCACATTCTGAAAGGGTTAAATCGGAAACCGATTTATTAAAGTATCTTTCAGCTGCAGCTTCGACACCAAGTGTGTTTTGACCTAAGTTAATACTGTTTAGGTAATTTTCAAGAATAGTATCTTTGCTAACTATTTTTTCAAGCTGAACAGCGAGGTATTGTTCTTGTATCTTTCGATTTAGACTATCAGCAAATGTATGCTCTGAAGTCCAAGTGGTGAAATAGTTGTTCTTTAGGAGCTGTTGCGTAATTGTACTAGCGCCCTGAGAAAAATCAAAGCCGTTTAGCACACCTGTATAAGCTGCTCGTATAATACCTTGAACATCTATTCCGTTGTGCTCTCTAAAACGAGCATCCTCAATAGCTATAAAAGCATTTTGCAAATCCTCTGGAATATCTTTTAGCTCTACATAAGTTCTGTTAGCACCAGTAGAAGCAAGCGTTTCAATTTCATTACCATCTGAGTCATATACAGTACTGAGATAACCCGTTGGTGAGATATCTATAGTAGAAACGTCTGGTAATTGGTCTATAAGATTTTTTGCATAGAGGTAAGCAAATATTCCACATGCCATAACCACAGCGATGATGCATATAAGCGAGACGCGAATAATTGCAAGTCCAGCGCTATGACGCCTTCGCTTACCACGCCTTGCCAGCTGTGCGGATTGCCTAGCTGCATTTTCTTTTCCGTAATTCATAATAACCTCCAATTTAGACTTCATTATAGCAAAAATATAGCAAAAATGTTACTATTCACAGTGAAAAAGCTAACAGTAATTAGTGACATTTAGAGATTGTTTTTAAGGAAAAATATGGATAGAAAAGATTTTAGAATTGTATATGAAGCTGGAGTGGGAGAGATAGAAGAGAAAAAATCTCGTTTTATTGCTCACGTTGCGCCTGTAAAAACTGAAGAGGAGGCGGTTGCCTTTATCAATGCAAAAAAGAAAGAGTATTGGGATGCAAGACATAATTGTTCTGCATTTGTGATTGGAAATAATAATGAAATTAGTAGATGTAATGATGATGGAGAACCGGCCCAAACAGCAGGAAGACCAATGCTCGATGTATTGTTGAAGGAGAATATTCACAACTGCGTGGTAGTGGTCACAAGATATTTTGGAGGAGTGCTATTAGGTACGGGAGGACTGGTAAGAGCGTATCAGAAAGCTGTCCAAGAGGGATTGCAAAATAGTAAAATCCTTTCTCCTCAAATTGGTAGAACTTGTTCTATCTCAACAGATTATAATGGATATGGAAAAATAGAATATGTTCTTAGAGAAAATAATTTTCCAATTTTAGATTCCGAATTTGGTGTAAATGTTAGTATTTATTCTGTAATTCCGTCAGATAAGATAGATGAATTTGAAAAAAATATTGCGGACAAAACAGCTGGAACTGCCGTAATTACGTGGGATGACGAGGTTCAATACGACATTCTTGATGGGAAACTTTTAAAATTTTAAAAAAAGTTTAAAAAAGGGGTTGCTATTTGAAAATCTATGCCTTATAATAGCATTCGTTGACGCGGTAAAGAAACAAAAAAAAGCCGGCAACAAAAGATTATTGGCCCATCGCCAAATGGTAAGGCAACGGACTCTGACTCCGTCATTTCAAGGTTCGAATCCTTGTGGGCCAGCTAAGGACCTAAGCATAGCGCTTAGGTCTTTTTTGTTACTATCTGTAAATGATAATTGGCTTTCTGGAGGTTGGAAGATGTATCAGTACACAGACCGAGTTAGTTACAGTGAGGTGGATTCTGAATTAAATCTTACATATTATGGACTAGTTAACTATATGCAAGATTGTAGTTGTTTTCATTCTGATGATGTAGGAGTGGGCGTGCATTACTTAGCTCCGATTAAACGAGGATGGTTTGTTACAAGCTATGAGATACATATTAATAGACTTCCGCGATATTTAGAGAGAATTACAATATCTACATATCCGTATCAAGTCAGAGGAATGATGGCTCGTAGACTTTATACGATTTGCTCGGAGGTTGGTGAGGTACTTGTTTATGCAGATTCATTGTGGGTATTGATGGATTTGGAACATTTACGTCCTGCAAGGTTAAATGATGAGATTATTGCCGCATATCCTCAAGATAAAAATATGCCAAAGTTTGATTTTGAACGTAGTAAATTACAATATAAATCTGAAGGCAATTTGGTTGGAAAATTTAAAGTTACAGAAAACCATATTGATACTAATGGCCACATGAACAATTCGTTCTATATTGATGTAACGAGAAGGTTTCTCCCTAGTGAAGAATTCTCGACTATAACAGTAAATTATAAAAAAGCAGCAATGTTATTTGATGAATTGGATGTATATTTGGTAGAATTAGAATCAAGTTATCAAGTTGTTCTAAAAAAGGATGATGAAGTTTATACAATAGTGGAGTACAAATAATGAAGCTAGGAGAAATACAAAAGCTTACAATAGAAAAAAAAGTAGAATTTGGAGTATACCTCACTGATGGAAATGATAGAGTATTACTCCCAAAGAAACAGGTTCCAGAAGATAGTAAAAACGGTGACGAAATATCTGTTTTTGTATACAAAGATTCAAAAGATAGATTAATTGCAACAACAAACGAACCAAAACTTACGTTGGGTCATTTTGGTGTTCTTTCAGTTAGCCAGGTGAATAAAGTTGGTGCGTTTTTAGACTGGGGCCTTGAAAAGGATTTGTTTTTACCTTTTAAGGAGATGACAAGACAGCCATCTGAGGGCGATGAAATTATAGTACGAGTATATATAGATAAGAGCCAACGTTTATGCGCTAGCATGAAGGGGATTTATGACCTCCTTTCGAAAAAATCTCCTTATCAGGTAGGGGATGAAGTGGAAGCTCGTATATATGAGTTCGGTCATGACTTCGGAACATTTGTCGCGCTTGAAGATAAATATTCAGCAATGATTCCTAGACATGAGGATGTTAGTAAATATAGAATTGGTGATGTTATAATGGTTCGCATTACTGGAATCAAGGAAGATGGAAAGTGTGATGTCACAATTAGAGATAAGGCGTATGTTCAAATGGAAGATGATGCAGAGGCATTACTTCAATTAATAGATAGCTATGCAGGAGTGCTTCCGTTTACAGAAAAAGCTTCTCCAGAGGTAATCAAGCGTGAAACAGGATTATCAAAAGCAGCCTTTAAGCGTGCCGTAGGCCGTTTATATAAGGAAAGACTAATCACCTTGGAAGGTGGGAAAATAAGGAGGATATAATATTATGAAAAATGCAATTGCGACAGACAAGGCACCAGCGGCTATTGGGCCATATTCTCAGGCTATCGAGGTTAATGGAATGGTATATACATCAGGTATTATTCCGGTTGACCCAGCGACAGGAGAAATACCTCAGGGTGCAGCAGCTCAGGCTGATAGAGTTTTCAAAAGCATGTCAGCATTGTTGGAATCAGCAGGGACATCTATGAAGAATGTAGTAAAGACAACTGTGTTTATCAAAAATATGGATGACTTTGGAGCAATTAACGAAGTTTATGCAAAGTATTTTCCTGAGCCATTTCCTGCTAGATCTTGCATAGAAGTAGCACGAATTCCAAAAGATGTATTATTAGAAGCAGAAGCAATAGCAATAAAGTAATCTTCTTGGAGAATAGTTATGATTTATGATGTAATAGTTATAGGGGCGGGCCCAGCAGGCCTTACAGCGGGAATATATGGCAAAAGAGCTGGGTATAAGTTATTAATACTTGACACTAGCTCAATTAGTGGAGGACAGATTCTAAGTACTTATGCTATAGATAATTATCCAGGAGTCCCAGGAATATCTGGCACCGATCTTGCAGAAAAGATGCGCGCTCACTGCGAGAATCTAGGCGTGGAATTCGCCAGAGGAAGGGTGACAGCAATTAATGATGTAAATGGTAATAAAGAACTTGTTACAAAAAAAGAAAATTATTATGCCAAAACTGTAATAGTTGCTACGGGAGCGTCAAACACTATGCTAGGTTGCCCAGGAGAGGAAGAGTTCTCAGGTATGGGCGTTTCATATTGCGCAACATGTGATGGCGCCTTCTTCAAGGAAAAGGATGTAGCTGTAGTTGGAGGAGGAGATGTTGCACTAGAGGATGCGATATATCTATCAAGATTCTGTAGTAAGGTGTATTTGATTCATCGAAGAGATGAATTTAGAGGTTCGACGATACTACAAAATGAAATAAAATCGAATTCAAAAATTACAATATTGTTTGATTCAGTTGTTGAATCTATAAATGGTAATGATTCCGTTGAATCAATCACTATAAAAAACACAAAAACAGATATTATTACAAGTTTGGAGCTTGATGGTGTATTTATCGCTGTAGGAACAAAACCTAATACTGGTACAATAGCTGGATTGCCTAAAACGGATGAGAGCGGCTATATAGTAGCAGACGAGACGTGTGTAACATCCGTGCCTGGATTATTTGCTGCAGGTGACGTCAGGACAAAGCAGTTAAAGCAGGTAATTACAGCAACAGCAGATGGTGCAAATGCTATTACATCAATCGAGAAATATTTAAATAATAAATAGTTTACTAAAATGTTACAAAACGATTATGCAGATGTTTTATAATAATTAGTGGAGAAGACAGGGGTTGACATAATAGATGTTAGATTATATAATGTCTTCAGTTGTAATAAGTTTGTAACAAATTCGGAGGTTTTTTTACATAATGAATTTAAAAATGACAAAGGCTGTTAGCTACTCTCTTGCAGCATGTGTTTTGATATCGAGCATTTCGCTTTGCTCTGATGCTGCAGGTGCTACATCTGGTGTCAGTGCAATATCGAGTACCACAGGTGCTCTAGAACAATCTGATTACACAGCTTATGCAGGAGTTCAGCTATCGGTTAATGATATGCTTGCAGATGCCACTGCTCTTTCAACAGAGTCACAGTTGGCTGATAATGGAGCTGATACAGTTTCTCAATCTGATAATCCATATGCAAATATAGCAATAGCACAAGTTGATAATTATGTATATATTCGTGAATCTGCATCAGCAGAAAGTGAATATGTTGGAAAGCTTTATAATAATTCAGCAGCAACTGTTTCTGAATCAGTTGAAACAGATGATGGAACATGGCTAAAGATTACATCTGGTGATGTTACAGGATATGTTAAGAGCGAGTATGTAGTGCAAAATGATGAGGAGCTTGCTAAGTCTGTATCTCGTCGTCTTGCAACAGTCACTACAACAACTCTTTACGTAAGAGAAGAGGCAACAACAGAGTCTGATGTAATTGATTTATTACCACTTGGAGACGACTTGACTGTTATAGACGAGTCTATGGCTGATACTGGTTGGGTAAAGGTTACATGTAATGCTGGAGATGGATATGTCAGCACAGATTATGTTGATCTTTCTACGGACTTCACAGTTGCAGAGTCTAAAGAAGCGGAAATTGCTCGCTTAGAGAAAGAAGAAAGAGAAAAGGAAGCAGCACAGGAGGCAGCAAAGAAAGCTACAGCAGCTGCATCATCTTCGTCATCATCATCTTCTTCATCATCGTCCTCAGGAAAGACTTATTCAGCACCATCTGGATCAAGTGGTAGCTCAGTTGTAGCATATGGAGCGCAGTTTGTAGGTAATCCATATGTATATGGTGGTTCATCACTTACAAATGGAACTGACTGTTCAGGATTTGTAATGAGTGTATATGCTGCATTTGGTGTAAGCTTACCTCATTCATCTAGCGCACTTCGTAGTGTAGGATATGCTGTATCTTATGATGAAATGCAACCTGGAGATATTGTATGTTATTCAGGTCATGTAGGTATTTATGCAGGTAATGGCCAGTTATTACATGCATCTACTTATAGAACAGGTATTACATATTCAAATGTTAATTACAAGAACATTCTTGCAATTAGAAGAATTTTCTAGAAAACAGAGTTTTGTAGAGCGCCGTGTACGGCGCTCTTTTATTTTGCATCTTGGGAAAAGTTATAAAATCTTAGAATGCATATCAAAAGAATCAATGATGTAATATTGAGTAATATTCAATATAAAATGTCAGAAAACTTTGTTTTTAGTCAGAGACCGTAATTAATAAAATGTGCACAAAAAGAATAAAAGTTAAAAATACATATAATATAAGATGATGTGTATATACAATTTTTTTTCAACATTCGTTCACAATTTCATCACGTAAAAATGGACTTGTGAACGTCTTATCCACTTTATCCACCAAAATTATGAAAAGAATAGAAAAGTTATCCACAAAGTGGGGAAACGGATGTTTTGGATTAATTCTACAAAAGTAAGCGATTTGTCGGAATTGCTTGACTTTATAGCTGATATACTTTTTCAGAAAAATATGTGTATTATCAGAATATAATACAATTTGAAATGCTGTTCACAAAAACTTCATAGATTAAAGGGGCCTGTTTTGTAAATTTGCATAATAAAATCAAAGATTCCTATTTCATTTTTTGGTTATTTATATTAGAATGGGCATAGGTTATGTGAAATTGTATGCAAAAATAGCATTTTGCATTGTTTATATTGCATATATAATGTAGGAGGTATTCGATATGATTTCGAATCAGATTATGCAAAATACAATAGAGGGATTACACCAGCTTACAAAAATTGAGTTAGCTGTTATGGATTCGGAAGGAACTGTTTGTGCAGCCACTTTTCAGGATACAGCCCAATATACAGATGCAGTTTCAGTATTTGCATCATCTGAAGCTGACAGTCAGGTTGCTCTTGGATGCAATTTTTTCAAAGTCTTTGATGATCAACAATTAGAATTTGTAATTCTTGCTCAAGGGGATGATGAGCAGACATCTACAATTGGAAAAATTGCTGCATTCCAAATTCAAGAATTAATGATTGCGTACAAAGAAAGATTTGATAAGGATAATTTTATCAAGAATCTTCTTTTGGATAATCTATTGCTTGTTGACATTTATAATCGCTCAAAAAAGCTTCATGTTGATATAAATGCTAGAAGAGTAGTTATGATCGTTGAGGTTGGACCTGATAAGGATGGAGACGAGCTAGATAGAGTGCGCTCTGTTTTTGGAGGCAAGACCAAAGATTTTGTTACAGCCGTAGATGAACATAACATTATTGTTGTTAAAGAGCTTGGAGAGAATGATTCTAATGCTGAGATTGATAAAATTGCAGCTGTAATTATTGATTCGTTCCATGATAAGAACTCAAAGGATATTCGTGTATCTTATGGTACTGTTGTAGGCGAAATTAAAGAAGTATCACGTTCTTATAAAGAAGCTTCAATGGCTATGGACGTAGGAAAGATATTCTTTAATGATAAGAGGATAATTGCATATTCTGCTCTTGGAATAGGACGTTTGATATATCAGCTTCCAATTCCACTTTGCAAAATGTTTATTTCTGAAATATTTGAGAATAAGTCACCAGATGATTTTGATGAGGAAACACTTACAACAATCAGTAAATTCTTTGAGAATAGTTTGAATGTTTCAGAGACATCGAGACAGTTATACATTCATAGAAATACACTTGTATACAGACTTGATAAATTAGAGAAAAGTACAGGTCTTGATTTGCGTGTTTTTGAAGATGCAATCACTTTTAAAATTGCGCTCATGGTAGTAAAATACATGAAGTACATGGAGGATGAAAAGTTCTAGCCATATTTTTAGTTATACAGCGGAAAGAGGTATGTTATATTGATACGATTAGATCATGTTAGTAAGTCGTACGAAGTTGGCAAACCTGCTTTGGAGGATGTTACAATTCACATCGATCCAGGCGAGTTTGTATTTATAGTCGGCGACAGTGGTTCGGGTAAGTCGACGTTAATAAGGTTATTGTTAAAGGAGTTAGAACCTACAAAAGGGAAGATATATATAAATGGCCAAGATTTAAAGAAAGTTACACATAAAAGAATTCCGATGTATCGTAGAAATGTTGGAGTTGTGTTCCAAAACTTTAGGTTGCTTCCAGACAGAAACGTCTATGAAAACGTTGCATTCGCAATGAAAGTAGTTGAATCATCTAATAGAGAGATTAAAAAGAAAGTTCCTACTATGCTTTCGCTCGTAGGTTTGGCAGCAAAGTATAAGTCTAGACCGAGTCAGCTATCTGGAGGAGAGCAGCAGCGTGTCGCTATTGCAAGAGCGCTTGTTAATGAGCCAAAGATTATCCTGGCAGATGAGCCTACAGGAAATTTGGATAGCGATAATACATGGGAGATTATGCGTCTCCTTGATGAAATCAATCAGAGAGGGACTACAGTTGTTGTAGTTACTCACAATATGGAAATAGTTAGAGCTATGAATAAGCGAGTTATCACCATTAAAAAGGGCGTGGTAGTTAGTGACGTTGGAGGTGATGACTATGAAGATTAGTACTCATCTGTATAATATTGGACAGGGTATTAAAAATGTATGGCGAAATAAACTGTTTTCGCTAGCATCTATTGCCACAATGACTGCTTGTATTTTCTTGTTTGGAGTTTTTTATTCTTTGGGAGCTAACTTCCAGTCTATGGTAAAGACTGCTGAAGAAGGTGTTGCAGTCACAGTATTTTTTGATGAAGGTCTTTCGCAGGACAGAATTGACGAAATTGGAGAAGAAATCTCGAAAAGAGCAGAAGTTGCTAGTTATGATTTTGTAACGGCGGAGCAGGCATGGGAAGAATATCAAGAAATATATTTTAAAGACAATCCTGATGCTGCAAAGGGGTTTGCAGATGACAATCCACTTGCTGAGTCTGCGAACTATGAGATATATCTTAGTGATGTATCGATGCAGTCAACATTAGTTTCTTTTCTAGAAGGCTTGGATGGAGTTCGTCAAGTAAATAAATCAGAAATAGCAGCGAGAACTTTCACAGATATTAATAATGCAATCACAATAGTATCTTTAGCTATCGTAGTGATTCTTTTATTTGTATCAATATTCTTGATTAGTAATACTGTAATGGTTGGTATTTCCGTTAGAAAAGAAGAAATAGCAATCATGAAATTAATTGGAGCAAAGGATGCCTTTGTTCGAGCTCCATTCGTAGTTGAGGGTATTTTCATTGGATTAATTGGTTCAATCATTCCTTTGGTATTGCTGTTTTTTATTTATGAGAAGGTCATTTCATATGCAGCAACTGAATTCAGCTTTTTGAGTGATATGGTTACATTTATTCCTGTGGAGACTATCTTTAATACTTTGGTGCCTATATCATTAATTCTTGGTGTGGGCATTGGTTGGGTTGGCTCTAGAGTTACCCTACATAAACATTTGAGAGTGTAGAATGAATGTATGAAAGAGAGTGTCTTGGCGATTGCTGAGGCACTTTTGTTTATAAAGATTTAGGAATGAAAGGTGATATATTTATTATGAACGAGGAGTTAGAGGAAGTAATTCAATCCGAGGCGATGCAGCCAGAAACAAAAGTTAAAAGAAAAAAATGGCCAGTCGTCTTAGCTGTTGTTATAGGTATATTCTTGGGCGCAGGAATTGCAATAGGTGCTATTATAATTCTTGGACAAAATAGGACTGCGACAGTATTGGCGGATCCGGATACAAAAACAGAATATTTAAAGACAATAATAAAAGAATATTATTATCAGGATGTTGATGATGAAACAATCCAAAATGGTATCTATGCAGGCATTCTTGAGAGTTTGGATGACCCTTATTCTGAGTATTATACACCGGAAGAATATGAGGATTTAATGGACACCCTTACTGGAAATTATGCTGGAATTGGTGCTCTTTTGCAAAAAAATATGGAGACTGGTGAAGTTACAATCACAAAAGTTTATGCGGATACACCGGCAGAAGCTGCAGGGTTGATAGTTGGGGATAGTATTGTGTCTGCTGATGGTTATTTGGCTGTGGATGAAGAATTGGATTCCTTTGTTCAACATATTAGAGGCGAAGAAGGGACTGAAGTTGAGCTAATTATTTCTAGGGATGGAGAAGAGCAGACTGTAACATGCACTAGAGCTTCAATCAGTACTCCAACAGTTGAGTACAAGATGCTTGATGGAAATATTGGATACATTGCAGTGTCACAGTTTACGGATTATACTTATGATGATTTCGTCCAAGCATATGAGGATTTAGAGTCGCAGGGAATGACATCTGTAGTCTTTGATATGAGAAATAACGGAGGTGGTTTAGTGGACTCCGTGGTCAAAATGTTGGATTATCTTCTGCCAGAAGGCACAGTAGTTTATACGGTTGATAAAAAAGATAATAGAGTTGATTATGATTCAGATGCAGAAAATTATAAGAGCATTCCAATGGCTGTTTTGGTCAATGGAAATACTGCATCTGCAGCGGAAATTTTTACTGGAGCGATTAGAGATTTTGATTATGGTACGATAATAGGTACTCAAACCTTTGGCAAGGGTATTGTACAATCTACAATTCCTCTTGGCGATGGTTCGGCAATCAAGCTAACAACTTCTTCTTACTATACTCCTAGTGGTGAGTGCATCCATGGGGTGGGTATTACTCCGGATATAGAATTAGAATATGAATTCTTAGGTGAAGAAGGCGATACTTATAGTGAGGAATATGATAATCAGTTGCAAAAGGCAATAGAGGTATTATCTGCAAATTAAGAAAAGAGGTGATTTCGTGATAGAACTAGATCAGTTCAAACAGCGACTAGTTTCGCAGAAAAATTCTATGACGGAAGTGAGGGATTCACTTTGACGTCGCAGCAAAGAAAGCTCGTATAGAAGAGCTTGAACGAGAAATGGAGGCTCCGGATTTTTGGACTGATGCAACAACATCGACAGCCAAAATGAAAGAACTTAAATCCATGAAAGATGACGTCTCTGTTATAGATAAACTTGATGATTTATACAAAGAAATAGAAGACTATATTGAACTTGGTAATGAGGAAGAGGATCAAGAAATAGTTGATACTGTAAGCGTTCTTATTGAGGAATTCGAAAATGATTTGGAGAATCTTCGCATGAAGACGTTATTATCTGGAGAGTATGATTCAGATAGTGCGATTGTGACATTACATTCGGGTGCTGGAGGAGTTGAAGCTTGTGATTGGGTTCAAATGCTATACCGCATGTATACTCGATGGGCGTCAGATGCGGGATTTTCGGTAGATGAATTGGATTATCAAGAAGGTGATGAAGCTGGAATAAAATCCGTAACTTTCCAGGTTAATGGAGAGAATGCATATGGATATCTTAAGTCTGAAAAAGGCATCCATAGATTGGTTCGTATTTCGCCTTTTAACGCACAAGGAAAGAGGCAGACTTCATTTGCATCATGTGATGTAATGCCTGATATTGAAGAAGATGTTGATGTAGAAATACGAGATGAGGATATTCGAATTGATACATATCGTTCTTCAGGGGCTGGTGGACAGCATATTAATAAAACAAGTTCGGCAATCAGAATTACACATTTTCCTACGGGAATAGTTGTTACATGTCAAAATGAGAGAAGCCAGTTCCAAAATAAGGATAAGGCTATGCAGATGCTAAAGACAAAGCTGTTGTTATTGAAACAAGAGGAAAATGCAGCTAAAGCCAGCGGAATCCGTGGCGAAGTATCTGAGATTGGTTGGGGAAATCAAATTCGTTCATACGTACTTCAACCATATACTATGGTCAAAGATTTACGTACTGGCGAGGAGTCTGGAAACGCTGATGCTGTTCTCGACGGTAAACTTACGCCGTTTATGAATTCCTATTTGAAATGGCTTTCTCTCGGATGCCCTGATAGAGGGGCTGTTGCTGAGGATTAAAAAATAGAATACTTTATTGTGATAAAGACTTGAATTAGGTAGTGTTTAATGTTATTATCTTCTGAGCGTGTACAAATGTTTTTGTACAAAAGACACTTATGGAGGGATTATGGCAGAGAAGACTACCTATTTTGTTTTAAAAGAAAAAGCTGTTCCAGAGGTACTACTTAAAGTTGTGGCTGCAAAAAAGCTAATTGACACTGGTAAATGTGACTCGGTCCAAGAAGCGACGGAACAAGTTGGGATTAGCCGTAGTTCATTTTATAAGTACAAAGATGACATTTTTCCATTTCATGAGGACACCAAAGGGAAGACTATCAATATGGTTATTCAACTTGAGGATGAGCCTGGTATTTTATCAAAGGTTTTAGATACTATGGCAAAATTCCATGTTAATATTCTGACCATACACCAGACGGTGCCAGTAAACGGTTTTGCTACACTCACTATATCGGTGGATATTCTTGAGGATTCGGGCGATTTCTCGGATTTGGTTAGCACGATGGAAAATGTCAATGGCGTACATTATGTAAAAATTTTAGCAAGGGAGTGACAACATGAAAGCAGCAATTATGGGATATGGAACAATTGGTTCCGGTGTAGCTAAGGTTTTAGATACTAATAAAGAGATTATCAAAACTCGTTTGGGCGAAGAGCTCGAGCTGAAGTATATCTTGGACTTAAGAGATTTTCCGGGGGATCCTCACGAAGATTGCTTTGTAAAGGATTACAAGAAGATTGTTAAAGACAAAGATGTGAAGATAGTTGTTGAAACTATGGGCGGTGTAGAGCCTGCTTTCACATTTGTAAAAGAAATGCTCGAAGCAGGGAAATCAGTAACTACGTCTAATAAAGCGTTAGTCGCAGATAAGGGCGCTGAGTTAATGCAAATTGCACGAGAGAATAACGTTAATTTTGTGTTTGAAGCTGCTGTTGGCGGGGGAATTCCTATAATTAGAACACTCACTGCTTGCTTAACCGGCGATATTATTGAGGAAGTCGATGCGATTTGTAATGGAACTACAAATTACATGCTTACGAACATGGAACAATTTGGAAGTGATTACGATGAAATTTTGGCAGAAGCGCAGGCTCTAGGATATGCAGAGAAAGATCCTACAGCTGATGTAGAGGGACATGATAGTTGCCGAAAGATTGCAATCCTTACTTCGTTGATAACAGGAAAGAATGTTGATTTTAACGAGATTCCAACTGAGGGAATAAGTAAGATTACTGCAACAGATTTCAAATATGCAAAAGCAATGGGCGCTAGTATAAAGCTTATTGCGCGAAGCGTAAAAGAAGGAAATACATATTCATGTAGAGTTGCCCCATTTTTGATTAAGCCAGAGCAGATGCTTTACCATGTATCAGGGGTTATGAACGCTGTGGCAGTTAAGGGCAATATGCTAGGCGATTCGATGTACTATGGTGCTGGCGCAGGTGCATTACCAACGGCATCTGCAGTTGTTGGAGATATGGTTTTCCTTGCGAGAAATCTTGACCGACCAGTGAAGATTGGTTGGGAGGAAAATAAGCTAGTGCTTTCGAATCCTTCGCAACAAAAGTATAGATATTTTGTAAGAACTTCTGCGCTACAATCTAATATAGAAAATGAATTTAAGGATGTTGAGTATTCAAGCCTGGATTTAGATGACGAGGTTGGATTTGTAACTAAGGAAATGACTGAAGCAGAATTCTGTGAAAGAAAAGCGGCTTTAGGAGGCATTATTTCTGTAATTAGATTGTTTTAAAGGAGAATCGTGATTATGTATATTACTTGCTTGGATTTAGAGGGAGTTTTAGTCCCTGAGATTTGGATTGCGTTTGCTGAGGCTTCAGGCATTCCGGAATTAAAAAAGACGACGAGAGATGAACCAGACTATGATAAACTCATGAAATATCGAATTGATATTTTAAAAGAGCATGGTTTGGGATTAAAAGAGATTCAAGAAACTATAGCGACAATTGAACCGCTTTCTGGAGCAAAAGATTTCTTAGATAAACTTAGGGCTTATGGGCAAGTAGTTATAATTAGTGATACATTTTCACAGTTTGCAGGTCCTCTTATGGAAAAGCTTGGAATGCCAACCATTTTCTGCAATGAATTAATCGTTGGAGAAAAAGGTGAAATTACAGGGTATAAGATGCGATGTGAAAAAAGTAAGCTTACAACAGTTAGGGCGTTACAATCTTGTGGGTTTGAAACTATTGCAAGCGGCGATAGCTTTAATGATTTAGCAATGATAGAGGCGTCCAAAGCGGGGTTCTTGTTTAGAACCACAGAAGCAATAAAAAAGGATTATCCTCAATATCAAGCTTTTGAATCATATGATGATTTATATAATGCAATTATAGATGTGCAAAAATAAAATTATTAAAAAGTGCGTTGAAAATTTCAACGTACTTTTTTTATACTTTTCACAGCTTGATAATTTTTTAACCCTTATTTTATAAGGGGTTTGTGGAAAAGTTACAAAATGTTAATCTTATAACAATATACTCAATAGTGGAATATGTATATACTATGTCGAAAATGTGAAAAAAATATGTTGAATTTTACTTAAGTGGGGTGTATTATGAGGTTACAAAGTTAATAAATGCCCGTGAGATAATGAGAATGTGGCTGTAACAGGAGATGAACTTCTGTGTACTTAGGCATGTTCTTTTTTTGTGCCAAGGAGTACATAGGGGATGTTTATTTGATAGGGAGTATAAATTAATGCACAGAGAGTTCATTGAAAAGCTAGAAGCTAATCCGGTTATAGCTGCAGTAAAGGATGACCAGGGTTTGGAGCATGCAATTGAGACAGATTGCGAAATTATTTTCATTCTGTATGGAGATGTATGTACTATTGGGGGAATAGTGCATAAGATTAAGGCGGTTGACAAAATTGCGATGGTTCATTTGGATTTGATAACAGGTCTGAATAATTCAAAAGAAATCTCGGTTGACTTTATTAAAAATAATACTGATGCAGATGGTATTATTACTACGAAGGGGAATCTTATCGGAAGGGCAAAGGAACTAGGGTTGTATACGGTGTTGAGGTATTTTGTATTGGACAGCATGGCTCTTGTGAATATCGAGAAGCAAGATCGTCACGGGATAACTCAACCAGATGTCATCGAAATATTGCCTGGAATAGTCTTACCAAAGATTATAAAACGGGTGAAATCGGTCAGTAAGGTTCCTGTTTTGGCAGGAGGTCTTATTTCAGATCGAGACGATGTTATGAATGCGCTTAATAATGGGGTACTTGCAGTATCGACAACCAATGAGTCGGTCTGGAAGTTGTAAGTGCAATTAACAGCCACTAGTTCCATTATAACTAGCCAAATGCCATGGGGCATAGAAAAAGGAGGAGAAATAATGGCAAAATATGTAATGGCTCTCGATGCCGGAACAACAAGTAACAGATGTATCCTTTTCAATGAAAAAGGTGAGATGTGCTCTGTTGCACAGAAGGAATTCACACAGTACTTCCCACAGCCAGGTTGGGTAGAGCATGATGCAAATGAAATCTGGCAGACACAGCTTTCAGTTGCACGTGAGGCAATGAGAAAAGTTGGTGCAAAATCAGAGGATATCGCAGCAATCGGTATCACAAACCAGCGTGAAACAGTTATCGTTTGGGACAGAGCTACAGGTCAGCCTATCACACACGCTATCGTATGGCAGTGCCGTCGTACAGCTGACTGGGCTGAGCAGATGAAGGGAAAGATTCCTGGAATCGTTGAAAAATTCCAGCAGAAGACAGGTCTTAAATTCGACCCATATTTCTCTGGTACAAAGATTCGTTGGATTCTTGATAATGTTGAGGGTGCACGAGAAAGAGCAGAAAAAGGCGAGCTTTGCTTTGGTACTGTAGATTCTTGGTTAATCTACAAACTTACAAAGGGAAAAGTACACGTTACAGATTACTCTAATGCTTCTCGTACATTATTATTCAATATCAACACCCTTGAGTGGGATGATGAACTTTGCCAGATTCTTGATATTCCAAAGAGCATGCTTCCAGAAGCTAAGCCTTCTAGCTGCATCTATGGAGAGACAGACCCAGAATTCTTTGGAGGTCCTATCCGTATCGCATTTGCTGCTGGTGATCAGCAGGCTGCTCTTTTCGGACAGACATGCTACAAAGAGGGCGAGGCAAAGAATACATATGGTACAGGTTGTTTCATGCTTATGAACACAGGCGAAAAGCCAATCTTCTCAAAGAATGACCTTCTTACAACTATTGCTTGGGGTCTTGATGGAAAGGTTACATATGCACTAGAAGGATCTGTATACGTTGCAGGTGCTGCTATCCAGTGGCTTCGTGACGAGTTAAAGATAGTAGATTCTTCACCAGATTCAGAGTACTTTGCTACTCGCGTTAAGGATACAAATGGCTGCTATGTAGTACCTGCATTCACAGGTCTCGGCGCACCTTACTGGGATCCATATGCGCGTGGAGCTATCACAGGTCTTACACGTGGTGTAAATAAATATCACCTTATCAGAGCAACACTTGAGTCATTAGCATATCAGACATATGATGTTCTCCACGCTATGGAGCTTGATTCAGGCAAGCACCTTACAGCACTTAAAGTTGATGGAGGTGCATCAAACAATAACTTCTTGATGCAGTTCCAGTCTGATATCATTAATACGGACGTACTTCGTCCAAGCTGTGTTGAGACAACAGCTATGGGTGCTGCTTACTTAGCAGGTCTTGCAGTTGGCTACTGGAAGAGCAAAGAAGATGTAATCCAAAACTGGTCAGTTGATCGTGAGTTCAAGCCAGAGATGACAAATGCTGACAGAACAGCTGCTATCAAGGGATGGTCAAAAGCTGTTGCTGCAACACGTGGTTGGGCAAGAGAATAATACATAGTGTTAAGCGGGGTTGCTGCTCGCTTAGCAACCCCGTTAAATAATTACATTTAAAGGGGGTAAATGTATATGTCAGTTTATGTAGGTGAGTTTATAGGTACAATATTACTTGTACTTCTAGGCGATGGCGTTTGCTGTAATGTTTCTTTGAATAAGTCAGGATTTAAGGGCGGCGGTGCAGTTCATATCCTTATTGGTTGGGGTATGGCAGTTATGGTTCCTGCATTTGCAATGAGTAACTTTACAGATTGTATCTCAGCTTTTAACCCAGCAGTTTCAATTGGTTGGGCTATCAGAACAGGTAATTGGAGCCATTGCGGTGGTGAAATTGTAGCTCAGATGCTTGGCGGTTTTGTCGGTGCGGCAATTCTTATGCTTATTTACCATGACCACATTATGGAAACAGGAGATGACGATGTTGTTAGAGGATGCTTCTGTACAGCTCCATCTATTCCAAATCAGTTCCTCAACTTTATGTCAGAATTTGTGGCTACATTTGTACTCGTATTCACACTTGCTCTTATTCCAGCAGGAGACAACCGTGCAGTATGGCCACTTGTATATGGCGTAATCGTTGCTTGCGGTGCTTCATTCGGTGGATTAACAGGATACGCAATGAACGCAGCAAGAGACACAGCTCCACGTATTGCATACCTTTGCTTGGCACCTAACTTTGGTAAGAAGAATGGTAACTGGAGCTATGGTTGGATTCCACTAGTAGCACCTATTTGTGGTGGCGTTGTTGCATCTCTTCTTTACAACGCACTTGCAGCAGCTGGAATGTTCTAAACAACTTAAAGAAAATTAGTAATTTGCATTTGTATTCAGTATTCAATACTGGAACCATTTTAAAACTTAATTATTGATACACTGAGAATTGGAGTCGGTATTGAACGCATGGATTATGCGTTTAATTGCCGACTCTTTTTCTTACAAAAAATACTTTTAGTTAGGAGAAAAAAATATGTTGTATGATGTCATAATCATAGGCGCAGGCGTTTCTGGTAGCGCAATTGCAAGAGAACTCTCACGCTATGAGGCGAATGTCTGTGTTCTAGAAAAATGTGAGGATGTATGTGAGGGAACATCAAAAGCTAATTCGGCAATTGTGCATGCGGGATTTGATGCGGCAGCCGGTTCTCTTATGGCAAAATTGAATGTTCGTGGAAATGAGATGATGGACGACCTTTGCCGTGATTTGGACATTCCATTTAAAAGAAATGGTTCGATGGTCGTTTGCATTCATAAAGAAGCTTTACCAGGCCTTCAAGATCTTTATGACAGAGGAATAAAAAACGGCGTAAAGGATATGAAAATATTAAGCCGTGAAGAAGCTCTTGAGATGGAGCCAAACCTTTCTGATAATGTAGAAGGAGCATTATATGCACCGACTGGCGGTATTATCTGCCCATTCAAGCTTTGTATTGCAATGGCAGAGAATGCTAATGTGAACGGAGTAGACTTTAGATTTAATACAAAAGTAGAAGATATCAAGAAAAATGAAGATGGATTATGGCACATTCGCACCAATAATGGTGAGTATGTTTCAAAATATGTTATCAATGCAGCAGGTGTATATTCAGGAGTAATCCACAATATGGTTAGCCAGGATGATGACAAAATTGAAATCATCCCAAGACGAGGCGACTACTGCTTGCTTGATAAAGAAGTTGGTACACATGTATCACACACTATTTTCCCACAGCCAACTAACCTTGGTAAAGGTGTACTTGTTTCTCCAACAGTTCATGGAAATCTTATCGTTGGTCCGACTGCCATTGATATAGAGAACAAAGAAGGAACAAATACAACAGCAGAAGGAATAAATGATTTGATTGCAAAGGCAAATGATCATGTTAAGAATCTTCCTATGAGAAAAGTAATCACATCCTTTGCGGGCCTACGCGCTCATGAAGCTCGCCATGAGTTTATCATCGGCGAAGTAAAGGGAGCTGAACATTTTATTGATTGTGCTGCAATCGAGTCACCTGGTCTTACATCTAGCCCAGCTATCGGCGAGATGGTGGGAAATATGGTAAAGGATATGATGGGGCTTACACCAAAGGCTAACTGGATTAGCACGCGTAAAGATGTTATGAACCCAGCAGATCTGTCAGTTGAAGAAAGAAATGAATTAATAAAGAAAAATCCAGCATATGGTAACATTATTTGCCGCTGTGAATCTATTTCAGAGGGAGAAATTCTGGATGCAATTCACAGACCTTTAGGCGCGCGTTCATTGGATGGAGTGAAGCGTAGAACACGTGCAGGAATGGGACGATGTCAGGCTGGTTTCTGCTCGCCAAAGACAATGGAAATTCTCCATAGAGAACTAGGCCTCGATTATGAGGAAATAACTAAGAGTGGTGGACGTTCAAATATTGTAATCGAGCGCACAAAGAATCAGAAGGGAGGCGAGCAGTAATGTTGAATTATGATATCGTTATTGTTGGCGGTGGTCCAGCAGGTCTAGCAGCTGCTGTCGCAGCAAGAAATGCTGGAGTAGATAAAATCCTTATTTTAGAGAGAGATAAAGAGCTAGGTGGAATCCTTAACCAATGTATTCACAATGGTTTTGGTCTCCATACATTTAAAGAAGAGCTTACTGGGCCAGAATATGCATACAGATTTATTGAGAAGGTTCTTGATGCAAAAATCGAGTACAAGCTCAATACAATGGTAATGGA
>JAEEGL015028602.1_pt1 | contig 23727 bp, 21 predicted proteins | sample 9134231 | NCBI WGS metagenome assembly JAEEGL01 (sample SAMN16246548, study PRJNA631951) | gut metagenome | biome: gut microbiome; feature: rumen; material: fiber-attached | host: Bos | place: Iran: Karaj | collected 2018-10 | reverse complement strand
GAGGGCTCTGCCCTCAGACTCCCGCTCAAGGGACACTGTCCCTTGAGAATCCCATTTCAAGTTTTGCCTGCCCCATACGGGGCAGACAAAACTTGCAGCGGGGTTCCTAGGGGATAGTATCCCCTAGGCAGGGGTGTGGGGACAGCGTCCGCACAATGTCTCCCGACCGCCCCGATAAATTATAGTTTATCAAAGGGCAAACCGAACAGAAAAGCGGAGATTATGAGAGCGGACGGCGGCAGAGCGGGCGAAGCGTAACTTCCTCCGTCCGGCTGTGTTCACTGCGGAAAAATACCGCGGCGGCAAGCGGAACGGCGAAGCTGAATCCGAGTGCAGTCAGCAGGACGGCAGGGGAGAGCAGCACCGTCGAGAAGACCGTCCGCAGCGCAGGAATCAGCAATGCGGCGGCTGTCACCGCAGCAGAGATCAGGACAGAGAAAATCAGCTTTCCGTTTGAGAAATACGGGACGGAAAACAATGTGCCGTCTTCGCGTTTGCATTCAAAAACATGAAGGAGCTGCGAGAAAACCAGCGTCATCAGTGCGCCGGTGCGTGCGGCATCGAGACTGCCTGTCATGCGCAGGACGGTTGTGAACGAGCCGAGTGTTGAGAGCGCGATAAAGATGCCGCGGAACACAATCCGAGAGAGCAGTCCGCCTGCGAAAAAGCTGTCATCGGCACGGCGCGGCGGCTGCGACATCAGATCGGGCGCAGGCGGTTCCAAGCCGAGCGCGATTGCCGGCAAGCCGTCGGTCATAAGATTGACCAGCAGAATCTGTGTCGGGAGCAGAACAACCGGCAGCCCCATGAGGAGTCCCGTGAACATCGTCAGCACCTCGCCGATGTTGCACGCGAGCAGATAACGCACGAATTTGCGTATGTTTGCATAGACCGTTCGTCCCTGTTCGACAGCGGCGATCATCGTATCAAAGCGATCATCCAGCAGAATCACATCCGCTGCCTGACGGGTGACGTCTGTGCCGTTTTTTCCCATTGCGACGCCGATATCCGCTTCCTTGACCGCAGGTGCGTCATTGACGCCATCGCCGGTCATTGCCGTGACGAGCTGCTTTGCGCGGCAGGCACGCACCAGACGCAGCTTATGCGCAGGCGTTACGCGCGCAAATACGCTGATTTTGCCGATGCGGTCGGCGAGCTCTGCATCGGAAAGGCTGTCGAGCTCTGCGCCGGTCATGGCGGCGTCTGCATGCGGGATGCCCGCTTTTTTAGCAATCGCCGATGCCGTTTTGATATGGTCACCGGTCAGCATGATCACGCGGATGCCTGCGCGGGTACATGCGGCGATTGCCTGCTTTGCCTGTTCGCGCGGCGGATCGAGCATGCCCATAAACCCGAGGAATACCATGGAATCCGGTTCATCCGGTCCGGCAGCGAATTTTTCCGCGAATGCAAGGACGCGCAGCGCATCCTCTGCCATACGGTCGGCGGCACAGGCCAGCTCTGCACGCTTCTGCGCGGTCAATGGCAGATCGCTGCCGTGGGAACGGTAATAGGCGCAGCGCTTCAGTATGACATCCGCGGCGCCTTTTTTCAGCGCGAGTTCGCCGGATTCTGTCTGATAAAACACCGTCATTGCGCGCGTTTCACTCTCAAACGGAATCTCTGAAATCATGCGGCATCGGGAGAATGCATCGGTTGTGATGCCGCATTTGGCGGCGGCAATCAGCAATGCGGCTTCGGTCGGGTCTCCGGTGACCTGCCAATCGGAATCTGATGTTTTTGCGCGGATTTCCGCATGATTGCACAGCACCGCGCAGCGCATCAGCGGCATCAGTGATGTCAGCATATGGCGGCTGCACGGACTGCCGTTCTGCAAGAGGCTCCCGCTGCGCTGCCAGCCCGTTCCGTTTACCGTGAACTGTGCATCCGGCGTGACAATCTGCTGCACGGTCATTTTGTTTTCGGTGATCGTGCCGGTTTTGTCCGTGCAGATGACTGACGCACAGCCGAGTGTTTCGACTGCATGCAGCCGGTTGACCAGCGCATTCTGTTTCAGCATCCGGCGGACGGCGAGCGCCAGCGCAATGGTGACGGTCGCGGGCAGCCCCTCCGGAATCGCGGCAATCGCAATCGTGATGCCGGTCATGAGCATCTCGAAGAACGGCTCGCCGCGCAGGATTCCGGCGGCAAAGACCATGACGCAGACAATCAGACAGATGATGCTGACTGTTTTGCCGAGTTCGCCGAGACGCTTTTGCAGCGGTGTTTCATTTTCGGTGATGTCGCCGAGCATCTGCGAAATCTGTCCCATTTGCGTGGATTTGCCGGTTGCGATGACTTCTGCCTCGGCGGTGCCGCGGAGCACGGACGTTCCGGCATAGAGAATATCCGCCCTGCCGATTGCGTTGTCCGTCGGGGGATCGTCTGCCGTATGTGCGTGCTTCTGTACCGCAGTCGATTCGCCGGTTAGAATCGACTCCTCTGCGGAAAGCTGTGCCGCGGTCAGAATCACCGCATCCGCGGGAACACGGTCGCCGGCTTCGGTCAGGATTACATCGCCCGGGACAAGCTGCTCTGCCGGAACTGTCGTCAGTACGCCGTTTCTGCGCACCTGTGCGGTCGGTGCCGTCATGCTGCGGAGCGCAAGCAGCGTTTGTTCGGTGCGATATTCCTGCACAAAGCCCAGCAGCGCATTCAGCACGACGATCACCGCAATCGTCACGGCGTCCGCATATGCCCCGAGCAGCCACGAGACTGCTGCCGCCGCAAGCAGGATCAGCGCCATAAAATCACGGAACTGCGAGAAAAATATTCGCAGCGGATGCGCTTTCGCAGGCGCCTCCAGTGTATTCAGTCCGTATTCCGCCTGCCGCGATTTGACCTGTTCATCTGTCAGTCCATGCATATCCGCACGCTCCTTCCCTGTCAGAGAATATGCGGAGAATGCAAGAAAAATGCGCCCCTCCCGAAGGAGAGGCGCATTGAACCGTCCGGTTCAGCGGGGTTCGCAGATCAGCTTCATCGCTGTGCGTTCCTCGCCGTCAATTTCGATACTCGCAAACGCAGGAATGCAAACGAGATCAATGCCGATCGGAGCGAGATAGCCGCGGGCGATTGCGATCGACTTGATAGCCTGATTCGCTGCGCCGGCGCCGACTGCCTGGACTTCGACCACATGCTGCTCCCGAATGACGCCTGCGATTGCACCGGCAACTGAGTTCGGGGTCGAATGAGACGAAACCTTCAATACTTCCATAAGTGTAACCTCCTACATAAATAATGTTAAAATAATGGCGGATTGTTTTACTGATACGTTGGCTTGGCGATGCATTTGCTTCGCCTTCAGTTGTGCCACTGATATTGCCACTATCATTATAATACATTTCACGAAAAAAGTCAAGGTCTTCGCGTGAATTTGGTTATTCTTTTGCAAAAACGGGGCCCATTTTGGTACAAATGCCGAGTTTGCTATCAATTTCTATGAACACCGCATTCACAATACAGGGGCCGCCGGCTTCCGTAAACTGCACAGGTCTGTGAAAGCGCTGTTTTGCGATTGCCTGCCCGACATTGACTCCGAGCACCGACCTTGCCCCGCCCGTCATGCCGACGTCGGTGAGATAGCCGGTTTTGTCGTCCAGGATTTCGGCGTCGGCGGTCTGTACATGCGTATGCGTGCCGATCACCGCTGAGACTTTGCCCGACAGATACCAGCCCATTGCGCGCTTTTCCGAGGTTGCCTCGGCGTGAAAATCCACCAGAATATTCGGGGTATCAATTTCCTCGAGCAGCGTGTCAATGACCGTGAACGGATTGTCGAGTGCTTCCATGAATGCCGTACCCATTAAATTGATTACCGCGAAGGAATAGGCACCGCAGTCCAGTATGCAGACGCCGCTGCCCGGTGCGCCCTCGGGATAATTCGCCGGACGAAGAATGCGCGGATTCTCGAAGATTTCATCGCATTTGCGCCGAAAACAGTGGTTTCCGGTCGTGATGATATCTGCGCCGCCTGCAAAGAGCTGATCGGCGGACTGCTGCGTGATGCCGTTTCCCTTTGCAGAATTTTCGCCGTTGACGACGATCAGATCAGCTGCGTACTGCTGCTTCAATCGCGGTGCAAAACGCTGAAAGCACGCAGTTCCCGCTTCACCGACGACATCGCCGAACATTAGTATTTTCATGCTTTTCCTCCGGAATCAGGGGAGATTGAGGATATAGGTCTGCACCTTCGGTGTGAGATCGGCGGTCGCTTCCGTGACGGTTGTGGTTTCCGTTTCAGTCTCTGCGCCGGATTCGGTCAGGATGCCGCTTTCGTCCGGATTCAGCGTTTCTGCGCCTTCCGGCAGCGTGCCGGTCTCACCGTCGGAGCCGGTTGTGACAGGTGTGCCGTCTTCAAGTGTCTCTTCCGTTGCAGCGGTTGTTGCATTCTGCTCGCGGATGACATCCCAGATATCAGTCTCAAAATAAACCGGATCAGGCTGTGTGACCTCAGTGACCGCAGGGACGGAGCTTTCCTCAGTCATCTCATTCTTTTTCGTCACCATGCTGAGAATACCGATCAGGAGAATAATCCCGAGTGCGGCGAGTATGACTGCAAGGATTTCTTTGCTTTCCATAATGCATATCCTTTCCTTATTTTTTGGAATGATGCATGTGTTCTCCGGCGAGGGGATTGCTGTCGATGGCATTCTGCCGTTTTTCACTGGAGAGATGCGTATAGATTTCGGTGGTGGAGATTGACTGGTGACCGAGGATTTCTTTGAGCGTCAGCATATCCGCGCTGCCATGCTGATACATCAGCGTTGCGGCGGTATGACGGAGCTTGTGCGTAGAGAGCCCTCTGCCGCCGAGTCCTGCCGCGGTCAGATGATTCTCTACAATCTGCTGTACTCTGCGGCGGCTGATGCGGCGGTGATTGCGGCTGAGAAACAGCGCATTCGGCTCCTCGGGCGGATTCTCGCGCTTCGCAAGATAATCCTGAATGGCGGAGAGACATGCGTCATTGAGATAGACGATGCGCTCTTTGCTGCCCTTTCCGAGGACGCGAATCTGCCGGTTGAAGAAATCGACATCGCCGACATTCATGCCGACCAGTTCCGCAAGACGGAAGCCGCAGTTGAGAAACAGCGTAATAATGCAGTAATCACGCAGCTTTTCGGGGGAATCCTTCTCCTCCTCAGCGGTGTGGAGCATGCGCTGGCTTTCCTCAAGCGTGAGGAAGCGCGGGAGTGCTTTTTTGACGGCCGGCAGCTCGAGATTCTGACAAGGGTCAGCTTTGAGCATGCCTTTTGTTTTCGTCAGATATTTGAACAGGCTGCGCACGGCGCTCAGTCTGCGCGAGACCGAACGCGGTGTATTGCCCCGCGTATCGCGCAGATAGCGGATATAATCATATAAAACGGAGACCGTTACCGCTTCAATCTCGGAAAACGGCAGGTCTGCGATGTCCGTTTCGCCGACATCGGCAGCAGATTTTTTGGCATTGACGCAATGGAGCCAGCGCAGAAACAGACAGATATCGTTGTAATACTCCGTGACCGTCCGCTTGGCTTTGCCGCGGATCACATCGAGATACGTCAGATAGTCGCTGAGGAACAGCGGAATCTGTGTGCGGTCGATTTCCATTGCCTCTGCCTCCTTTCCGGCATTGCTATTCCCTATTATATCACATTATCGAGTAAAAAGCAAGCTGAGAGAAGCATTTTTATGATATATGTGAATGAGAAAAAGTAGGAAGGCTTGTGTTCGGACTGATTTGCAAATGTACATCCTGAGAACTTTAGATTCACTCATGCGGGCGCTGCTTATTTTCTGTGTGACTGGGAAAATCCGGTTCTGCCAATTTATCCTATATATATGAAAATGCCGCAGAATCGACAAAATGCAGATTCTGCGGCGTATTCATATCATTGTACATCCCGTATCGCGTTATGCAGACCTGTAAAGAGCTCGTTATATCGCGGCGTATGCAGCGGGACTTTTGTTTTCGTGATGTAAAGTGAGAGCGGGATATCCCGTCCTTCCCATTGAAACGGCGTGCCGTTCTGCGCGGCGATTTTTGCCGTAATCGCATCGGCATAGGCTTCGTCGGGGCTGGCGGTCAGCATACAGAATTCGTCGCCGCCGATGCGGAATACGATATCGTCTTCTCCGGCGGCATCCTGCATGCGCTGCATGGCGGTCAGAATCGCAAGATCGCCTGCCTGACTGCTGATCTCGTTGATCGGGATCAGTTTGCAGATATCGCAGCAGACAAACCAGCAATCCTCACGCGAGCGGAACAGATCGTAAAGCTCTGTGATATCAAACGGTTTCCGAGTCATGATGTATTCATCTCCTTCGCATGGTGCAGGCATCAGGCGCGGATAGAGCTCCGGCATCGGAATATCACGCATCTGCGAGGGATTGCGGTGCCAGATGCTCCGGAACGTGCGCGTGAATGCCTCATGAGAGCTGTAGCCGCATTCCAGTGCAATCTCCAGTACGGTCATTTCCGGATTGCTGCGCAGCAGTGCGGCGGCGCGCGTCATTCTCCGGCGGATGATATAATCATGCACCGAGAGATTGCAGACATGGCGGAACAGCTTGTCGAGTGCGGATTTTGAGCAGGCGCATGCCGCAGCGATTTGCTCTGTCCGGAGTGTCGCAGTCAGATGTGATTCGATATAGCTGAGGCATTCTGCGAGCAGATCAAGATTCTGCATGGTATGCACCTCCTTCTGATTTCGGTATACCGTAATTTTATTATAGCACAGAATTCTGATTTTGGCTTGATTTTTTGCGTAAAGTTTTTTTGAAATAGAGAAAGGAGAAAAAGTCAGAAGGCGTGCCTGCAAACTTCCCTCTGACCGCTTGGCGTTGTCTCCCCGCATTCGCTTGACAAATCAGCATAAACGTGGTATAATGATATCAAATTGAGAAAGGTTATCATTTTCATTTTGGAGGTGAGCGATATGCCGCGCGGAGGCGGATATCAGACCAAACAAAAGGCACAGGTGCTCCGGTACCTCGAAGCCCACAGCAGACAGCATATCACTGCTGCCGAACTCCTCATCGCGCTCAATACCGGCGGCGTTCAGATCGGCTCGGCAACTGTCTACCGTCAGCTCGAAAAGCTCGAAGCCGAAGGTCTCGTCCGGCGCTATGCGCTCGATGACCGCGGCAGCGCCTGCTGGCAGTATGCCGGTACGGAAGCCAAAGCCGGTAACTGTCATCAGCATTTTCATCTGAAATGTACCGTCTGCGGTACGCTCTTTCATCTCAACTGCGATCATCTTCACGAGATCGCCGACCATGTCGCCGCGGAGCATCAGTTCGTTATTGATCCGGCGCGCACGGTCTTTTACGGCGTCTGCGGGCAGTGCAGCGCAAATCTTACAGAACAGGGGAAGGATACCGAATGAAATCCATGAAGATACAGAAAATTTGTGCTGCTGCGGCAGCTGTGCTCCTTTGCGGCATGATGCTTTCGGGCTGCGGTGCGCAGAAAAATGATACGCTGACTGTTGTCACGACCGTCTACACAACCTATGATTTTGCAAAGCAGCTCACCGCTTCCTATGAGAAGCCGGTTGAGGTCAGGCTCCTGCTGACGCCAGGCGGCGAGAGCCATTCCTATGAGCCGACACCCTCCGATGTTGCCGCGATTCAGAGCTGTGATCTGTTTGTTTATATCGGCGGCGCATCTGAAACATGGGCAGAAAAGCTCATCGAAACCAGCCGTCAGAAGAAGGAGAATCTGCGGATGTTCGACTGCGTCGAGCTGCTCGGTGAGGAGACCGTCGAGGGTATGGAGCCGGAGGATGAGCACGAAGCGGAGCATGAAGAAGATGAGATCGACGAGCACATCTGGACCGCGCCGCTCAATGCGGATAAAATGCTGACGGCGATGCAGGAGCGGCTTAACAAAATCGCACCGAAGGAACAGGAACACTGTGACGCTGCCTATGAAAAGCTGCACGGCGCCTTGCTTGCACTCGATCAGCGTGCGAGGGAGATTCATGACAATGCGAAGCAGGATACGCTGATTTTCGCGGACAGATTTCCGTTCCGCTATCTGACGGATGCCTACGGCTGGAAGTATTACGCGGCATTTTCAGGCTGTACAAGCGATACGGATGCCTCTCCGGCGACGCTTTCCTTCCTGATCAGCAAGGTGAAATCGGAGAATATCAAAACCGTTTTCTATCTTGAAAACTCTTCGCAGAAAATCGCCGATGCCGTCTGTGCCGCGACCGGTGCGCACGCGGAAATGCTGCAATCCTGCAACAATGTGACGCGCATGGATTATGATGCAGGAATGCACTATCAGCAGCTCATGACCGAAAATCTCGATGCGATTGAGGAGGCATTGAAATAATGGCTTATATCACATGCGAGGACCTCACGCTGCGCTATGAATCGCTGACCGTGCAGGAGCATCTGAGCTTTTCCGTTGAGAAGGGCGATTATCTCTGCATCGTCGGCGAGAACGGTTCCGGCAAGAGCACGCTGATGAAATGTCTGCTCGGCTTAAAACAGGCGGACGGCGGCAGGCTTCGGTTCGGCGACGGACTCAGGCGCAATGAGATCGGCTATCTGCCGCAGCAGAGCATGATTCAGCGGACGTTTCCGGCATCGGTGCGGGAGGTTGTGCTCTCGGGCTGCCTGAACGGGCGGGCGATTCATCCGTTTTATACGAAGGCGGAAAAAGCACGCGCCGCCGAGCAGATGGAGTGCCTCAATATCACGCAGCTTGCCGACCGCAGCTATCGGGAGCTCTCCGGCGGTCAGCAGCAGCGCGTTCTGCTTGCAAGGGCGCTCTGTGCGACGAAAAAACTGCTGCTGCTCGATGAGCCGCTGACGGGGCTTGATCCGCTTGTCGCTACGGAATTATACGGCATTTTGCAGCATATCCACAACGATCACGGCATCACGATCATCATGGTGACGCATGATGTGGAATGCGCGGTTCGTCACGCGAAAACGATCCTGCATATCGGCAAAAACGAGAGCTTTTTCGGCAGCTGCGCGGACTATGAAAAGAGTGCCGTCGGCAGAAGATTCCTCGGTGAAAATGCCGAGCCGGAGCACTGTGCACAGTGTGCCGATCATTACCACGGAACGGGGGAGGACAGCGGAAATGACTGATCTTTCGTTGATTCTGACGCCGGATTATATTTCAGTGATCCTGCTGCCTGCGCTGATTGCCGGTATCGCAGTCAGCCTGTGCGCAAGCCTGCTCGGCGTCAGTCTGGTGCTGAAACGCTGCTCCATGATCGGCGACGGACTCTCGCATGTCGGCTACGGTACACTCTGCATCGCGGTTGCACTCGGCTGGGCGCCGATGAAGGTGACGATTCCGGTTGTCATTGCGGCGGCGTATATCCTGCTGCGGCTCTCCGAGAACAGCAGAATCGGCGGTGATACGGCGATTGCGCTCTTTTCAACCTCGGCGCTCGCGCTCGGTATCCTTGCCTCCTCGAAGGCGAATCTGACAACCGATGTCAGCCACTATATGTTCGGCAGCATCCTTGCAATGTCGCGCGGCGACGTCATTTTCAGCGTAATTCTGAGCATCTGTGTGCTTTTGGTCTATCTGCTGTTCTATGATAAGATTTTCGCCGTGACCTTTGATGAGAATTTTGCGCGTGCGACGGGACTGAACGTGCGGTTTTACAATCTGCTGATTGCCGTGCTGACGGCGGTGACAGTCGTGCTTGGCATGATGATGATGGGCGCGTTGCTGATTTCGAGCCTGATGATTTTTCCGGCAGTCACTGCAATGCGCATCAACAAGCATTTCCGCGGCGTTGTGCTGACGGCGGTGATTATTTCTGTCGGGTGCTTCCTTGCGGGACTGTTTCTTTCGCTTTGGATTGATACGGCGGTCGGTGCAAGTGTGATTCTGATGAATCTGCTGGTGTTTACGGTCGCTTCGGTCTGCTCCGTCATCCGGAAGAAAGCCGCAAAACCATAAGCAAATGAAAAACCGGACGCGGTCGATGTGCTGCGTCCGGTTCTTGTATTATGTTGCATCAGATTTCAGCCGGTGACGGATGCCGCGCAGAATCTCCTGACGGGCTTTCGCTGCGGTTTCCACGGAGACGGGTTCGGTATTTTTGAGCGGATAATCTATCCCGAGCGCGTCATATTTCTGCCTGCCGAAATCATGGTAGGGGAGCACATCGAGCCCTTTCAGCGTGCGCAGTCCGCCGATGAATTCCCCGAGCCGGTACTGTTCATCTGCGCTGTCCGTCCACGCCGGCACGATGACATGCCGAATCCAGATCGGTACGCCATTCTCACTGATATACCGCGCAAATGCGAGGATATTCTCATTGGAATGACCGGTCAGTTTTCGGTGCGCCGCATCGTCGATCTGCTTGATATCGAGCATGACAAGGTCTGTCACAGCCATGAGTGCATCATATTTTTCAGGATGCGCCGGCTCAAAGCAAATGCCGGATGTATCCAGACAGGTGTGGATGCCTCCGGCTTTTGCCTTCTGAAACAGCTCTGTCAGAAACGGCATTTGCAGCATCGGTTCGCCGCCGGTCGCGGTGATGCCGCCGTTCCGGTAAAATTCAGAATTGCGACGATATTGCGCAAGGAGATCATCTGCGGAAATCTGCTGATTCGGCTTTATTCCCCATGTATCGGGATTATGGCAGTAGAGACAGCGCATCGGGCAGCCCTGAAAGAAAATCACAAACCGGATACCGGGACCGTCAACCGTGCCGAAGCTCTCCGTCGAGTGAATATTGCCAAGCATAAGTCCCTCCGAACACAAAGCCCACTCCGTTCATGGGGTGGGCTTTCACGGTCAGATTTTTTCGTGGAAAGTACGCGAAATGATGTCGTCCTGCTGCTCCTTTGTCAGCTTGATAAAGTTGACTGCATAGCCGGAGACGCGCACGGTCAGCTGCGGGTATTTCTCCGGATGTGCCTGTGCGTCAAGCAGCGTTTCACGCGTAAATACGTTGACATTGAGGTGGTGTCCGCCTTTTTCGACATAGCCGTCGATCAGCTCGACGAGGTTTTCGATCTGCTGTTCGTTTGCCATAGGAATGCTCCTTTCCGGTCAGTCGTCCGACGGCGTTTCCGCGTCGGGGTCTTCATCGTTCAGCTCAAAATTCGGAACCGCACATGCGCCCTTCGGGCTGCATTCGGTGCTGTTGACCGTCTGAATCCTTGTTTGGTCTCCGACGGTCAGATTGATATGCTGTGTGCCCTGCGCCATGAGTTCATCGAGCATCGCGGCAAGTTCGTCTGCATCGGGCTGCGGCTCATTCGGTCTCATGCTCCGCCTCCTGCCGCAGTGCATCCAGATCAAGGTCGCCCGAGAAGATTTTGGTATCCTTTCCGAGCGCATCCGGAATGATCGAGAAGGTATTGGAGATGCCGTCCTGTGCGTGCTTGAAGGGCAGCTTTGAGACCGATGTCAGTGAAGCGACGGCACCGTGCGTATCTCTGCCGTGCATCGGATTTGCGCCCGGTGCAAGCGGTACGCCGTGCTTTCTGCCGTCCGGCGTGTTGCCGGTCTTCTTGCCGTAAACAACATTTGAGGTGATCGTCAGAATGCTCATGGTCGGGATGCTGCCGCGATAGGTATGATGCTTGCGGATTTTGTCCATGAACGTCTTGACGATGCTGACGGCAATCTGATCGACTCTGTCGTCGTCGTTGCCGTATTTCGGGAAGTCGCCCTCGACCTGATAATCGACGACAATGCCGTTTTCATCGCGGATACACTTGACCTTCGCATATTTAATCGCGCTCAGCGAATCCGCAACAACAGAGAGACCAGCGATGCCGGTTGCAAAATACCGCTTGACATCGCGGTCATGCAGCGCCATCTGCACCTTTTCATAGCAGTATTTGTCATGCATATAGTGGATGATGTTCAGCGTGTTGACATAGAGTCCGGCAAGCCATTCCATCATCTGGTCATACTTGTCCATGACATCGTCATAATCGAGATAATCGCCGGTGACAGGGCGGTATTTCGGTCCGACCTGTATCTTCATGACCTCATCGACGCCGCCGTTGATTGCATAGAGCAGGCACTTTGCGAGGTTTGCTCTTGCGCCGAAGAACTGCATCTCCTTGCCGACGACCATCGACGAGACACAGCATGCGATTGCGTAATCGTCACCGTGCGTGACACGCATGAGATCGTCATTTTCATACTGAATCGACGAGGATTTGATTGACATTTCCGCGCAGAATCTCTTGAAATTCTGCGGCAGCTTTTTGGACCAGAGCACAGTCAGATTCGGCTCCGGCGCTGTGCCGAGATTATTCAGCGTATTGAGATAGCGGAAGGAGTTTTTCGTGACCATATGCTGACCGTCAACCGATACGCCGCCGATCGACTCCGTGACCCATGTCGGATCGCCGGAGAACAGTGCGTTGTATTCGGGCGTGCGCGCAAATTTGATCATGCGCAGCTTCATGATGAAGTGGTCGATCAGCTCCTGCGCCTCAGATTCGGTGAGTATGCCGCGTTCAAGATCGCGCTGGATATAGATGTCGAGGAAGGTTGAGGTTCTGCCGAGGCTCATTGCGGCGCCGTTCTGCTCCTTGACGGCGGCGAGATAGCCGAAATAGAGCCACTGCACCGCTTCCTGCGCGTTCTTTGCCGGACGCGAAATATCAAAGCCGTAAATATTGCCGAGCTCCTTGAGCTCGCCGAGCGCACGAATCTGCTCGGAAAGCTCCTCGCGCAGACGGATGTTTTCTGAGGTCATGCGGACAAAATGCGTTGCCTTCTGATGCTCCTTGTCCTCAATCAGCATGTCAATGCCGTAGAGGGCGATTCTGCGGTAGTCGCCGATGATTCTGCCTCTGCCGTAGGCATCGGGCAGACCGGTCAGGATTGCGGATTTTCTCGCAAGCCGCATCTCCGGCGTGTAGGCATCGAAAACGCCCTGATTATGCGTTTTTCTGTACTTTGTGAAAATCTCAACGACGGACGGATCGACCTCATAGCCGTACTCCTTGCAAGCCTGCTGCGCCATGCGGATGCCGCCGAACGGCTGGAGCGAGCGCTTGAAGGGCTTGTCCGTCTGGAAACCGACGATCTTTTCCAGTTCTTTGTTCAGATAGCCCGGACCGTGCGAGGTAATTGTTGAGACGATTTTCGTATCCATATCGAGGACACCGCCAGCCTCACGCTCCTGACGGGACAGCTCCATAACCTGTGCCCAGAGCTTCTGTGTGGCTTCTGTCGGTCCTGCAAGAAATGACGCATCGCCGTCATAGGGCGTGATGTTCTTCTGAATGAAGTCTCTGACATTGACAGAGGAATTGCTCCATTTGCCGGGGACAAAGCCCTCCCATTCCGGTGCAAATTCATTGAACATTCACCATCATCCTTTCTGTTATGCGTTGCAGCTTCCGCAAAATGCGCGGCTTTTGTTTTACTCTTTATTATACCACAGTCTTCCGGAAAATACAATCGTTAATCTGATGAAAATAGTAAAAAAATGCAAGCAGAAAATAGTACAGAAGAAAAGAGGCAATTTGACAATATGAGATTGCATTTTCCGATGACGGGGCAGATTAATCCGGTTTCACCGGCGGCAGGCGGTTCCGAAGGATTGCATTGAGTCTGTCGTTTTTACCTTACAATCTGCTTACAAACGGTGACAATCTGCGAAAAGGGCTTGCATTGCGGCGGCGGGTATGATATGATACAGGCAGGAACATGAAAAAAAGGGGGCGTTCGATGCAGGAGCTGAATAAACGGCAGCGGTTTTCACTGCTGATCTGGGGATTTATTACGGCTGCATTCGGCGGCTGGCTCTATGAGGAACTCTGCGTTTATATTCTCTATCATAAAATCTATAACCGCGGCATGCTGCATCTGACGATCTGTCCGATCTACGGCTTCGGTGCATGGGGGCTGTATCTGCTGCTGCGGAAGGTCAGAAGCAGCGGGCTGTATTTTGCGCTGAGCGTACTGATCGCAAGCGTATTTGAATACGGATGCTCGTATCTGCTGGAATTTTTGTTTCATCGCACCTACTGGACCTATGAGGGCTGGTTCCTGTCAATCCAGAACCGCATCTCACTCGTCAGCAGTCTGATCTTCGGTCTGCTTGCCGTGATTTTTGCAAAGCTGATTCTGCCGCTGCTGACCAAGGCGGTCGGCACAGGAAAATCTACGGTCTGGTTCATCGTCAGCCTGCTCGCGCTTGCTGTCATAGTGGGGGATTTTGTTCTTGTTGTAAGCGGGTATTGACAGCAAACGAAAAAGCCCGTGTCTGTTTTTGCAGCAGACACGGGCTCTTATTTTATCCGAATACAGATTTGAATGCAAGGTGGTTTTTGCTGCTTTCGCTGCCGTAAATCGCAAAGCAGACGGTATCAAAATAATAGCCGAGATTGTCCGCAGCAAGAGCTTGCTTGAAGCAGCCTGCGACCGTTTCCGGATCGTTTCCGAATGCGCCGCAGCCCCATGCGCCGAGCACGAGATTCTTATATCCGTATTTGACGGCTGTCCGCAGGATAATCAAAGAACGGTGCAGAAAGGTCTCTGCAAGTGTATTCTTCGATGTAAATACAGCAGCGCCGCGGCGGTTCGGGGCAGGTGCCGTAATGACCGCAGTCTCCCACGGCTCCGGCAGCAGTTCGCAGTGATGATCGCGGAAGACACAGACATCGCGCGAGAGCAGCATATAATCCGAATCGGTCGCGCGGATATGCGTATTGTTGAAGCGGTACATTTCCGATGCATCGGCTGAGGTGATTGAGGCATAGAGCGTACTGCACCGGCAGAGCGCCTCCTCCTGCGCATTCGCGCCGAGCAGAAATCCGCCGCCTGCACGGTGCGCATTTGCAAAGTTCAGCGCAAGGGCATTGCCGAGGCGCTGTGCTGCGGCAAAGGTATCCTCTGTTGTGACTTCGGTTTTGCACGGGCTGTTCCGCTCCGGCTCCGGCAGGGGATCATGCAGCAGCTCCTGCGCAAGCTCCGGCGTAATCACAACGACCGAATCGTAATCCTTCGCGGGCAGACGGACGGTCTCGCCGTTCAGCTCGTATTCGCGTTTGCCGGTGATTTTGATTGTTTCCTGTGCGATTGCGATGTTATTCATGATACCCTCCTTTTCTTACGGTGATGATCGGCGGAAATAAACTGCTGGATCATCTTCGGTTATCCGGGTTGCCGGTCTGTACCGGCAGCGGTGAGTGTCCGCTTATTTCTTTTTGATTTTATCTTCGAGCTTCTGCGCCGCCGGACGGACAAAGATATAGCTGAACAGTGCCGTGACGATATAATCGCCGATCAGAATGAGAATGCGCAGCGGAAGCGATTGCACGAACCTGCGCAGAAGCAGATAGATCGCAAGAAAGACAATGAGAAAGCCGATCAGCTGAATCACTGCGGTCAGCTTGCCCATATTCTTCATTTCATCCGGCAGCTTTGCCATGATCGGATTCTGCGGCTTCTGCTTTTTCTGTTCGGGACGGGGCGCCTTCGGGATATTCGATTTCATAGGATTCTCCTCAGAATACGTGATTTTGCAGCCACTCCGACCATGTGACATAATACTTTGCATAGGGGTGCGTATCGTCGCTCGTGTACTGCGCGTCGAGGCAGCCGTTTGCATCGTCAAAGACCGGATTGACGTCGAGATAGAAGACGGATTTGTTATCCGCTTTTGCTGCGAGCAGCGCATTGAAATTATTGATGTTCGTATTGTTGACGACGGTATCATTATAATGGCGGTGCGCTGCGACATGCAGATTTGCCATGAGGATGATCTTCGCGCCGGGATTTGTCTGCTGTACTCTTGCGATCAGCGCGTCCATGTTCTGCATGGTCTGGTCGAAGCTCATGCCGATCTCATTGATGCCGAGCATGATGTAGATTTTGCCGTACTTTTTCGCGCCGAGTACCTGTGCGAAGGTCTGTCCCTCCGTGCCCGGTACCTCGCTGACGGCACTGTCGATCTGATAGGTGCTCAGACCGACCGTCGCAAAATAGGTTGCGCCGTCAATCGGGCTGTACGATGCAATGCCGACAGTCCGCGAATCGCCGATGAACAGCACATCATTAAAGTATCCGGCGGGTGCGGCAGGTGCGGGTGCGGTGGTCTGCGGCGCTTCGGTCGTCGTGACAGGCGGCTCGGTTTCCGCTGCGGTGGTAACGGTGACGGCGGTCGTTTCGGTCGTTGTCATACCGCCTGTCGCCGGAACGGTATCCGGATTGTAGCGGACGCCGCTGTCCGGATCATAGGTGAAGATATAATCCGGCGGTACGAGCTCAAATCCGCTGAATGCGGTGGTGGTCGTGGTGGTGGTTTCGGTGGTCGTCGTTGTTGTGGTGGTTTCTGTTGTAGTCTGCATCAGACCGGATGTCTGGTTCATCTCCGCGACCATGCCGTTCGGATTGTTCTGCTGGAGATTGCTGCCCTTGTCCGGCTTCCAGACGAACAGTCTGCCGGTTATGAGAAACAGCACCGTAAAGACGAGCGCGAGGACTGATTTATTCGATTGCGTGAGCTGCATAAAAAGTCCTCCTTTCTCAGAACCGGAAGTACAGGAACGGATCGTTCATGCCCCTGTAGATGCAGTAGATGGATGCGCCGAGTACGATTGCCAGCTCCGGAATCCAGAAAATCTGACTGAATACCGGACGGTTCTTCTTCGGCATTCTGTTATAGAGCAGCTCGCGCGCGATCACCGGTACGATAAACAGCAGCCAGAGCCACTTTTTGAAGCAGACTGACAGAATGATGACTGCCAGCGTCTCCAGTAACCAGAAGAACTGCCCGAACTGGTATTTGTGGCGGTTCTTCATCATTTTGAACAGGTTTTCCGGTACCGCCGTGCAGAAGATCAGACCGATGATCAGCCATTTGCCGTAGGTGCCGAAATATTTGATGTAGTCGGTCGGCATCAGCGCCTTGCCGCCGAAGCCCCAGAGCTTTGCAAAATAAATGCCGAGCTGCTTCATATCGGAGATTGCAAAGAGCAGCCATGAAATCGGAATCCAGAAGAGCATGTACAGATGACCGAGCCATTTTTTCTCGTTCAGCACCTTGCCGATCTTTGCTTTTTCCAGTGTCATCAGACCGAAGAGCAGCAGTCCCCAGAGGATGAAATTCCAGTCGGCACCGTGCCAGAAGCCGGTCAGTGCCCAGACGGTGAGCATATTCAGGTACATGCGGTTTTTGCCCTTGCGGTTGCCGCCGAGCGGAATGTAGATGTATTCGCGGAACCATGTGCCGAGGGTCATGTGCCAGCGGCGCCAGAATTCCGTCATGGACGTCGAAATATACGGATGATTGAAATTCTGCGGGAAGTGGAAACCGAACATCAGACCCATACCGATTGCCATTTGCGAATAACCGGAGAAATCGAAATAAAGCTGCATGCTGTAGGCAATAATGCCGAGCCATGCCGCGCGCGTCGAAATCGAATCGTAGCCGACCGCCTGCAAGTCGCTCCACAGTCCGCCGAGCATGTTCGCAAGCAGCACCTTGCGTCCGAGACCGATGATGAAGAGCTGGACGCCCTCAATAAACTCATCGCTGCGTGTTCTGCGTTCATGCAGCTCCTTCTGTACATCCGAAAAGCGCACGATCGGACCTGCGATGAGCTGCGGGAACAGCAGGATATACGTGCCGAGGTCAATCAGATTGTATTCGACCTTCACATCGCCGCGGTAGACGTCGATCAGATAGGATGCGATCTGGAATGTAAAGAAGCTGATGCCGAGCGGCAGGATCAGGTTTGTCAGCGGCAGCTCCACGCCGGGCAGCAGATTGAGATTTTTGATGAAGAAATCCGTGTATTTGAATACAAACAGATTGCCGAAATCCCAGATCAGACCGATTGCCAGATAGAGCTTTTTGTGCCCGTCCTTCCTGCCGATCAGCATGCCGCAGATCCAGTTGATCACAACAGATGCCAGGATCAGCCAGAGGTACAGCGGCGTTTCCTTTGCGCCGTAGGCATAGAATACGATGCTGAAAAACAGCAGGACGAGGTTCTTTGCGCGTTTGCGTGACAGCATGTACACAATCAGGCAGAACGGCAGGAACCATAACAAAAATTCAAAGCTGCTGAAAACCATGTGCAGCCTCCTAATCCGTATTTTTTATTCGCTGAAATCGCGGTCGATGTTGATGAAGAACTGATACTCCGGAAAACGCTCCGTCAGCTCGCTGCTGAGTGCCGCGGTGATATCCGAAGTGTTTTCGATTTCGTAGTCGAGCATGATGTCAAAGGATACCGCCCGCACCGCCTCCTCGACATAGAAGCCGTGCATTTGCAGAATCTCCGGATACTGCCCGACAACGTGCCGGACGGTTTCCCGAATCTGCACCGCAGTGTCATTGTGCGTATTCGTCGCGTAGATGCCGATTGTCAGCAGAACGCCGAATTCCTGATAAATCTCCGGCACAATCGAGCGCGACAGCGCGTCGATCTCACGCGCGGACAGGTTATCATCGACTTCGATATGCACCGAGCCGAAATATTTTTCCGGTCCGTAATTATGCAGAATCAGGTCATAGGCGCCGTGCACATCCGGATTTGCACAGATGCAGGATTTGATCTGCGCCGTGAAATCATCGTCCGCGCGGATGCCGATGATGTGATTCATCGTTTCGGTGATGATCTCATAGCCTGCACGCAGGATGAACAGCGAGATGACAATGCCGAGCAGTCCTTCGAGATTCCAGCCGACTGTCATGCTGATGACTGCGGCAATCAGCGTTGCGGCAGAAATCACCGCGTCAAAAAGCGCGTCTGTGCCGGAAGCCGTCAGCGACTCGGAATTGAGCTCGCCGCCTTTTTTCTGATAATATTTGCCGAGGATAATTTTGGATGCGGTCGCCGCAAGCAGAATGATGATCGAGAAGACAGTGTGCTTTGTCTCAACGGGGTGAATCAGCTTGACAATCGACTCCTTCATTGAGGCGAAGCCTGCCAGCAGGACAAGCAGCGCGATAATGGACGCGCTGACATATTCGATTCTGCCGTGTCCGTAAGGATGCTTGCGGTCGGCGGCTTTTCCGGCGAGCTTTGCACCGATGATCGTGATGACCGAGGAGAGCATGTCGCTCAGGTTGTTGACCGCATCGAGAATGACTGCAATGGAATGTGCCGTCAGCCCGACAATCATCTTGAAAATGACAAGACACAGGTTGACTGCAATGCCGCAGAAGCTGACCCGTATGATCTCACCGGTGCGGCTGGTTTGTTGTTTCATAGTTACCTCCAGATCGGGAAGCGGAAAGCACGGTCAGAGCTGACCGCGTAAAAAACCAACTTATATTATAGCATAAGCTCGCAGAATTGTCAAGAAACGCCGCGCTTCGACACACGCCGGCAGTGTGCGGGGTATCTCATGCTCCCAGCGGCTTTTGAAGCGGCGACACTGTATATCCCGTATGCTATCCATATGTCGGGGCGCAAAAAAACATGCATCTCCGGAAGGGGATCGGAGATGCATGTTTATGAATCAAATTATGGCTTGAACAGGGGAATGCCGGATTGATTGCTTATCAGCCCATGCCGGGTTGTCTGCCGCCGCCGGGACCGCCGGGACCGCCGCCGCTGGATGGTGCTGCGGTGATCTGTGTGCCGCCGGAGACCGTGCCGCCGAGTGTGACGCCGTAAGGGCAGTCAGCGAGAATTTCCGTACCGCCGGAGACCGACGTACCGGAATATGCAGTCGAGCTGTCCTTCGAGGAGATGCCCGGCGAACCTGCTGCACTCTTGAATGTTGCGACAGCCTTGCCATCCTTGTCCTTAATGGTATAGGTCGTTGCGAGATTTGTATTGCCTGCGGTCATGCTGAGATAGGTGCCGCCGGTCTGGTTGATGCTGTAGCTGCCGCCGTCGCCGCAGTCAAGCGGCTCCTGACCGTTGCAAAGATAGATGCCGCCGGAAATATTGATATTGCCGTTGGAATCGAATGCATCATGGTCGCCGTTTGCGGAATTGACCACGACCAGACCGCCGGCGAGATTCAGTTCACCGAAGGACGAGCTCATGAAGCCGCCGCCCCACGGATTCTGGTTACCGTTGCCGGAGTTGTCTGCGCCGCCTGCGGCGTTGTAGCCGTCATCGGTCGAGACGATATAGACGGTGCCGCTGTACTGATAGATATAGACACCCTCTACGCCCTCGTAGCACTTGGAAATATAAATCTGCACATCGTCATAGGTACCGGCATCCTTTGTACCGATTGTGACATTGTGGTCTGCATGGAAGCCGTCGTCTGCGGTTGCGATTGTGAATTCGCCGCCGGTCAGCGTCAGGCTGCCGCCGCAGTGGAGTGCATCGTCAGAGGAATCAATCGTGATATGACCACCCGTAACAGTGATATCACCTGCGCTCTGCCATGTGGTGCCGGCTTCGTCAAAGATGCCGACTGCCTTGATGCCCTTTGCGGAGACATCGGTCTTGCTTGCATTGCCGTCCATGCCCATGCCGCCGCCGGGACCGCCCCAGCCGCCCTGCTGCTGCTGACCGCCGGCGCCGCTGCCGGTGAACGAGGAGCCGGTATAGGTCTTGATCGAAATATCGCCGCCGTTGATCTCGACTGCCTGTTCGCCCTGAATGCCGTCCAGATAGGATTCGATGCTGACCGTGCCGCCGTTGATGCGGACAAAGCCCTGATTGACAGGCGTGCCGTCAGATTTTGCGGTTGTGGTGCTCGTCGATTTGATGCCGTCGCCCTTTTCGGCCTTGACGGTGATCTTGAGCGATTCGTAGTTATCGGTAGCGTCCGGATCGCCGATGCGGACGGAATCCTTGCCGCGGATGCCGTCGTCCACAGCGTTGACCTGAATATCGCCGTTCCAGATCTTGATATCATCCTTGGAGACGATGCCGTCGGTGCATTTGCCGTTGACGATCAGCGTGCCCTTGCCTTTGAATTTGAGATCGTCACAGGAATAGATCGCGCCCGCATCCTCATCGGCATTCTTATAATCGGTGCCGTCAGTGATTGTATTGACGGTATCCTTTTTGACGGTGATGACGCATTCCTCTGCGATAGACGCGACATAGATCGGCGAATCGGCAGTGTTCGTCAGCGTCAGACCGCGAAGATTCAGCGTAACCTGTCCTTCCGGATACGCGGTCTTGTCTACATTGACGCAGACCTGACCGTTTGCACAGGTGCCGTCGAGATCAATTTCGCCGGGCTGCGTGACCGTTACGACTGTGCCGTCCTTGACGGTAACATTCTCTGCCTTGTCCGCGGAGACTTCATTGCCTGCGGCATTTTTCAGCGTGACGGCTTTGTCTGCGAACGTGATCGCTGCGACCAGATTTTCGGATGCAGGATCAACTTCCGGATTCTCCGGTGTTTCCGGCGTCTCCGGTGTTTCGGGTGTATCCGGATTTTCAGGTGTCTCCGGCTGCTCGGGCGTTGACGGTGTCATCAGCTCGCGCTTCATCAGCGTCAGGTCAGCCGCATTGATTACACCGTCGCTGTTGTAATCAGCAGCGGAGACATCCTTGAGCTTGCCCTCGGTGACGAGATACTTGCAGAGTGCAACTGCATCTGCTGTGCCGAATTTGCCGTCGCCGTTGACGTCGCCCTTTACTGCTGCGAAAACCGGCACCGTCAGGGCAAGCGCCATTGCAGATGCAGCAATCGCCGCACCTGCTGTTTTCTTTTTATTTCTCATAGTTTTCATCCTTTCTGTATGGTAAGCTGTGACCCTCATACAGGATCAAATCCCTTTGGCTGTTCTCATTATACCCCCTGTCCCTGAAACGATGCTGAAAATAATGCATTTATTGCGAAACGATTTTTCTGGGCAATATAGTCATAAATTAAGGTAAAATCCGCTATATATCGTGGTCTCAAAATCGCACGATAGATACAAATTTCAGAAATTTCACAAATCTTTCACCTTTATTTCTCATATCTTGCGCTGAAATCGGGTTGCTTCTTTCAGTTTGCAGACTTTCAGATGCGTCTTTGCAGGACATGACACATACAGAAATCTGTGCAAAATCACGAAAATCGCAAAATCTGCCGAAACGTCTTGACAAATCCCGCACATTTGCGTATAATGAAATCAATCAGAGGCTTTCGCATACGAAAGCAGAGGATATGTCGCAAAGGAGCGCTCATCTGACAGAGAGGATGCTGACCCGCTGAAAGGCATCCGATGATCTCTTTTCCGGTACCACCGCTGCTGCGAATGTCAATGGGAATGAGGAAACGCTCGGGTGGAACCGTGCGCGTTTGTACCATATATAACAGTGGACAAACCCGTACCCCGAACAGCTGCAAACTGTTCGGAGTGCGGGCTTTTTGATTGCCCCGATCCGAACCAACATCAAAACGGAGGGATTTTTCATGAAGATTACATTTGCAAACGGCAGCTTTGAAGGCGCTGCCCCTGTCACCGTCTACGATGCCGCGAAGGAAGCAGGCGTCATCGAGCGCGAGCATATTGCGGCGCTAGTGAACGGTCAGCCTGCCGACCTCACCGCCGAGCTGACTGCCGATGCAGCGGTCAAGCTCCTCACCTTTGAGGACAAGGAAGGCAGACATATTTTCAATCACACCGCTGCACATATTCTCGCACAGGCTGCAAAGCGTCTGTTCCCCGAGGTCAAGCTGACAATCGGTCCGGCAATCGACCGCGGCTTCTACTATGATTTCGATACCGAAAAGCCGTTCAATGCCGATACGCTGACCGCGCTTGAAGCAGAGATGAAGAAGATTGTCAAGGAGAATCTGCGCATCGAGCGCTTCACGCTGCCGAAGGATGAGGCGATTGCGCTGATGCAGGAGCGCGGCGAAACCTATAAGGTGCAGCTCATTGAGGAGCTCCCCGCGGGCGAAACAATCAGCTTCTACAAGCAGGGCGAATATACTGATCTCTGCGTCGGTCCGCACCTCTTTGCGACCGGTCTGGTCAAGGCATTCAAGCTGACCTCCTGCACCGGCGCTTACTGGAAGGGCGATCAGAACAACAAGCAGCTCACCCGTGTCTACGGCGTTGCATTCCCGAAGAAGGAGCAGCTCAAGGAGCATCTCGATATGCTCGAGGAGGCGAAGAACCGCGATCACAACAAGATCGGCAGAGAGCTCGGCTACTTCACAACGGTCGATTATATCGGTCAGGGTCTGCCGATTATGCTGCCGAAGGGCGCAAGAGTCATTCAGCTGCTCCAGCGCTGGGTTGAGGATTATGAGCAGTCCAAGGGATGTCAGCTCACGAAGACCCCGCTCTTTGCAAAGCGCGATCTCTATAAGATTTCCGGTCACTGGGATCACTATCTCGACGGTATGTTCATCATGGGCGATCCGCATGATGAGGAGAAGGAATGCTTTGCGCTCCGTCCGATGACCTGCCCGTTCCAGTATCAGGTCTTCCTCAACAAGCAGCGCTCCTATAAGGAGCTGCCGATGCGCCTGACCGAGACCTCGACGCTCTTCCGCAATGAGGACAGCGGCGAAATGCACGGTCTGATCCGTGTCCGTCAGTTCACGATCTCCGAGGGTCACTTCATTCTCCGTCCGGATCAGCTCGAAGAGGAATTCAAGTTCTGTCTTGAAATGGCAAAGTATATGCTTGATACGGTCGGTCTGCTTGAGGACTGCACCTTCCGTTTCTCCCAGTGGGATCCGGCAAACCCGAAGAATAAGTATGAGGGCACCGCGGAGCAGTGGGAGCTTGCACAGGCAACCATGGGCAAGATTCTCGATCATCTGGGCATCGACTATGGGATCGGTATTGATGAGGCTGCGTTCTACGGTCCGAAGCTCGATATCCAGTATAAGAACGTCTT
>JAEEGL016149989.1_pt1 | contig 23728 bp, 20 predicted proteins | sample 9134231 | NCBI WGS metagenome assembly JAEEGL01 (sample SAMN16246548, study PRJNA631951) | gut metagenome | biome: gut microbiome; feature: rumen; material: fiber-attached | host: Bos | place: Iran: Karaj | collected 2018-10 | reverse complement strand
TGGCCGAGGCTATCGAGGCTGCCGACTTCTCGGCTCCCGTTTGCCCCATCTACCAGGACGTGGACGCTAAGCCCCACACCGATCCTGCCGAAATCAAGGCTAACCTGCTGCAACAGCTCACCGCTCCCGTACGCTGGAGCCACATCGTTGCCAACATGGTAGCCGACGGCATGACCGAGGCCGAGGAACTGGGTCCGGGCAAGGTGCTGCAAGGCCTTATCGCCAAGACCAGCCGCGACGTCGTTCTGTCTGGCCGCCAGTAATCCTACAATGACGCCCCTCTAACCCAACCGCAACTACCCCACGCAAAGGCGCAAAGCCGATAAGAATAAATATAAAACCTTCGCGCCTTAGTGTCTTAGCGAGAGGGACATGCGGACGGAACGAAATAACGGTGTAGACCTTGATGGTCCGCACCGTTTTTCTTGCATCAATAGATTCAAATAAATGCCCGTAAATATCCTCGAATAATCATGAGTGAAAATACTTATGGCCCATTTGTGGTTATTTATGGTCCATTTGTGTATTTATGCTTTAACTCTTATCTTTGGTTGTTGCTTTGAATGATATCAATGATGGCGTTCACATCTGCAAATTACTTTGTTTTGATTTTTTGCGAGCCCTGCGAGCAATCCATAAACCTTTGCGCCTTCGCGCCTTCGCTTGGGGTAGAATTATTTGATGTCGAGGATGCGGTGGGTTTGGAGGGAAAGTCGCCACTGGGGGTTGTCGAGCACGGCCTGGACGGTGGACAGCATGTTGTTGTAACGTTGAGTTTCGTCGCTCACCCAGCAGGGTTGCAGGTAGCGGTGGTCGGCCTTAATGCTGTTATACTGTGACAAGTCTTGTCCCAGATACACCACCTTGAGTTCATCGCATTGGGTGAGCACTACAGGCAGATTGCCACTATTGCCAAGACCTGTCTTGGGGGAAAGTGTTACCCAATCGAGGTTGCCGGGCAGGGAATGGGTGCCGTTGGTCTCGATGGCAATACGTTTGCCTGTCATCTGTTTGAGCCCCGTCACAAAGTCCTCATCAATCCACAACGACGGTTCGCCGCCCGTGAGCACGATGAGCGGTGCTAGTGGATATTTCATGACCTCTTCCACGATTTCGGGCAACGACATCATCGTGCCCTCCTCGTGACGAGTGTCACAGAAGGCACAATGCAGGTTACATCCGCTCAGCCTGATGAACACGCTGGCGGTACCCGTGTTGTAGCCCTCGCCCTGCAGCGAGTGGAAGATTTCATTAACTTTCCACATGGTTAGTCCTTAGTCCCTAGTCCCTAGTTTCTAGTTTCTAGATGGATGAAACTCCTAACTCCTTACTTTTCACTCCTCCTCGTCCTTGACGTAGATGGCCAGGTTGTTGGCACTCTCACGCACGTCGGCGCGGTAGCAGTTGGGAACAGTATCGACAATCCAGCGGGCGATGTTCTCGGCGGTGGGGTTGAAGTCGAGCACCTCGTTCAGGTTGCGGTGGTCGAGCTTGCCGTGCACCATCTCCTTGATGATGGTGAAGTCGGTTACCATTCCGTTGTCGTCGAGTTCCTTGGCCTTGCAATACACGTTCACAATCCAGTTGTGGCCATGCAGGTTCTCGCACTTGCTGTTATGGTCGAGAAACAGCATGTGGGCCGATGAGATTTCCAGTGTCTTCTGTACGTAATACATATCTTTAATTAATTTGTTGTCAGTGTTATCCTATGCCGTGGCTCCTGCCACGGCCCTATCTTTTACCTTTTCTTCTTCTCTTGCGGAACCGACTCGTTGAAGTGCATGTAGTAGATGCCGTTGATCACGCCCTTGTCGTAGCCCAGGGTCAACGCCGTCAGGTAATCGCTGCAGAAGATGCCGTCCCTGGCGAACACAAAGCCCTTGGTGCCCAAGCGGCTCTCTATTTTGTTGACTACGGCAGGTTCGGTGCTGGCGGGGCAGTGGTTCACGTTCAGTGACATGATCACGCATTTCACCTTGGCGTCGTAGTTGAACTCGGCATTGGTACTGTCGGCATTAACCGATGCCACTTCGCGGTCAAACACATACTGAATGATGTAAGGTCCCTGGGGCAGGATGAGCGTGTTGCTGCCGGCATACATGCGAGCGTCGGTGCTCACCATGCCGTTCATATCCATCAGCGTGGTGTTGGCGTTAGCGCCACAGCAAGAGGTCTCGTCAAACATCATCATCAGCGATGCGGCGGCCAGGTCGGTATCGATATAGCCACGGGTGGCATAAGGATTGTCCTCGCTCACGTGGGCATTACTGAATTTGACGTTGCCCACGGCTTTTCCCGTGCGGTCCACGATGTGGTAGGTGTCACCATCCACGGCAATCAGGCGCTCGCCGTTGATGTCGATGAGGTTGTCATGCTCAATGGGAATCAGCACGTTGCCTGTCTTATCGACCATACCGGTTTTTCCCTCCTTGATGACAACGTAGTCGCCTGAAGGTGTGCGCGAGAAGTCGGCATATCCTGCTTTCTCAATCTTGCCCTTGTCGTCGATGGGGTTAGCAACCTCCTTGCCATCCTCGTTGAGGCACACCAGTGAGTCGCCCTTCACAACGGGCAGCACACCATTGATAAAGTAAGGTTGAACGGGTTGATACTCATTGCTGTTGGCAGTGAATTTCACATTACCCTGTTTGTCAATGATGGTAAATGTGAGAATACTGTCGCTCTGCTGGTTCTCGCCGATGACCAGTGCATAGTCGTTATAGAGGAACAGATTAGCGCTGTTGTAAACTGCCGGCACGATGGTGTCGCCTGCAGTGTTGATGTAACCCCACTGTCCGTTGTCGTTCTGGAATGCGGCCATGCCACGTGAGAACATGGAACACTGGGATACTTCCTTGGGCAACTGCTTGATAATCTCACCCTTGCGGTTGATGACACACAACGGGCCACCGATCTTGCTGACCACTGTCACACCATCGTCGCTGAACGATGTCACGCTGCCAAAGTGGCCTGCCACGGGCTGGGCGGGTGCAGCCACGTCATAGTAATCGTAGGTCCCCTCGTTGTTCATCACATAGAACATACCGTCAACAACGGGAGAAGGAGCCTTATCAAATGCGTCCTTTACAACCACTTCGCCCGAATTCACGTCAAGGATGCTCCATTTCTCAGAGCCCACGAGTTGAACGGGCAGATACTGGGTCTTGTACTGGTAAGTTGACTCATTGCCTCCACAGGCAGTCATGATCACGGCCACCGCAGCAGCCATCACTATTCTATAAATCACTTTCATCATTCTCTTCTTATCGCAATTTTGGCTGCAAAGGTAGTGCAAGTCGAGCGGAGAACAAAAGGAGTGTAAAAAGAATTATATTTTTTTAATGATGTGATAACGCTTGCTTAACCTATGGCGGTATGAAATAGTTGTACACGGGCAAAAAATCAGTGAAAACCTTTGTGGTATCATCGATTGTCACTAAATTTGCACCCTTAGTCTGTCCTGTTCTAACAGGATGAAGGCAGCTTTTCAATACATGATCAACGACCCTAAAGAAATAAATAAGAGCAATACCTCAGGCACTGTCGCCACCGAGGGCGAATTGTCACAGCCTGCCGAACAACCCAAAGAGGATGCCAATCTGATGCCGGGTCGTGATACAAGTAACAGCCTGATTGCCAAGAACACGCTGATTCTCTATCTGCGCATGATCGTGGTGATGCTGGTGACGCTCTATACCAGCCGCCTGGTGCTGGCGACGCTCGGTGTGGAGGATTACGGTATCTATCAGGTGGTAGGCGGCCTGGTGGGCATGTTCACCATTTTGTCGGGCTCCCTGTCGGTTTCAACCAGCCGTTTCTTGACTTATGCCTTGGGTAAGGGCGATTTCGCCGAACTCAAAAAGACCTTTGCCACGGTGCGGGCCATCCACATCATCATGGCGGTGTTGATGTTCCTGATATGCGAATTATTGGCCGTATGGTTCCTGAAGACCAAACTGACCATCCCTCCGGACCGATTGTATGCTGCCAAGTGTGCCCTGCATTGCTCCATCGCATCATTCTCCATCGCCCTGTTGAATGTCCCGTTTGGCGCGTCGGTCATTTCTCACGAGAAAATGTCGACCTTTGCCTATATGAGCATTCTGGAGGTGGTCGTCAAATTGCTGATTGTGTATCTGCTCATGATCTCGCCGATAGACCGCCTGATATTTTATGCCATTTTGGGCCTGTGTGCCAGCATCTTGTATCAGGTCATCTATATGGCCTACTGCCTGGTGAAGTTCCCCGAGTGCAAGGCCAAACCCTCGCTCGACCGCTCGATTGTCAAGAGTATTTCTTCCTTCATTGGTTGGACCTTCTGGGGCAATGCGGCTGTGGTGCTCAAGGACCAGGGTGTGGTGATGCTGCTGAACATCTTCTTTGGCCCCGTGGTGAATGCGGCTCAGGGTGTGGGTATGCAGGTGAGCGGCGTGGTGACACGTTTCATTGGTGGTTTCATGACAGCCACGCGACCGCAAATCACCAAGTCCTATGCCTCGGGAGACATTAGCCGCCTGAATGACCTGATCATCAAGAGTACAAAGTTCTCGTTTTTCCTGATGGTGGTGCTGATATTCCCGCTCATCAACAACACGAAGGTGCTGCTTGACGTGTGGCTGGTAGAGGTGCCTGATCATGCCGTCAGCTTTGCCAATATCATCTTGATTTACACGTTTATTGACTGTTTCACAACACCGCCCTACACGGCAGTAATCTCGACGAGTAAAATCAAGTTCTATGAGATTGGATTGACCATCCTGTATGTTGTCAACATTCTGTGCACATACGTCGCTCTGAAAATGGGCATGGTGCCCGAGTCAGTATTTGTGATTGCTGTGATATTCAAGATGTTTGTGCTCTTGTTGCTCGTTCAGCAGTGTTGCAAACTGTTTGACTTTGACCTGAAGTCCTACCTGATGCTGTATCTGGTCAAGGTCTTGCCCATCGTTGCCTATGGCGTGGTAATCTCCATCTTCTACCAGTTGGTGGTGAAGAGCGATTCGTTCTTGAAGCTCATCCTGTTCACGGTGGTCTTTGAAGCATTGATGCTACCGTTCCTGTGGTGGTTTGGCTGTAATAAAAACGAGCGCGCCTTTGTTTTAAATTTCGTTAAAGGTAAACTGCATTTATCAAGATAAAAATGATACGAGTTTCTAATCTGAGAAAAGAGCACCTGTCCGAGTCAGGGGAATGCCGCATCGTGTGTGATATCGACTGCGGTTTCTCTTCGGCAAGGCAATTATGGGTATCAGTTCCTGAAAAGTATGGTGACTGGTTGACCGATGACGTGTATGATGCATTCATGATAGCCATGCTGTATCCGGCCATGTACTATAAGGAAAACTTGGTGATTGACGGCTGTGTTTCAGAGAAATTGTTTGATTATGTGACAAAATATGTTCAGCGATGTGAGCAAGCATATATAGGAAAACGGTTGTCTATCATCGACATTCAAGTCGCTGGCTTTAAGGAGGCTTTGAAAACCGACAATCTCATTGGTGCCGGGTTTACTGCTGGTATTGATGCATTCACAACTCTTTACGACAGGTATGTGCTTGAAGAAAAGCCCAATTTCAAGCTGTCGGCGCTCTTCTTTTTCAATGTAGGAACTCATGGCGGTGGGGGAGAAAAAGCCAGAAAGAAATTCATGACCCGTTATAATTACTTGCTGCCGCTGACCCAAGAAGTTGGATTGCCGTTTGTGCCGATGGATTCCAATTTGTTTGATTTCTATCTATTTGAGTGGGAATACGATGCTGGTGTATTGTGCCGTGCATTTGGTATATTGGCCTTTGAAAAGGTGCTCAAGAAGTATTATATTGCCTATGATTATTCGTTCTGGGAGATAGTTCACATGACGAGTGCTGACTATGCTTCAATCACCGATATGACCAATTACCATCATTTAGGGACTGAAAACTTGGAAATCATTGTCGATGGCACGCAGTATAGACGAAGTGAAAAGACCGAAAAACTGCTTCAATATCCACCGTTCATGCATTACGTTAATGTGTGTGTGGGTAATGTGGCCAGTGCCAAGAATTGTTCATTGTGTCACAAGTGTATGAGAACACAATTAACATTAGACATATTGAACAGGCTGGATGATTTTGAAGATGTGTTCTTCCTGGATAAATTCCGCAAAAAAAGATTTGCCTATAAGTGCCAGACTGTAGTACAGCGCAAGACAGATATCTATGCATTAGATAATTGTGAATTGGCCAAGAGGATGAATTATCCAATGCCTCCATACTTCGTGGCATGGCTCTATATGTTCCCAAGGATTATGAAAAGAAAGCTCAGGATGATCTTAAACTGGGCGCTTCGCAGAAATGGAGAGGATGAACGTCATTATCCCTTATGATCAAAATGGCATTTATAGATAGTAATTGATTGAAAAAGTATTTGTCATGAGTTTCTTGAAAAGATTTATATCTAAAATATTAAACATTCATGAGGCGGCCTATTATTCTATTAATAATAAGAAGACTGCCGTAATCATCAATGATGTGGATTTTGGACACATCCTTGAGGGCAAGCAGGCCATCGTTACTGGAGGCAACAGTGGCATTGGCTTAGCGATTGCCCGTAAGATGATAGATTGTGGTGCTCAGGTGACCATTGTGGGCCGCAACCCCGACAAGACCAAGGCGGTAGCCGACGAGATGAATTGCAAGTATCTGCTTCTGGATCTGACAGATACCAATGAGATGATCAGAATTGTATCGGATTACATCGAGGATAAGAAAATAGATATTCTCGTGAACAGTGCGGGCATTCTTGATAACGAGAAGTGGCTGGAGAAGACTCCCGATAATTTTGACAAGGTCATCAACACCAATCTCAAAGCGGCCTATTTCATGTCCCAAACGCTGGCGAAACACATGCTGCGACATGGCATCCAAGGGCATATCCTGAATGTTAGTTCGTCATCATCGATGAGACCTTCTTGGGGACCGTATCAATTATCCAAGCGAGCTTTGAATGGCATGACACTGGGCTTCGCCCAGAAGTTGGCCCCTCAAGGGATTACGGTCAACGCATTGGCTCCTGGGGTGACCATGACACCCATGGCTTCAAGTTTTATCGAGGATACCGAGAATCTCGCTTATTATAACCCCTTGCGTAGGGCAGAAACCCCCGAGGAAATCGCTAACCTGGCAGTTTTTATGGTAAGTAATCTTGGCACGAGTATCGTGGGCGATACCGTGATGATTACTGGCGGTTCGGGAATACTGAGTGATGAGTATTGAGTTTTAAGGTTATAGGATAAGAGCCGAGGCTAAAAGGCAGAAAGATGAAAACAAAACAGAGGCAATCGGGCATGGAACTGCTACGCATCATCGCAATGGCGTTGGTGGTAGTGTGTCACACCAATTATTGGGCGGTTGGCGAACCATCGTTGTCGATGTGCCTTCAGGAACCGGTAAAGTCTTTTGCTCAGTATTTATCGGTGTCTTTCGCCATCGTTTGTGTCAACTGTTTCGTTTTCATTTCGGGCTGGTTCTCCATCAAGCTGACTAAACGCGGTTTTGCCAATCTGGTATTCCAACTGCTCTTTTACAGTACACTGATTTATGCCGTGTTTTTGGCATTGGGCGTTATCCGATTCGGTCTAAAGGACTTTTTGCAACATGCCGATTTCATTTCCAACTTCTGGTTTATCCGTGCTTATGTGCCCTTATTCCTGTTGTCCCCGATATTGAATGTATTTATTGAGCGTGCCGGCAAGAGAACAGCCAGGACAACATTGCTGGCCTATGCGTTCATGGATATCGTCATGGGGTGGGGTATCGACCTGTTACACGTCAATGGTGGGTATTGCCTGTTCCATCTCGCCTTCATCTATCTGCTTGCCCGTTATATAAGGGTCTATGGCGGCCGATGGTTCTGCTATGACAAGAGGCGTGATTTGTCGATATATGTGATTATCGGTTTTGGAACGGCTATATTCGTTTTTCTCATGTCGCGGCTCTCACCCACGCTGTGGCATCATTGTGGCAGGATGTTCATGTATAACTCGCCGCTGGTCATCGCTGCAACGGTCTATCTGTCACTGTTCTTTACCAAACTTGATTTCAAATCCCGGGCTGTCAATATGGTGGGAGCATCGAGTTTCGCTGTTTTCTTGATTCATGGTGACCCGCTGATAGCAGAGCCTTATCTGAAACCCTTCTGTGCCAATCTGTTTTTCGACAACAGTATCTGGATGTTCACTCTTGTCATTGCTTTGCTGATCATCGGTCTGTTTGTGGTCGCGTTTCTGGTGGATCAGATACGGCAATGGTTATGGAGGATGATTCTCAGGCTAGCCTTTGATTGAAGGCTGCATTTCCCCTTGTTGTAATAAAGATTTACCACCCCGTTGTGCGATTGTGGCAGAATGGGGTGACAAAATGGCGTGTTTACTGCCTTTGGCACACTCGTTGCAGGCTTGCACGTCGTAAAGTAGAAAATTTATACAAAACATCATTAAACTAATTTAAGAAATCATGACTATTAAACCATTAAATGACCGCGTTCTCATCGAACCGGCTAAGGCAGAAGAAGTCGTTGGCGGAATCATCATCCCCGACAGCGCTAAAGAAAAACCTCTCAAGGGTAAAGTTCGTGCAGCAGGCAACGGCACCAAGGACGAGGAAATGATCGTTAAACCTGGTGACACCGTGCTCTACGGCAAGTATGCCGGCAACGAAATCGAAATCGACGGCGAGAAACTGCTCATGATGCGTCAGAATGACATCCTGGCCATCGTAATGGAGTAATATAAAAAGACAACAGACTAGTGACTAATGACTAGCGACTAATGACTAAGAAATTATGGCAAAGTTAATCAAATTTGATATCAAGGCTCGTGAAGAGTTGAAAAAGGGCGTTGACCAGTTGAGCGACGCCGTGAAGGTCACCCTGGGTCCCAAAGGCCGCAACGTGATTCTCGACAAGAAATATGGTGCTCCCCACATCACTAAAGACGGTGTGACAGTTGCTCGTGAGGTGGAACTGGAGGACGAATTCCAGAACATTGGCGCACAACTCGTTAAGGAGGTAGCCAGCAAGACCAACGACGATGCCGGTGATGGTACCACCACTGCTACCGTACTGGCTCAGGCCATCATCACCGAGGGCCTGAAGAACGTGGCTGCAGGTGCCAATCCCATGGACGTGAAGCGTGGTATCGACAAGGCCGTGAAGGTCGTTGTCGAGGGCATCAAGGAGCAGGCTCAGGAAGTGGGCGACGATTTCGGTAAGATCGAGAACGTGGCACGCATCAGCGCCAACAACGATGACGCCATCGGCCAGCTCATTGCCGAGGCCATGAAGAAGGTAAAACAGGACGGTGTCATCACCGTCGAGGAGGCCAAGGGCACCGAGACCCGCGTTGACGTGGTCGAGGGTATGCAGTTCGACCGTGGCTACATCTCCCCCTATTTTGTCACCAATGCAGACAAAATGGCATGTGAGATGGAGCGTCCCTACATCCTCATCTTTGACAAGAAAATTTCGGGTCTGAAGGACCTGCTGCCCCTGTTGCAGGGTGCCGTACAGGCTCACCGTCCCATGCTCATCATCGCCGAGGACGTTGATGGTGAGGCACTGGCTTCGCTGGTAGTGAACCGCCTGCGTGGTTCGCTGGAGGTATGTGCCGTGAAAGCTCCTGGCTTTGGCGACCGTCGCAAGGAGATGTTGCAGGACATCGCTATCCTCACCGGTGGCACCGTCATCAGCGAGGAAACCGGCTTGACACTGGAGAAAGCTACCCTCGACATGCTGGGTACTGCCGAGAAGGTGACCGTTGACAAGGAGAATACGACCATCGTTAACGGCGCTGGCAACAAGGATTTGATCGCCGACCGCATCGCTCAGATCCGCGTCCAGATCGAGAACACCAAGTCAACCTACGACAAGGAGAAACTTCAGGAGCGTCTCGCCAAAATGTCGGGTGGTGTCGCTGTGCTCTACATCGGCGCACCCAGTGAGGTGGAGATGAAGGAGAAGAAGGACCGCGTTGACGACGCCCTGAGTGCTACCCGCGCTGCCGTTGCCGAGGGCATCGTGCCTGGTGGTGGTACTGCCTACATCCGTTGCCTCAAGGCCCTGGAGGGCATGAAGGGTGACAATGATGATGAGACCACAGGTATCCACATCATCCAGCGTGCCATCGAGGAGCCCCTGCGCCAGATTGTCGCTAACGCAGGCTTGGAGGGTGCCGTTGTGGTGAACCGCGTGAAGGAAGGCGAGGGTGACTTCGGTTACAATGCCCGCACCGAGAAGTTTGAGAACCTGTTCGAGACGGGTGTCATCGATCCCGCCAAGGTGGCACGCATCGCTCTGGAGAATGCTGCAAGCATCGCAGGCATGTTCCTGACCACCGAGTGTGTCATCGCCGAGAAGAAGGAGCCCGAGCCCGCAATGCCCGCTGGCGCTCCAGGTATGGGCGGCGGCATGGGTGGCATGATGTAATCCCACCTGAGAAATAGAGAGAAAAGATACGTTTTCATAATTCTAGATTTTGCTCCCCTGCTGGCAATGTTCCGGCAGGGGAGTTTTTGTTTATGAATACTGGCCCTTTTTACCGTTTTTGGTGGCATTCAGTAGTGCCTTCACGTTGTTATGGCGCTAAAAAGCAGTTGTTTACCAAAAACCCTGTTAATTCTTCTTGTGGTATTATAAAAAATCACTATATTTGCAGTGAAAAATTAATACCTATGTGATTCAACCCGTTACGGTGAATCACTAACAATATCAATAACTTGATCAGGAATGGAACAACAACGTTTAATTTTCAATTCCCGGGACGAGATGTTGCGCATTGATGTGCCACGTATCGTCTATTTTGAGGCTGATGGTAATTACACCTACATCGTGAACTGCAACAAACTCAAGAGTGCAGTGTGCATGAACCTGGGACAGATGGAGGACGTACTGGCAAAGCGCTTGAAAGAAAAGAAAAGCCTCTTTGCGCGCATCGGCAAGAAGTACATCGTGAACCTTGATTATGTGTACAAGATCAATCCGTTGAAAAAGCAGCTGGTGCTGACCGACTTCACCAATTTCTCCTATCAGCTGGATGTTTCTAAGGATGCTTTGAAGAACCTGAAGGATATCATGGTTCAAATCAAGATTTAACCTCATGGAACTGATTATTGGAAGAGATGGTGCCACCGCCAAGCTCAAGGTGGTGAACGGCACACAGGTGACACTGTATGGCGAGGCGGCCAGCGTGCCTGGTGACGTCAGCCGCCAGCATTGCCAGCTCACAGCTATTGATGACAACACGTTTGTCATCAAGAACATCAAGTCGGCTAACGTGACCTGGGTGAACGGCATCGAGATCCAGAGCAAGCACATCACCAAGGAAGACAAGGTGCAGCTGGGCAAGAGCCGCTTTGACTTGCCGCTGGAGGAGATATTGGAGCAGATGAAGCCCAATATTGTGGACATCGAGGGCTTGAAGCCCGTTTGGGACGAGTACAACAAGAGCATGATTGCCATCAGGAAACGGCAACAGACCAACAGCCTGTTGGCGAGAATTCCGATTTTCCTGACCATGCTGGGCGGTTTGCTCATCGCCTTGAGCGAGTCCATCAGACCCTATTCCATCACTTTCACGGTGATAGCCCTTCTCATTATGGCCTACGGTTTCTACCGCCAGGCTACCGACCGGTCAATCGACAAGCAGGAAAAGTTGAAGAAACAGTTCCAGCGCGACTACGTTTGCCCCAAGTGCGGACGTTTCATGGGCTTTATCGATTATGACCTTTTACATCAAAATAACAACTGTCCTGGCTGTAAAGCGAGGTTCAAAAAATAATTTCATACATTAATCCCACCATTTCGTTCAGTATGACGAAAAATGTTTGGAATTGATGTTGAGGAGATGATAATTTTGCAGTGTAAAAAAACAACAAGAACTGCATTAAAACTTTACGATTATGATTACCGAAGAAACAATCTACACGGGTAACAGCTTGAACGAGGCTGCCAATAACGAGAGCGATTCAAGGAAACTTATCGCTAAGGCGTGGAAACCGGTCACCATCGGCGGCTCAGCAGGCATCATGCTGGGAACCGGTGCCATCGTGATGACCAGCACGCAGGACGACATGGAAATCATGGACGATAATACAACTGTTGCCGATGATTTGCAGACTAGGCTTGACACCCAGCTCGTCGAGTCGGTTGAAGCTGAGGCTAGCGATGCTGCACCAAGCGATGAAGCTAACGATATGACAGAACTGTTGGTCGCAACAGTCGATGACAAGCTGCCGTTCAGCTATGCCTTTGCTTCGGCACGCGATCAGGTGGGTCCTGGTGGCATATTTAACTGGCGCAGTGTGATCTTCAGCACCTATACTGCCGACGAATGGGATGCCATGAGCGAGGAAGAGCATGCACGTTTCGCCGAGCGTGTTCACCCCGAGGTCGCTGCCAATGATGTCAGCAAGGCTGATCTGGAAGAGCACATCGCAATGGCCCCTGTCGATGATGTTGTCATCGATGAGGACTTTGATGAAGATTTTGAGGATGACTTGTTGGCCGAGAACATTGCTGTCGAGGATACTGATGGTAATCTGGATATGGCCCAGGAAATCGTTGAAGAGACCGCTGCTGAGGAAAACGATATGGCTCAGGCCGTTGTCGACGATGCCGCCATGGCCATGATCGACAAGGATATGGCCGAGGCTTCGGCACCCACCGCCCTTGGTCAGCAGCAGGCCGATGTGGAGATCTCGGCACAAGACGTGGTGGATGATTTCGAAGTGGCTCAACTCGACGATGTCATGATCGCCGATGAGGCCGATGACACTCCCATCGAGGATATCGCAATTGCCGATTTGGATGAAGACGATGAAGAGTTCGCTCTCTCCGAGATGTTTGATTTGAAGCCCGTCGATGATATGGCTATGGCAACTCCTGCAACCAAGGCCAGTGATGGTGGTGTCCCCTTTGAGAACTTCCTCTCGGACAACACGGTTCGCATCGTGGGTTACGGCGAATTTGACGGTCACCAGGTAAGAGGTCTTGATCTGAACGGTGACGAAAGAGCTGATATCGCGGTGATTGACATTGATGACTCGGGTGACCTTTCAGGTGCCGACATGATTGTCGAGCAGGGCAATGGAAACCAGTTCACCTATGGTGAGCTTCAGGACTTCGCAATGGCTCAGGAGCATGGAGGTGAACATCACGAAGCAACCACACCCAATCCTGACATTGCCGACGACATGCCTGACTACATGGACGATGCCATGGCACAACTTTAAGTCCTGTCGAAATCCTAAAACAGCTGAGTCATGAAACGTCTCATCATTCTTTCAGTACTGCTGCTGGCTTTAGCCGCTTTGCCCCAATGGGTACAGGCTCGCAGTTACGCCCTGTGTGTGGGTCTCGACGCCTATCCCGAGAGGGTGGGCCGATACCGCGTGAAGCCACTGCGCGTGAGCGCCAACGACGCCCGTGTGATGAAGAAGATGTTCTCGGCCAATGGCTTCAGCACCTCTCTGTTGACCGATAGTTCAGCCACTTGTGAAGCCGTGCTTCGTGCGATGAAGTATCGTTTCTGCACAGCCAAGGAGAATGATGTGGTCATCTTCTACTTTAGCGGTCATGGAACCGAGGAAGGCCTTTTGTGTTATGATAACGTGCTGAGCACCTCTTTGATTGTCGAAGAGTTTAAGCGTTGCAAGGCCAAGACCAAGATGCTGATTGCCGATGCTTGCTATTCCGGAAGAATGCGTAACGACACTGTGTGGCAAAACACCTTCAGCAAGAAGGAGGATGTGATTTTGTTCCTCTCATCGCGTACCAAGGAGGTCTCGCTGGAGACGATGTACAGCAACAGCCTGTTCACGATGTACCTGGAGCGTGGGCTGCGTGGTGGAGCTGACGTGAACAAGGACATGAAGATCACCGCAAGGGAATTGTATGACTTTGTACATGAGTCAGTGATACATGATGATTTTTTCAGTGATTCCCAGCACCCGGTGATGTGGGGAGGATTTGATGGTAATAGCGCCATCGTGAATTGGGAAAAGAAAGTGAAAAAGAATAAGAATAAGAATAAGAAACAAAAGAATAAAGACGATGACACCTCAAACGATTAATATCAAGTGCCCTAGTTGTGGCGTTGTTCTTAAAGTGACCAACTCCAAGAACGAACCTGTGAAGCGGTTTGCCTGCCCCAAATGCGCCAAGCCGATTCTCGTGCCGTTCTACAAACTGAGGCCCGAAGACGGTGAGACCCAGATGGATGGCAAGGGCGAGGCCCAGTCCACCCAATTGGCTTCATCAGAGTTGCAGCAGTCGTGTAATCTCACCTGTGGAGGTAAGGAATATGAGTTGGCCATCGGCAGCTACAGCATTGGCCGTCAGGCTGTCACTTCGACTGCCGATATCCAGATTGACACCGATGATCTGTACATGAGCCGTGAACATGCCATGATGAACGTTAGGCGTCTGGCCGACGGTGGCATCAAGGTGGACATCAGCAACCTCAAGAACAAGAACACTACTCTAGTGAACGACTATATGTTGCAACCTGGTGACGCCATCGTGGTCCATGACGGAGATACCATCAAGATGGGTAACACCATCGTGACTGTTCACATCAAATAATTATCGTAATTCATGAAGATTAAGATATTTCCACCGCTAGCGATCCTTGAGCAGGGTAATCGTGAGAAACAGGAAGATTACATCTATCCGCTCATGGGGTGCGCATCCACCGATGACCGTCTGTTCATCGTGTGTGATGGCATGGGTGGCCATGAGGATGGTGAGGTGGCAAGCGAAACCTTTACGATTGCCCTGGCAGAGTATTTCGACAAGCATGCTTCAGGTGACGAGATTCTGTCTGACAAGGTGCTCACCGATGCCATCGCATTTGCCTACGACCGGCTGGATGCCAAGGATAGCGGCAACTTCAAGAAGATGGGTACAACACTCACTCTGCTGTACTTCCATCGTGGCGGGGTCACTGCGGCCCACATCGGTGACAGCCGAATCTACCACTTGAGGCCCGGCAAGAAATTGCTCTACGTGAGCCGTGACCATTCGCTGGTATTCGATCTGTATCAGAGCGGTGAAATATCTTATGGAGAGATGAAAACCTCTGCGCAGAAGCACGTCATCACCCGTGCCGTCCAGCCGGGCGAGGACAACCGCGTCAAGCCTGACATCATCCACATCACTGACGTCAAGCCCGACGACTACTTCTACATGTGCAGCGATGGCATGCTCGAGAAAATGGACAACGATGATGTGTTCAGGTTGTTCTCGGCCTCGGGCAGTGACAAGAAAAAACGTGACACAATCATTGAGGCCACCACAGGTAATCAAGATAATCATAGTGCTTATATTGTTCATGTCCAGGATGTTATCCTTGAACCCAATGATGGACGCAGAACTGTAAACGAAGAGGCTACAGCGCGTTGCAATGCCTTGAACATGAAGCCCGTAGATAAGAATGTGGTCATCAAGGATGAGGAGCCTGCCGACGATGATGCAACGATGTTGTCCAGCACATCTAGAGCCCAGGGGAAGAAAGATTCATCCAAGAAGTCATTGACCGGGTTGTGGTGGGCGATACTGATTGCCGCTATTGTGGCTGTTGCAGCTTGGCTCTCGTTATATGCCTTCACGGGCAAGAGTGGTCATGGGGACAATCAACAGCCTAACGTGACCGAGGTCGAGGAAGTGAAGCCCATTAAGCCGATTCCTCATCATGACCTTGTTGAGGGGAATACTACTCGTTCCGCAAGCCGGAAGATCCATGCTACTAATAGTGACCAAACCTCCAATGAGTCACAGCAAGAGGTGCCAAACAATGAGTCATCTGATGGCAATGAGGATTAATTAAGAATTCATTATCAAGAAGATATAGAGTCATGTCTAGCCAAGATAATAATATCAACGTGGAATCGATGCTCAGGGTGGGCACCGTATTGCATGGAACCTATCGCATCGACAGCTATCTGTCTAGTGGTGGATTTGGAAATACCTATGTGGCCACACACATCAATTTCAATGAGAAATATGCCATCAAGGAGTTTTTCATGAAGGGTGTGAACGAGCGTGACGGCAACAATACTGCCGTGAGCGTGAGCAACAACGAAAAGGTGACCGAGTTTACCGAGCAGCTTGAGAAGTTCAAGAAAGAGGCTCGCCGTTTGCGCATACTTAATAACTCTCACATTGTCAGGGTATATGACCTGTTTGATGAAAACGGAACGGCCTATTATGTGATGGACTTCATCAACGGTGAGAACCTCAAGGAGAAGCTCAAACGACTGGGCCAGCCCATCAACGAGAGCGAGGCTACCGAGGTTTTAATCCAAGTGCTCGACGCCCTGCGCGAGGTTCATTCCCAAGGCATCTGGCATCTTGACCTCAAGCCTGCCAACGTGATGATGGATGACAAGAACACCGTCAAGCTCATTGACTTTGGTGCCAGCAAGCAGTTCAACAGCAAGACCGGTGGTGCGTTATCGACATCCTCGGTGACCTATACCAATGGCTATGCCCCCATCGAGCAGATGGAGAAGAGCTACGAGAAATTGGGTCCCTGGACCGATTTCTATGCCCTGGGTGCTACCATCTATAGCCTGTTGTCCAATGAGCGTCCTCCCATGCCCAGTGACATCAACGATGATCATACACCCAATAAGCGTCTCTCCTTACCCTTGCCTGCAGGGGTGAGCGACAAGATGCGCGACTTGATTTTGTGGCTGATGAAAACCAACCGCAAGGAGCGACCTTCTTCGGTTGAAGAGATCACCGACTACATGAAGGCTAACGCCATGGGCTCCTTTGGTGATGCCGAATCAACCATTTTGGAGACCCGCGCCATTGATCGTAATAAGTCGAATGATGAAGTAATTGACTTGGATGACAACGATGCTGATGACTCCTTGATCAACAAGAAGACCAAGAAGGCGATTATCATTGCCGCATGTGCGGGCTTGTTGTTGGCCATTGCCGGCTTCTTCATGTTCAATGGCAAGTCCGATGAGAAGACAGTGGCCGAGACTGAGCAGCAAGTAGTTGATTCGGTCATGACGGTAACGGGCAAGAAGATGACGATCACCCTGGGTGAGTGCAAATACACGGGTAATGTCAATGTTGCTGGCAAACCCGACGGTAAGGGATATGCCGTGTTTGCCAACGGTGACAGCGTGAGCGGCACCTTTGTCAACGGCAACGTTGAGGGTGATAGTATCGTCTACTTCTTTAATGAGAATGGTGATACCTATCTAGGCTCTTTCAAGAAGAATCACTTCACTACTGGACGGTTGACTCAGAAGGATGGTACTTACTTTGAGGGCTCATTTGATGAGAATTATCTGCCGGCCAAGGGTCAGTGGTATAGTAAAAATGGCAAACCGTTAGTTGTGGACGGTAGCGTTAAAAACTAAACGTACTATTATGAAAAGGTACTTGACGATATTATTAATGGCTTTCCTCGTGATGATCTTGCCCGTGATTCATGCTACGGGACAGATTCAACGAGGAACGGTGAGGCCGCCCAAGACCGAGACACCGAAACCTGCCAAGCCAGAAATTAAAAAGCCTAAACGCACTCCCGGCAAACCCAATCGCGGACGTGCACAGTTCGGCTCTCATGGCCGTAAGCCCCGCACTGTAATTCCTGGCAACGGTGAAACTTTTCATCATCAGGAGGAGGAAGAACGGCAATATGAAGTGACTTTCCGCTGCAACATTGATAATGCGACCTTGTTTATCGATGACTATGAAGAGGAAGATGGCCCCAATAGCACCGTCACATTCACCCAAGGTGAATACCAGATCTCGGTCGAGGCTGATGGCTATGAGCCCTGCGACACAGTGATCAATGTTGACCGCGATGGTCAGGTGTTTGATATTATCTTGAAGGAAAAAGATAGGCCTCTCCCCCTGTTGTATGATGACATCGATGAAGACTGGCATCTGTCTTCTCAGTCTTCAAAGGCTAATTCTAAGCCTCAAACCGAGTCCCAACAGCCTGATGAGTCATTGACCTCTCAGCCTGCTACTGTGGAGACTGAGCCTGTGGTAGAGGAAGAGCAGCCTGTGGTAGATGCTGGGCAGCCTGTCGTTGAGGATATTGAGCCAGTTACCGAGAACGAACAAACAGTCATTAAGGAGGAGCCGACCCCCACAACACCAGCCTCCACAACATCGTCTCAGTTCGATGAGTTGTTTCAGCAGTTAGACACTCATTCTGAGCTTGATACCATCACGGTCAAAGGCGTATCATTTACGATGGTGCGTGTTGAGGGTGGTACCTATACACGTTACAAAATCCCCGAGAATATAGAGGAGATCGTCGAAGGCGATGTATATACTGGTGTGCCGCGCGCCCACAACGTGACTGTGTCGAGCTTCTACATTGGAACGTTTGAGGTGACCAATGATTTGTGGTTCGCTGTGATGGCCGATAGCGTGGTCAACGATGGTGGCCTTTACCCGTATGACAACGCAAGCTGGACCCAGTGCCAGGAGTTTATTGCCAAACTGAATAAAATGACTGGTAGGGTGTTCAGATTGCCCACCGATGCCGAGTGGGAATTTGCTGCTCGTGGTGGCGTGAAGAGCCAGGGCTATGTCTTTGCGGGAAGCAACTCAATCGAAGATGTGGCTTGGTATAACGGCAATAGCGATATTGAGTACCATGATGTGGGCACCAAGGAACCCAATGAGTTGGGTATCTATGACATGAGTGGCAGTGTGCCCGAGTGGTGTGCCGACTGGTTCTGGTATTGGCCCGGCGTAGATGAAACCACGCCTCCTCTGGTTAATCCCATCGGAGAGAAGTATAAAGACAAGCGCGTGTATCGCGGTGGCGGCTACGGCAACGAGGCCAGTGACTGCTGTGTATTCAGGTACTTCAACGATAATCCCGACTCAGGCAGGGGCATGGGATTCCGCTTGGCCATGTAATATGCTTGCTGCGCTCGCAGTTTAGAGTTTAGGGTTTAGAGTTTAGAGAAACATCCGCACTCCAATTTTGACTGGAGTGCGGATGCCTTTATTTTTTGCGAGCCCCTTGCGAGCAATAATAAAAACTTAGCGCCTTAGCGGCTTAGCGTGAGGACCAGTGTGCAACTAACTCCTCACTCCTCACTTCTAACTCGTTTAATCTTCCAACCAATGGCGGCGATGAGCATGGTCATCAAGGGACTGATCAGATTAAAGAAACAATAGGGCAGATAAGTGAGGGTGGGGACACCCAGCACCGTTGCCTGAGTCATGCCGCACGTGTTCCAGGGCACAAGCACCGAGGTCACAGTTGCAGCGTCTTCGCAGGTACGGCTCAGCAGTCTCGCCTCATAGCCCTCTTTCTTGTAAACGTTACGAAATATATCTGCCGTCAACACGATGCTGATGAACTGGTCGCCCGTCGTCAGGTTGAGGAAAATGCCTGTTCCCACAGTCGAGGATACGAGACTGAACCTGGTGCGCACAAAGCTCACAATCACATTGGTAACGCTCTCTAACATGCCGCTGGCTACCATCACCGCGCCATAGCACATGGCACAGATGATGAGCCAGATGGTGTTCAACATACCTGCCATACCTCCTGTAGAAACCAGGTCATTCAGCGCCGCAAAGCCCGTCTCGATAGCCGTTGAACCGTAAAATGTGATGGTCAGGCCTTTAATCAATGCTGCCGTTGACGATAGCGAGGTATCGTTAGCGATTTCAGTGAGTATGTGGGGCTGAAGGATCAGAGCGGTAATACCGGCCATGACCGAGGAGGCGAACAGCACAATCAGCGATGGAACTTTCTTGGCGATGAGCACACCAGTGATAATGGGAACCAGCAGCGTCCATGGACTGATGTTGAAGGTCGAAGCTAGGCCATGCGTGTATTCCTCAACCTGCAATGCTTCATCGTTGCCGTGACCTAGTCCTGCCACCAGAAAGATGACCAGCGTGATAAGGATGGATGGGGTAGTGGTGATGACCATATAACGGATATGCTCAAAAATATCTACACCCACCGACGACGAGGCCAGGATGGTGGTGTCGCTCAAGGGTGACATCTTGTCGCCAAAGTAGGCGCCTGAAATGATGGCGCCAGCGGTCCAAGCCTCGTTCACACCCAGTGCGTGCCCGATGCCCAGCAGAGCGACACCGATGGTGGCGACCGTAGTCCATGAGCTGCCCGACAGCAGCGACACCAGCGCGCATATTACGCAGGCGCTCACCAGGAAGAATTTGGGAGATAAGATCTGAACGCCATAGTAGATGAGTGTGGGCACCACACCGCTGATCATCCACGACCCCGAGAGCATACCCACCGTCAACAGGATGAGCAGTGTGACCGCAATGTTGCCGATGGTTTTGCACATCTGGTCTTCGAAGGTCTTCCATGGAGTGTGATAAAACACCATCGATATCGTCACGCACACCGCCAGCCCCAGCAACAGGGCAATCTGGCTGCCGCCGCTCAATGACTCACTGCCAAACAGTGTGATAACAATAGCCAGTAACCCAATCAGCACCACAATGGGTATCGCTGAGACTAGGGGATGTGGCAATTTACGTTCAGTCATATCTCGTTCAATTCTTTTTCAATGTGCAAACTTAATGAAAATTTGTGCAAGTCGAATACAGAACAAAAGTTTTTTTCTTTTTTTATGTTGAGACGCCGCCAACTTTTTCTAAAAGTTTCCAGTTTCTAGCCCTTGGGCTCTAGTTTTTATTGTGAAAAAACTTATTCTGTCCGCATTTGTTTGTAATTTAGCGCCATGAAACAGAAAATAAACCTTTTGGGTGCCTCAATCGTGTTGTTGCTGGCATTCATTACCATGCCGTTACAGGCTGTGAATATTGAGAATGGTGTCTCCAAGCAACTGGCTTTATACCGTGCCGACAACCTCAGGGATATCAGTTATTCGCTATCGTTCACCGTACCTGATGAATTGGACAAGCCTGTATCATTTTTCGAGACTCTGCGCTTCAAGTGGCTGGGGCACGAAGACCTGCAAATTGATTTTCAAGGAGCTGCCAGCCAGATTGATGGCGTCATCATGGTGAATGGCAAGGCTGTCGATGCCCTGGTGCGCAACGAACACATTATTATTCCTAGCCACTATCTGAATTTGGGTGAAAATAAGGTCCTGATTGGTGGCGTCAGTGGTGACAAGGCGTTGAACCGCCATGAAGATTACCTCTACACACTGTTTGTTCCTGACCATGCCCGTAGCGTTTTCCCCTGTTTCGATCAGCCTGACCTCAAGGCGCAATTCAACGTGGAACTGGATCTGCCTGAAGGGTGGGTGAGCCTGACCAACGACACCGAACGTCCCATCCCCACCTATCTGTTTTCATTCACGGCTGGCAAATTCCAAGTTCAACCCGCCATTCGTGACGGGCGGGAACTCACCGCGCTGTATCGCGAGACCGACCCCGATAAGGTGGCTCAGTTGCCCGCCATATTTGACCAGGTGGCGCTCTCCCTGCAGTGGATGGAGCGTTATACTGGAATTGATTATCCCTTTGAAAAATATGGGTTTGTGATTTTGCCGGGCTATCAGTTCGGTGGCATGGAGCACCCTGGATGCATCCAGTTTACCGATCAGCGAATGTTCCTCGGTCCCAATCCTTCGGCCGATGAGCGTATGTCGCGCCTCAATCTCATTGCCCACGAGACTGCCCACATGTGGTTTGGTGATTTGGTGACGATGCGATGGTTTGACGATGTGTGGACCAAGGAGGTTTTTGCCAATTTCATGGCTGATAAAATCTCACGCGAGATGTTCCCTGGTGTGAATCACGACCTCGCTTTTATCAAGACCCATTATCCCGTTGCGATGAGTACCGACCGCACTCAGGGTACACACCCCATCCAACAGCCGCTTGACAACCTCAATCAGGCAGGTTTGCTCTATGGCAACATTATCTACCATAAGGCGCCCATCATGATGCGTAAACTGGAGCAGGAAAAGGGTGCCGATGCCTTGCGTTTGGGCCTGCGCAGTTATTTGCGCCGCTTTGCCTATGATAACGCTACGTGGGATGACTTGATTAACGAATTGGACAAGTTTGAACCCGAGCACAGTGCCCGCTCGTTTAGCAACGTGTGGGTGAAGCAGAAAGGTATGCCTGTCATCTCGTGTGAAATGGATGCAGACGGTGATATGGACATCATCCAGCGTGACCCGTGGGGACGTGGCCTCACGTGGAAGCAGGGCTTTGATGTTGCTGGCTTAAATGCTTCCTCAAGCATTGATGACGTCAAACCTGTGTATATGTACAGCAACCGTGTCATGACGTCGCTACCTGCTGGCTCGACACCTGCTCTCAATGTCAATGGTGAAGGATATGGGCAATTTGTGATTGACGCTCAGGCGATGCCGTTGCTGGCCGATGCCTGGCGTACCATGCCCAACGATATGAATCGTTACGCTGCAGTGCTCAATCTCAATGAGAATTTCCACATGGGGAACTTGACGGCTGGACAACTCTTTGATATGCTGTTCAACTTCCTGTCTCATGAGCCGAATGAACTCATCGCCTCGACGACGAGCGATTTCCTTAGCGCTCTGCTCTCTCGCCTTGATGCCTCGCAGCGTTACACGGCCGAGGGGCGCATGTTCAATATGGCTCAGAGCCACAATCTACAGTCGGTGCGCCAGTCGTTGTTGCGTCTGCTCTCACTTCAAGCCGTTTCGCCCGAGATTATTGACCGATTCTATGACATCTGGAAGAATCAAGATAGCCCAATCCTCAATAATCGTGACTACACGCGCATGGCCTATCATTTGGCCATCATGCGCCCTGGCCAGTGGGATGCGATACTTGCTACCCAGCGTGAACGTCTCAAAACTGATGACGAACGCAGCGAGTTTGACTTCATTTCCCGCGCCTGCAACCCCGATGAACAGGTGCAACAACAATTGTTCGATGAATTGCTTCAGGCCGAGAACCGTCACGTGGAACCTTGGGCACGCTCCCTGCTGGCTCTGCTCAATGACCCCACCCGTGAGCCTTATAGCAACCGCTATCTGGAACCAGGACTCGATGCCCTTGAAGAAATCCAGCGCACAGGCGACATCTTTTTCCCGGGCTACTGGCTCTCCAGCCTCCTCGGCGGTCACCACAGCCCAGAAGCCCAACAAATCGTCAAGACATGGATCAACACCCATCCCTCGCTGGCACCTGCATTGAAAAACAAATTGTTGGAAAACGCTTATTGGCTTCTATTACAGTGAGATAATCGCTAGTGCCCTGAATATCTGCACCATGTAGTTTCTTTTACCTATAGGTGTAGCCATCATAGAAAAATCCTGGTCAAGCCATGCTTAATCACTGCAAATATAAAAAAGAAATCGCAAACAGCCAATAAATTAGCCACTTGCGATACCCATCGTGGAGCATAGCGCTTTCTGGAGCAATATGGTCCGACACGTATAGAGTCGTTAATGTTCGGATTGTCAGTTGCTTAGATTGAGCTATCGATTCTTGACATATCGATAAAAACCCTGTTATCCCGTAAAAGGGGGGAATCAATGTACCCCCCAAAAAAGCAACCTTGCGCACCGACGCGACCCCGCGTTTCTTCTTACTCAAAGTCATACGAATCTGATGCTCACGTCATCGATGGGAACCTGTCGGATGAAGTGGTCGGCATAATGGCGTTATCGTGTCATAAGATGTCTTGTGATGTCTTATCGTATCGCGCTAATTTATTGTTACTCAATAATTTGCGTATTATTTTGAG
>JAEEGL014284509.1_pt1 | contig 23730 bp, 21 predicted proteins | sample 9134231 | NCBI WGS metagenome assembly JAEEGL01 (sample SAMN16246548, study PRJNA631951) | gut metagenome | biome: gut microbiome; feature: rumen; material: fiber-attached | host: Bos | place: Iran: Karaj | collected 2018-10 | reverse complement strand
ATGAAGAAACTGAGGAGCGTGTCAAACAGTATATACTCCGCGGTAATATCATACATAACGTGTTATCGAAAATCAAAACGGCAGATGACATACCCAATGTGTTGAAAGAGTTGGAAAATGACGGTGTGATTTACTCTGAAGAAATAAGCCGTGAAGAACTGGTAAGGATGATTCAACGAAACCTCGAACACCCCATGGCTCAAGAGTGGTTTAGTGGTAAATGGGAACTGTTTACGGAGTGCAACATCCTGCAAATGGAAGATGGCGTTGTGAAACAGCACCGTCCTGACCGAGTTATGACCGACGGACGGAAGACTATCGTCGTGGATTACAAGACGGGACGGGACAAAGAATCAACACGGGAAAAATACGTCAATCAGGTGAGACGGTACGTCAGTCTGTTGGAGGAGATGGGCATGCCCGACGTAAAGGGCTATCTTTGGTATTTAGGAGATAACATTATTTTGGACACACATAATCAGTCAATCGTATGAATAACACATTTCTACAACATGTAGCACAAGATATCGTTAACAAATATGACGGCCGGTTGCATCGCATCGCTGTCGTATTCCCTAACAAACGTGCGTCGCTGTTTCTTAATCAAAACATCTATGAATTAAAAAACAAAACGATGTGGGGACCTTCGTATTTCTCCATTTCAGAATTGTTCTGTCAACACAGCGGACTGCTCTTGGCTGACCCCATACAGTTGGTATGTGAACTATATAAGAGTTTTAAGAAATATACTGAGACGAACGAGACTCTTGACCAGTTTTTCGGCTGGGGGCAAGTGTTATTATCGGATTTTGACGACATAGACAAATGCATGGCTGATGCGTCGAAAATATTCCAGAACCTGAGCGACCTGCACGAATACGATGACATATCCTATCTGGCTGAAGAGCAGAAGAAAATGTTAAAACGATTCTTCGGCAATTTTAGTGAAAGCCACAATACCATACTGAAAGAGCGGTTCCTGAAAATATGGTCGCAGTTGGGACACGTGTACACAGATTTCAAAGAGTGTTTACGCGAAAAAGGCATCGGCTACGAAGGAATGATATTACGTCAGGTGGCTGAGGGCGAACATCAATCATTTGATTTCGACGAATACTTGTTTGTCGGGTTCAATGTCGTACAAAAGGCTGAACGATTCCTGTTCAAGCGGTTGAAAGATGAAGGTAAAGCCCGTTTCTACTGGGATTACGACAACTATTACATGCCGGGGAAAGATGCGGCATCGCTCAAAATCAATAAGCCCGGCAGTTTTATTGCGCAACAACTGGAAGATTTCCCCAATGAATTAAACAGCGATGATGAGAGTATATACCAACAGTTTAAGGGGGAAAAGGACATCACTATCATCAGCAGCGCTACGGAGAATATGCAAGCGCGCTATCTTGGGACATGGTTAGAAGAGCATCAATTGCTTAAGTGCGACAGTCACACTGCTATAGTCATGTGTAATGAAGGAATATTGCCAACACTGTTGAAGCAAATTCCTGAAGACGTGGAATCAGTCAATATCACATCGGGGTATCCGCTGATGCAAACACCTGTGTCATCTTTCATTCAAGAAGCCATCTCCTTGCAAACAGTCGGTTTGGTCAAAGACAGATACCGTTTACATTACGTTTATTCGATACTGTATCATCCATTAGCCAGACATATCAGCGACAAATGCGACATGCTTATTAAAGACCTGCGTAAAAACCGCAGATTCTATCTGAAACGGCAAGAGTTGATCGAGATGGACAAGAATTTGGCGGTGATATTCGCTGATCTGAACCAAATGGGCGAAGAAGGAAAAACATATCATCCAGCCTTGGCTATGGCATCCTATCTCAGGACGCTGCTTAAACAAGTCGGGACGGGCGCCAAAGAGCATGACGCACAACAGGCCAACGCGCTGGAACATGAGGCTATCTACCGTGCATATACTATCATCAACCGATTGTATGGACTGATGAATGAAGGTGAACTCAACATAGACACCACCACCTTCCAACGACTGCTGAATCAGATCATTCTGGGCACCAACATACCCTTCCATGGCGAGCCTGCTGTGGGATTGCAGGTAATGGGTGTGTTGGAAACGCGAAACCTGGATTTTGAGCATCTTCTGATACTGTCATGTAATGAAGGGAATATGCCCAAAGGTGAGAACGACCCGTCATTTATCCCCCATATATTACGGAAAGCATACGGGTTGACAACAACAGAGCATAAAACCGCCATCTACGCATATTATTTTTACAGAATGATACAACGGGCAAAAGATGTAACATTCCTATACTGTAATGCCACTGATGACGGGCATACTGGAGAGATGAGCCGTTTTATGCTACAGTTGCTGGTGGAAGATCCCCATCATAAAATTAAAAGATGTTCATTACAGACTAAACTTCATCCCATGACTCATCAGCCGCAAGAAGTGGCAAAAGATCAGTCTGTCATGAAGGTATTGTCCGAAAAAGAATACTTCTCCCCTACTGCATTGGGAAGATATCTCCGTTGTCCGCTACAATATTTCTATCAGCAAATTGCAGGCATCAAAGAGAATGAAGACAAAGACATGGATGATATTGACAGCCAACTCTTTGGAAGTATCTTCCATGACGCGTCCGAATTTCTTTACTTAAAAATGCCAGACTCTAAACATATTACCGAGAGCGACATTGATAACAAGCTGAAAGACGAAAAGATTATTCAAGAATGTGTTGACATGGCTTTCAAAAAGAACTTGTTCAAAAATGAAAGCTCGTCATTCAAACCAGAATACAATGGCTTACAGCTTATCAACCGCAATGTCATAGTTCGATTCCTCAAAGAATTGTTGGAAACAGACAAAAAGAGTACACCATTCAGCATCATCAATTTGGAGCATGACGTATTTGGTGAATTGGATATAAACGGAAAGAAAATAAAAATCGGCGGCAGGATAGACCGTTTAGACGAAGTGACTACGAGTCAAGGTACGATGGTTCGCGTGATTGACTATAAGACAGGGAGAAAGCAACCAGGTGCGATGGAAAGTGTGGAAGACATATTCTCACCGGAAAAGATTGATAATCATAGCGATTATTACCTGCAAACCATGCTTTACTCGATGATTGTAGATGAGCAGATGGCTCAAGACGCGGACAAAACTGTCAGCCCGATGTTGCTCTTTATCCAACATGTGAAAGATACAAAATACGATCCCGTATTGAAAATCAACAAACAACCCGTGACAGATGTCAAAGGCTATCGTGAAGAATTCATCACTCGTCTGAAAGCACTAATAAATGAAATATTGGATGAAAAGAAGAAGTTCTCTCCCACCCCATATAAGGACCGGTGCAAGAGCTGCATCTACCGTAAAATGTGTTACTAGCAAATAAAATCAAGCGAGGCATCTTGAACCGGATTCAGGATGCCTCGCTATCTAGATGATGTTCCAAGCTGTTTACATAATACCGTCCTCGCGGAGTTTTTCTTGCCATTTCCAAGCAGATGCCAAGACTTGGTCAAGAGGCGTGTCAGCCTTCCAGCCTAATACGCTATTGGCTTTATCAACATTGCCCCATACCTTTTCAATATCGCCTTCACGACGTGGGGCATACGTCCAATTCACCTTTACGCCTGTGGCCTTTTCGAATCCTTCGACCACCTCAAGTGTGCTGACGCCTTTACCTGTTCCTATGTTGAAAATTTCAATCGGATCATTGTCTGTATCAAGCACTCGTTCCATAGCTTTCACATGGGCTTTCGCCAAATCCACTACATAGATATAATCTCGGATACATGTGCCGTCTGGCGTATTGTAGTCGTTACCGAATATTTTCAATTGTTCTCTCACACCGATAGCAGTTTGAGTGACGAAAGGTATCAAATTCATCGGCACACCATTGGGCAGTTCACCAATTAATGCTGAAGGATGCGCACCGATGGGGTTGAAATAGCGGAGAATGATAGATTTCACAGGGGCACCGCTATGGATATAATCGTGAATAATTTCTTCGTTGATTTGCTTTGTGTTTCCATAGGGGCTCAGCGCTTTTTGTATGGGTGCATTCTCAGTGACAGGCAAATTCTCTTTGGTAGGTTGGCCGTATACTGTGCATGAAGAGGAAAAGATAATACCCTTCACCTGATATTTAGGCATCAACTCCAACAGGTTGATCAAAGAGTTGATATTGTTGCGATAATAAAGTAGAGGTTTTTCCACACTCTCTCCAACAGCCTTTGATGCGGCGAAATGAATAATGCCTTCGATGGATGGATATTTCTGAAACACTTCTTCCAATGCCTTCATATTGCAACAATCCACCTGTTCGAAAGCAGGACGAATGCCTGTTATCTTTTCAATGCCGTCAATTACATCTGCTTTGGAGTTAGACAAATTGTCCACTATCACCACCTCGTATCCTGCCTCTTGCAATTCTACAGTTGTATGTGAACCGATAAAGCCAGTGCCGCCCGTCACTAAAATCGTTTGTTTCATATATCTATTGAATTTAGTCTAATCCGAACAATGTTTTTAATCCACCGTCAACGCCTGAGAATCCCATAAAGGCGAGACTCAACAATCCTGCTGTTACAAGAACAATAGCCATGCCGCTCATTCCTTTAGGCACCTTCACCAACGAAAGCTGCTCACGCAATCCGGCAAAAACCGTCAGAGCAAGGGCAAAACCAATGGCCGTTGAGAAAGCATAGACAATGGCTTGCAACAAATTGAAATCTTTCTGTATGACGAGAATCGCCACGCCTAATACGGCGCAGTTGGTAGTTATCAACGGCAGGAAAATGCCCAATGCCTGATAGAGCGACGGAGACACTTTCTTCAAGACAATCTCGACCATCTGTACCAATGAGGCGATTACCAGAATAAATGCCAAAGTCTGCAAATACTCCAGATGTAACGGATTCAAAACATATATTTGAACGATGTATGTGACAATCGTAGCCAGTGTCATCACAAATGCCACTGCGCCGCCCATACCCAATGCTGTGTCAATCTTCTTTGACACGCCCAAAAAGGGACAAATACCAAGGAATTGTGAAAGAACGATATTATTGACAAAAATCGCAGATATGAATATCAAGATGTATTCCATAGTTATGCTTTCTTAAATTTATTGACGATTGCAATCAGATAACCCAATGAGATGAATGCTCCCGGAGGCAGCACGAACAAGAGGATATTACACGTTTCGGGTAACAAATTAAGACCAAAGATGGAACCGGCACCGAGTAATTCTCTGACTGAGCCTAAAAGGGTAAGTGCGAAAGTGAATCCCAATCCGATGCCAAGACCGTCGAAAACACTTGCTAACGGCGTGTTCTTACAAGCGAAAGCCTCTGCACGTCCCAAAATGATACAGTTAACCACAATCAGCGGGATAAATAACCCCAAAGCTTCGTCAATAGCAGGAAGGAATGCTTTGATGCACAATTGTAACACCGTGACGAAAGATGCGATGACCACGACGAAAACGGGGATTCTCACCTTATCGGGTGTGATTTTCTTAATGCATGATATAACGAAATTGGTGCAAATCAGAACAGTCATGGTGGCCAAACCCATAGCCATGCCGTTTATGGCTGAGGTAGTTGTGGCCAACGTGGGACACATGCCAAGAAGAAGCACAAAAATAGGATTCTCCTTGATGAGACCGTTTTTGAATATACTTAAATTGCTCATGGTAATACACTTTTATTTCTTTTTCAATGTAGTTGCGCTTGTTTCTGCATCAGCCTCCTCGTCAGTAAATGCCATATAGGCCTGATTCACAGCCTTCAGGAATGCACGAGAAGTAATGGTGGATGCGGTGATGGCATCAACCTCGCCATCATCCTTTTTCACTTTCAATAGTTGTTCCGGATTCTTTCCTATGATGTCGCCTTTTTCTCCTTTTTGGAACCAGGTGTCTGCCTTGGCACCAAGCCCCGGTGTCTCAGTTGTTTCCAAAATGGTATATCCCAAAATGGCTCCTTCATTGTCAAAGCCTACAAGTACTTTCAGGTCTCCTCCAAAGCCCTGAGTTGTGCTTTCTACGGCAGCACCCAATTCTTTACCTCCAGATGATGCCCGGTGCACAATAAAGACATCGTCTTTCTGATCACCATCCATATCTCGTGAGATGGTGTCATTAGACATAATCTCCAGTTCTCCGCCGCCCATCACTGTTTTGATGCCATCGGTGAGCGATTTCTCTTTTTGCTCAGAAATCGGTCCTTCCGTGATGTGATTCACCAAAGCGAGGATGCCACTCATAACCAGCGCTGTCAACACCAGCACCAGTACCATGTTTTTTAATGATGATTCTAGTTTCTTCATTTTTCTATAACCTCCCCGAAACGTTTTGGTTTAATATATGTATTAATGAGCGGTGTGAACGCATTCATTATCAGGATGGCAAATGACATACCTTCCGGGTATGAGCCCCAATTACGGATAACAACAGTTAAGAGTCCGATGCATACACCATAAATCAGTTGACCTTTGCCTGTCATCGGCGACGTGACATAGTCTGTAGCCATAAAGATAGCACCTAACATCAATCCACCGCTTAGGATCTCAGCCACAGGATTGGCGTAAATAGGATTAGTAAGATGCAGCAGTCCGCTGAATGCGAATACTGTGAGGATAATACTGACAGGAATATGCCATGTGATAATCTTTCTTACCAACATATAAACCAAGCCGATAATCAGCGCCAAAGCACAAACCTCACCGATAGTACCGGCTCCGAATCCGTTGGCGGGGTTACCAAGGAGCATTGTGAAGGAATCGGGCAACTGTTCCAAAACAGACGCATCGCCAGTTTTTATGGCTTCTTTCATCACACTGAGCGGAGTGGCTCCAGTAGTGACATCAGAATAATAGCCCAACTGTCCCACGACTGGCCATGAGGTCATTTGTGCGGGAAAAGATACGAGCAGAAAACAACGTCCTACAAGTGCCGGGTTAAACGGATTGCATCCTAAACCGCCAAACGTCATTTTTCCGATTCCGATAGCGACCAAAGCACCAATTACGATTATCCATATTGGAAGGTTGGAAGGAAGGTTGAATCCCAAAAGCAGTCCTGTCAATATGGCTGATCCGTCTGCAATAGTAGGTTGACGTTTCAAAACATATTTTGAGATAGCCCATTCAAAAAACACACAGGCTGCAACGCTCACAGCGCACACCACGGCAGACCCTAATCCGAAATAAAGGAATGACACGAGCAGTGCGGGCACAAGGGCAATAATCACGCCATACATATTGCGCTCAACGCTATCAGTGCCATGTGCATGCGGTGAAAGTGAAACTACAAATTTTGACATTTCTATTTCATAATAATTGAATACAACGACTATTTTTTAGCATTACGGGCTCGTATGATGCCCATCACGGTAGATTTTCCTTGTCTTATGTTATCAAGCAAAGGACGGTGGGCAGGACAGGTGAACTGACAGGAACCGCATTCGATACACGATGTGATATCCTCAGATTCCGCTTTCTCCCACATTTGCAATGACGATACGGTTGCCAAAAGGAATGGTTCCAATCCCATCGGACATGCGCTGACACATTTGGCGCATCTGATACAAGGCTGAGGTTCTTTCCTGTGTGCGTCATCACCTGTTAATACAGTCACACTGTTCGTGCCCTTACACACTGGTACGTCAATTGAATTGAGAGCCTTGCCCATCATCGGTCCACCCGCAAGCACTTTATTGTCACCTTCAGGCATTCCGCCGCAGGCTTCAATCAAATCTTTCATCGGAGTGCCCATACGGACGAGGAAATTGCCGGGATTTAGCAATTGCTTACCTGTGACCGTCGTGTATCTCTCAAACAAAGGTTTGTTTTTCATCACGGCCTCATAAACCGCGAATGCTGTTCCTACATTTTGTACGATGGCTCCAACATTCACCGGGATGGCAGGAGGAGCAGGAACTTGACGGCGGATGACCGCATCAACTAATTGTTTCTCACCACCTTGCGGATATTTTTTAGCCAATGGAACGATCTCAATATCATTCCGGTCTGCAGTCTTTTGCTCAAAAAGTGCTATCGCTGCCGGTTTATTGTCCTCAATACCGATATATCCTTTGTTGACCTTTGCCGCTTTCATCAACAAATCCAATCCTACGAGAATCTCATCGGCATGTTCCATCATCAGACGATAATCGGCAGTAATATAAGGCTCACATTCCACACCGTTGATAATCACACACTCGGCCTTTGCTGTAGGCGGCGGTGTTAATTTGATGAAAGTAGGGAATCCTGCGCCGCCCATACCTGTAATACCGGCGGCTTTTACTCGGTTGATAATTTCTTCAGGAGTCAATTCGGGATGGTCTTCCAAACGTTCTAATTTCTCAGACCTGTCAATCCCTTCTTCCCATTCGTCACCTTCAACTTTGATGATAATCGACGGTTTAAGGTAACCCGTTGCATCGATAGCATTATCAATTTTCAAGACGGTACCAGAGACTGATGAGAATATCGGTGCGGAAACGAATCCACCAGCTTCAGCAATCATCGTTCCAACTTTCACTTTGTCTCCTTTAGCCACAACAGGCTTAGCGGGAGCACCGATATGCTGGGCAAGCGGGAAGACGGCCTGTTTTGGCAAAGCTGCTACAACGGTTTTCACCTCGGATGTTAATTTATTCTCATCCGGATGTACACCACCCATTCTGAATGTTCTTAATTTCATGCTTGTTCCTCCTTTCCTTTCTTGAGCGTAGTTTCTGCCGTAGAAGTTTTTACTTCCGTTTTCGCTTCCACGTTTTCTGTCTTCACTTGTGTTTGAGGTTCTACTTTTGCTTCTGCTTTAGGTGCAGAGTTATCTATGGTAGGTTTGTCTTTTTTCGGAGGGAAGTTTACCGCCACGATAGCACCTGTAGGACATGCCGCCTCACATTTCCTGCACAAGCGACATTTATCAGAGTCTATATAGCAAAGGTTAGATTCAATGGTGATGGCTTCGAATTTACATTCTTTCTGGCATTTTCCACAACCGATACAAGCCGCTTTACAAGCCTTCATGGCTGCAGCACCTTTATCTTTGTTTACACAACGTACATATACTCTACGGTTCTTAGGTCCACGTTTGCGCAATTCGATGATATGACGCGGACAGGCTTTCACACAAGCTCCGCAAGATGTGCATTTCTCTTCATCCACCTCAGGCAGTCCGGTCTTTTTATTGAGATGAACAGCATCAAACTGACATGCATCGACACAGTCGCCACAACCAAGGCAACCGTATCCGCATCCGGTCTCACCGGAACCAGTCGCATTCATTGCGGTGCATGTTCGCAGACCGTCATATTCAGCGATACGGGCCCTCAACTCGCATGTACCGTTACAACGCACGACAGCCACCTTAGGCTCGGTATTAGCAATAGCCATTCCAAGCAAGTCAGCCACGCGTGACATCACATCTGGGCCACCGACAGGACAATTGAGCCCGTCAATAGACCCAGCGTCTGCACCTTTAACAAGTGCATCCGCCATGCCAGAACAACCAGGAAATCCGCATCCTCCGCAATTGGCTCCAGGCAAGGCCTCGTTGACCACGGCCAATCGCGGGTCTTCTTTAACAGCGAATTTCTTGGAGCAGACATATAGGATCACTGACGCTATCAGTGCAATGCCTCCAAGAACAAGAAGCGCATTCCATAAAAAATCCATCATGTTGTATTTGTTTTAGTTTGATATTTTTTTGATAACAAAGGCATATTTCCTTGACAATTTGTCACGCATCAAATAGAGTACCAGATAATAAGGCAATAAAGAGGCGACTCCCACAACAGCAGCCAAGCCTTCGTCTTTGGTCCATAGATAAACCATCAGGATAACGGCCACCATAACAATAAGAGGCACACCGAATGCCAGCAATACGGCGTGATATGCATTTCCTGCCGACATTGAAACGGTAACATGATCTCCCGGCGCGTAATCATCTGCATTATTCACATGCACATCGATGATTTTTTCTTTCGCCTCGGAAGCGTTACAGTGCTTTGCTATTTTACATGACGCACAGGCAGCCTTCTGTGTAATGAGTACTTTTACGCACCCATTGTGAGATGATTCCACAATGCCGTCGTGATAAATCTTGTTCATAGCAGATGCTACTCGTTTTGCCATGTAGAGTTTGCAAATGCAAAAGTAATACAATTATTCTACATTTACAACTTTTTTTATGGCAAATTCGTTTATCTCAACTTAATCGTTTACGTGTTACAATAGCGGATGTAGTATTCTAATGCCGAGATGAGACTTATGACCTTGAAGGTATAGGAACAGTGTTTTTGGTTCATCTATCACTTTTTTGTGCAATGATGATGCGTTAATCATATGCAAACCGTCCTTATGCCAAACAGCGATTCCTACATGAGCAATGTCGAGTCCGCCAAGTTGTGTGACTATCGCGATGATATCACCGGAATGAACCGCTTTCTTCATCAATTCGTTATTTCCCACAACATTTTTCGGGATATATTTGTATTCCTTTCCAGTGACAGCTTGTTCTTGCTTTCTTATAAACGGAACCCATTCTTTGTGATTATTCAACATCCTATATGATTGCACATGAGATGTCATGTACCCGACATTAACCCTTTGTACTTTCGAAAACGGTGGATTTGGTGATTGTACTTCTTTAACGAAACCGTCAGATGTGTTATCTTCGATCCAGACGGTAAAATAATGCTGTCGGGTAGTATAGCCTATCATTCCTTTAATATATCTTACCTGCTTCAATATCTCACAAAAATCCTTGAAACTGTAAAGATTCTTTTTGGCACATAAAGCGAAGGCCAGCACATTCTCTACATATGTGGTACAATCCAACTGTTTCAAATTAACAACGAGCCGTTCGCGGTCATTCACTTCCAAAGTATGAGCCACATATGGCACATCTATGAATTTATTAGCGAAGTGTATCATCAGGTTCGTACCATCGGGCAACGTCTGAGCCTCGCTGAGCCAATTGACAATTTTAATACTATCTGCCTTTGTGTACTGTGGTTGTGCGCTGACTGCGAGAAAAAAGCAGCCGAAAAGAAATATTGCAATGATTCTTTGTTTCATGATTGTCATGTATTACGTTTTCTGCCGAAATTGACACCGAAATAAATATTGACACTTCCAAAATAGTTGGTCGTGGAGAATTGTTTTTTGCTGTAATTATACGAATGGATGATGGCACTGCCGCCAGCATACCATTTCGACGTGTTCCATACGAAACCTAAGCGCCCCACCCAATCTATATTGAAGTTCGACACAGAGAAATCACGGAAGATACTCCCAAGCGATTCACGGTCGCCCGAAGAATGTTTATATCCAAGTGCCATAGACAGGGAACCTGCCACAAGAAGGTTTTTGGTAAACACGAAATTGTATGCATACCCTCCAGAGATAGAGATATCTTTGTACTTCACATTACTGAATCTCAACCCTTCGTCCAATTGGCCTGATGCCGCCGGGATATGGGTGTCTATGGCATGTTGCAACTTGTCAAAGTCAAAATCAAGTGAGTGACGGGTGTATCCTATGCCAAAGATGGGCGAGCCGCAACTCACTAACTGACGTGTACTCTGGCTGAACGCCGCGGGATATGAGAATTTATGGTGATTAGTGATATAATAGATATTAAAACCAGTGATTCCCACTTTCAAACCGTCAAATGACAAACCCCGCAAAGGTTTCGTGTCGATACCATCGCCCAAATACACAGACCTGATGTTATAGTCATTACCAGTCCGGCGATAAAACAAGTCGATGCCTATTGCTGATGTGTATAAGCTCAGGTCAATTTCTTTTTTTGTATCAATACTGATTTGTGAGAATCCGATGGTATAGCCGAGAAATATCAATTTCCAGCCGAAATAGGGTCCGACTTTGATTTTTGCTTTTGGCGCTAAGCGTATAGATTGACCAGATTTAGACGAAAGGACGTATGACTCATATGAATAAGTGGCTTGAGCCATTGCGGTAAATTTATACTTTTGAAGTTCCACATAATTGGAATCCACCGCGTTGAACTCGTCAATCATCATGTGCAGAGAGTGACCTATTTTTTTGTAAAAAGGTTTCTTCTTTTTTACGGGTATGGTATCATTGGATAGTACTGATATAGTATCATTGGATAGTTCAGAAACAGTTTCAACTGGTATTACATCCGTCTGGGCAATAGACAACATGCAAACCAGCCACATCAATCCGAACGCCAGTACCTTTTTCATCTTAGAATTTACCTAACACACGATCCAGGACCCAATTCACAGGTGTGGCTGACACACTTGTACACTCACAAACATTAAAGCCTTGCAAGTCTTCTATGACAGATTTAATAATCGGCAATTGTACATACGAAGGATTAGGCACAGTAATACTGGTATTACCTTCGGATGTGACCAGCAGAATAGGATCGTAATTGTAGACAGAGAAGCTCAACATCCCTTTATCACCAATCACATCAATACAGTCTTCTTTTGCTGATTTATGTCCGACAAAGCACCACGAACCGCTGCCCAGCAATCCGTTTTCAAAGCGGAAGCAAGCACTTACCGTATCTTCTGCGGAATACAAGCCACCCATGTTGGCACACATTCCTTTTGCATCAACAATGACGCCAAACATATCTTGCAGTAAATCTAACTGATGAGGGGCCAAATCGTAAAAATAGCCGCCACCGGAAATGTCAGGTTGAAGCCGCCATGGCAATTCTTCCCCCGAAGCGTAATCCAAGTCACGAGGGGGACAGGAAAACCTCACTTGCACATTGATAATTTTGCCGATCACCCCATTTTTGATGATGGATTTCACTTTTTGAAAATACGGTAGATACCTGCGGTAATAAGCCACAAAACAAGGAACACCGGTCTGTTCGCTCACACGGTTGATTCGGGCGCAATCATCATAGGATGCTGCCAGTGGTTTTTCCACATATACAGGTTTGCCCGCCTTCATGGCCATAATGGCGAAGGTGGCGTGGGAAGACGGTGGAGTGGCTATGTATATGGCATTGATATTCGGGTCATCTATCAGTTCCTGAGCATCCGAATACCATCTGGGGATATGGTGCCGTTTTGCGTATGCACGGGCCCTTTCCGGATTGCGGCTCATAACGGCATAGACAGATGAGCCTTCTACTTCGTTAAAAGCCGGACCACTCTTCTTCTCGGTCACTTCACCACAACCGATAAAGCCCCATTTCAAGTATTTCATGACTCTTTTATATTTGTCTGCAAAAGTAATAAAAAAAGCGTCTAATCCATATACTTTGACAGAGATTAACACGACTTTTCATCTCACATGAACAGTTTTCCTCTGCAAGAAAGAGTTTTTCGAGGAAATTATAGTAAATTTGCCGTCGGAAAAACAAGAGTAATATGGAAATTAAGAAAGCAGAATTCACATCAAGCAGCCCCACCGTTTCGAGATGCCCAGCAGACAACAAATGGGAATACGCATTTATAGGACGTTCTAATGTCGGGAAATCCAGCCTGATCAATATGCTGTGTAACCATAAAGGATTGGCAAAGACTTCTTCCACGCCAGGAAAAACCCTATTAATAAACCATTTTATTGTCAACAACGAGTGGTATTTGGTCGATTTACCAGGATATGGATTTGCCAAACGCTCAAAAACAGTACAACAGAAATTGGAACAGATGATTGCCGGATATATTCTACAACGGAAACAACTGGCTAATGTGTTTGTATTGGTTGACATACGGCACGAGCCTCAGAAAATAGACCGGGAGTTCATAGACTGGCTTGGGGAGAGCAATATCCCCTTTTCTATCATCTTCACAAAAGCAGACAAACTGAGCGTAGGCAAAGCACAGGCACAAGCTAAAGCATGGATGGAGGCGATGAAAGACCGATGGGAAGAATTGCCACCTTATTTTATTACAAGCAGCCAATCTAAAGCCGGAAGGGAGGATGTGTTAAACTATATCCAAGAAATCAACCAATCATTGGCACAGTGACACCCTACTTAGACATTCAGAATCTGACGAAATCATTCGGTGCCAGAGTACTGTTTGAAGATTTGTCCTTCTCAATCGCCGAGGGACAACGAATTGGTATTGTTGCCAAAAACGGTACAGGAAAATCCACCCTGCTCTCCATCATTACTGGTCATGAAGGGTATGACAGCGGTAGCATCATCAGCCGCACCGACCTGCGTATAGGCTATTTGGACCAGACACCAAAGTTTGACCCTGATGAGTCGGTGCTTGACGCCTGTTTCAACCATCACGGAGATGAAGAGCGTGTCTTGAGGGCCAAGCAGATTCTCACTCAACTGAAAATAAGCGATTTGTCAAGACCGATGCGAGAGTTGAGTGGCGGCCAGCAAAAACGTGTAGCATTAGCAAATGTGCTGATTACAGAGCCAGAACTGCTGATCCTTGACGAGCCGACAAACCACCTTGACCTCGACATGATCGTTTGGCTCGAAGGATACCTAAGCCGTGGAAATAAAACGTTACTGATGGTTACTCACGACCGTTTCTTCCTTGACCGTGTGTGCAATATCATCATGGAGTTAGACATGGGACGGCTTTATACCTACAAAGGAAATTTCAGTTATTTCCTCGAAAAACGTGAGGAAAGAATGAATGCCACCCGTTCAGAGATAGCACGCGCAAACAATCTCTACCGCAAAGAATTGGAATGGATGCGGCGCATGCCTCAAGCACGCGGGCATAAGGCTCGCTACCGTCAAGAAGCTTTCTATGAATTGGAGAAAGTAGCAAAGCAACGGTTGGAGGAACGTCAGATGCGCTTGAAATCACGTAATGTGTACATCGGCAGCAAGATATTCGAATGTCAATACGTGTCAAAAGCATGGGGTGACCAAGTCATTTTGAAAGACTTCTATTATAATTTCGCACGATTTGAGAAAATGGGCATCGTGGGGAATAATGGTACAGGGAAGTCTACTTTTCTGAAACTGCTGCTCGGATTAGAACCACTTGACTCCGGACGATTCGACATTGGCGACACGGTCCGCTTCGGGTATTTCTCACAAGAAGGACTTCAATTTCGAGAAGACCAAAAAGTAATTGACATCATCAGAGACATCGCCGAATTCATCGACATGGGTGGAGGCCGACATATCACAGCCTCGCAATTTCTGCAGCACTTCATGTTTACCCCAGAGGAACAGTACAATTATGTATATAAATTGAGTGGTGGTGAAAAAAGGAAGTTATACCTATGCTCTGTATTGATGAGAAATCCCAACTTCCTCGTTCTCGACGAACCAACCAATGACTTAGATATTCAGACACTTGAGATTCTGGAGGAATATCTTATCGACTTCCCTGGATGCGTTATCGTCGTCAGCCATGACCGTTTCTTTATGGACAAGGTTGTTGATCACCTGTTGGTATTCAATGGCAATGGTGAAATAAAAGATTTCCCCGGCAATTACACACAGTTCCGCTCTTGGCTCGCACTTCAAGAAGAACAGCCGAAAGAGAAGAGACAGCAAAAAGCAGATGAAACGCCCGTCAAACCTACTAATATGGCCCGCCAACGCAAACTGACCTATAAAGAAAAAATGGAGTTTGAGCGGTTGGAAAAAGAGATTGAGGCGTTAGAGGCAGAAAAGGCAATGATTGAATCTGCACTTTGCGGTTCAGAAATGTCTGTTGAGAAAATCACAGAAATGAGCAAAAGATTACCATTGCTAATTGAAGAACTAGATGAAAAAAGCATGAGATGGCTGGAATTGAGCGAAATATAAATCAGCCTATTGCAGAATAATCTATTTCGAGTCACCGAACTGTTAAATATTGCTAATTATGATAAATCATTAATTCTAAAGACCAATTGATTCATCCAATTTTAGTAATTTTGCAGCCGATTTGGTCCGTTGGGGCTCATAAAAGTATTGGCACGACGTCAATCGCCTTGCGGAAAAACCCGTTATACAATTTAAAAATGTACGCTATTGTAGAAATCAACGGTCAGCAGTTCAAAGCTGAACAGGGCAAGAAATTGTTCGTTCATCACATCAAGGACGCTGAAGAAGGTCAGACCGTAGAGTTTGACAAAGTGCTCCTCGTTGACAATGAAGGAGCCATCACTGTAGGCGCACCCACTGTAGAAGGTGCAAAGGTAGTTTGTGAAGTACTTAATCCCCTGGTGAAGGGCGAGAAGGTCATTGTGTTCAAGATGAAGCGCCGCAAGGACTCGCGTAAGCGCAACGGTCATCGTGAGCAGTTCACACAAGTAGAAATTAAATCAGTAATCGCTTAAAAGGAGGACGTAGAAATGGCACATAAAAAAGGTGTAGGTAGTTCTAAGAACGGCCGTGAGTCTGCTGCTCAACGGTTAGGCGTCAAGAAATTTGGCGGTGAGAAGGTCGTTGCAGGCAACATTATCGTTCGTCAGCGCGGCACTAAACACAACCCCGGCCAGAATGTGGGTCTTGGTAAGGACGACACCCTCTACGCATTGGTAGACGGTGTGGTGCAATTCCACAAAGGTGCCCGCGACAAGAGTGTGGTATCAGTCATACCCGTAGCCGAGGCTTAAAAATTTAAAAAACTTATTCCAAACAAACAACAGATTCCTGGTTCTCGTCGAGAATCAGGAATTCTGCGTTTTTAGGGGTTTAGAAAGATAAAAGTCGGCTTTTCGGGTTAAAAAAATACATTTTTACATGAAAACAAGATATTTTTTGTAATTTTGCAAATTGTTTGATACAGAGCAAATAATCCAATAAAAAATATATTTCACATGCTTACACTTAAACTCATCATTGAGCAGAAAGAGAGAGTTATCAAAGGCTTGGAGAAAAAACACTTTAACGGTGCGAAAGAAGCCATTGAGAAAGTATTAGAAACTGACAAACAACGCAGGGAAGCCCAACAGCAACTTGACAAAACCAAACAGGAAGCCAAGCAATTGGCCGCTCAAATCGGTGCTTTGATGAAACAAGGCAAACGAGATGAGGCCGAAGAGGTGAAGAAGAGCGTCGCTGACCTGAAAACGAAAGACAAAGAATTGCAAGAGGCGATGGACAAGGCACAAAAGGATTTGGAAGCTTTGCTTTGCACCATCCCCAATATCCCATACGATGAGGTACCCGAAGGTAAGGCTGCCGAAGACAACCATGTGGTCAAAAGTAATCTGAAAGAATGCACTGAGACTGACACCGTAGGCAATTGGGACGCTAATCCAGAAATAGCAACGGCTAAACTGCCCCACTGGGAACTGGCTAAGAAATATAATCTGATAGATTTTGATCTGGGTGTGAAGATTACCGGTGCGGGATTCCCTGTATATGTGGGAAAAGGTGCCCGTTTGCAGCGCGCTCTAATCAATTTCTTCCTTGACGAAGCCCGAGATAGCGGTTACACCGAGATTATGCCCCCCACAGTGGTCAATACAGACAGCGGCTATGGCACCGGACAGTTGCCCGACAAAGAGGGTCAGATGTATCACTGCGAGATTGATGACCTCTATCTTATTCCTACCGCCGAAGTTCCTGTGACAAACATTTACCGTGATGTTATACTCGACGAGAAAGACCTGCCGATTAAGAACTGCGCCTATACACAATGTTTCCGTCGTGAGGCAGGCTCATACGGCAAAGATGTTCGTGGTCTGAACCGTTTACATGAGTTCTCAAAGATTGAGATTGTGCGTATCGATAAGCCCGAACACTCAAAAGAAAGCCATAAGGAAATGCTTGAGCATGTGGAAGGGCTGTTGAAGAAGCTCGAACTCCCCTACCGCATTCTGTTGTTGTGTGGAGGTGACCAAAGTTTTACCAGCGCCATCTGCTATGATTTCGAGGTGTATTCCGAGGCTCAGAAACGGTGGTTAGAAGTGTCATCCGTGAGCAATTTCGACACCTATCAGGCCAACCGCCTGAAATGCCGTTACCGTCACGCAGAAGACAAAAAAATCGAACTCTGTCATACACTCAATGGTTCCGCCCTTGCACTTCCCCGCATCGTTGCTGCCATTTTAGAAAATAATCAGACCGAGGAAGGTATACGCATACCGAAAGTATTGGTACCCTACTGTGGATTTGACATGATTGATTAAGAAAAACAATTACATTATGAATAAGATAGTTAGAAAAGAACAGTTTTCCGAGAAAGTATTCCTTTTTGAAGTAGAGGCACCGCTCATTGCACAGAGTCGTAAAGCCGGCAATTTTGTCATTGTGCGCGTGGGAAAAAAAGGTGAGCGTATGCCGCTTACTATCGCTGACGCAGACATCAAGCGCGGAACCATCACATTGGTAGTGCAGAAAGTAGGATTATCATCTACCAAATTGTGTAATCTCAATGAGGGTGACTATATCACCGACGTTGTAGGACCGCTCGGCAATCCCACACATATCGAGAAGTTTGGCACAGTGGTTTGCGCCGGTGGCGGTGTCGGTGTTGCCCCCATGCTGCCTATTATCAAAGCATTGAAGGCTGCAGGCAACCGTGTTCTTTCTGTATTAGCAGGTCGTAGCAAGGACCTGATTATCTTAGAAGATGAAGTACGTGCCAATTCCGATGAGGTCATCATCATGACCGACGACGGCAGTTACGGTGAGAAAGGCGTTGTGACTGTAGGTATTGAGAAATTTATTCAGCAAGAACAAATTGACAAAGTGTTTGCCATTGGTCCTGCCATCATGATGAAATTCTGTTGTCTGCTCACTCAGAAATACAACATACCCACAGACGTGTCGCTTAACACCATCATGGTGGATGGAACAGGTATGTGTGGCGCATGCCGTCTGACCATTGGCGGAAAGACCAAATTTGTCTGCATTGACGGTCCTGAGTTTGACGGTGCTTTGGTTGACTGGGATGAGATGTTCAAACGCATGGGCACCTTCAAGAAAGCAGAATTGGATGAAATGGAACATTTCGCCGAACATGTCGACGGCGATAGTGCCAAGGCTGTATCTGAAAATGACGTGAAATCCAAAAATGAAGGCTCAGAAGCGGACGTGGAACCGCTTGAAGTACTGACAGACCGCAATGCAGAATGGCGTCAACAATTACGCAAAAGCATGAAGCCCAAAGAGCGCACTGCCATCGAGCGCGTGGTTATGCCTGAGTTGTCACCTGAATATCGTGCCACTACCCGTCTGGAAGAAGTGCAGACCGGCCTGACCCGTGAGATGGCCCTGACCGAAGCGAAACGTTGTCTTGACTGTGCCAAACCGACCTGTGTGGAAGGATGCCCTGTCAATATCAACATTCCATCATTCATCAAGAATATCGAACGCGGAGAATTCTTGGCTGCCGCCCGTGTTTTGAAGAGCACCTCTTCCCTACCCGCCGTGTGCGGTCGCGTCTGCCCCCAAGAAAAGCAATGCGAGAGCCGTTGTATTCATCTGAAGATGAATGAGAAGGCTGTAGCCATCGGATATTTGGAGCGTTTTGCCGCCGATTACGAGCGTGAGAGCGGGCAAGTGAGTCTTCCTGAACTGGCACCAGCCAACGGCAAGAAAATCGCTGTCGTGGGAAGTGGCCCTGCAGGACTTAGTTTTGCCGGCGACATGGCGAAATACGGATATGACGTGTATGTGTTTGAGGCTTTGCATGAAATCGGTGGCGTGTTGAAATATGGTATCCCAGAATTCCGTCTGCCCAATCACATTGTCGATGTGGAGATAGAAAACCTCAAAAAGATGGGCGTTCATTTCCAGACAGACTGTATTGTAGGTAAGACCATCAGTGTGGACCAACTCGAGAAACAAGGTTTCAAAGGCATCTTCGTAGCGAGTGGTGCTGGTCTGCCCAACTTTATGAATATTCCTGGCGAGAACCTCATCAACATCATGTCGTCGAACGAATACCTGACGCGTGTGAATCTGATGGATGCCGCAAATCCTACAACAGACACGCCGATTAACCTTGGAAAGAATGTACTCGTTGTGGGCGGAGGTAATACGGCCATGGACTCATGCCGCACGGCCAAACGTCTAGGCGCAAATGTGACATTGGTATATCGCAGGAGCGAGGCCGAGATGCCAGCACGACTGGAAGAAGTGAAACATGCAAAAGAGGAAGGCATCCGCTTCCTGACACTTCACAATCCGTTGGAATATATCGGCGATGAGACAGGTGCTGTGAAGCAGGCCGTTCTTCAAGTGATGAAATTAGGCGAGCCCGATGCTAGCGGCAGACGCAGTCCGGTGCCTGTTGAGGGCGAGACCATCACTATCGATGTAGATCAGGTGGTCGTGGCTGTAGGCGTATCTCCCAACCCGCTCGTCCCCAAATCTATAGAGGGATTGGAATTGGGCAGAAAGAATACCATTGCCGTGAACGAGGGTATGCAATCATCTCGCCCCGACCTCTATGCAGGTGGCGACATCGTGCGCGGTGGCGCAACTGTCATTCTCGCAATGGGCGACGGTCGCCGTGCTGCAGAGAACATGCACAAACAATTATCTCTGTAATAACGATTGCAAATCACCAATTGTCAACAATCAATTGTGAATTGTGAATTAAAATGAACGGATTATATACAATATTATTGCTGGTACTGAGCAACGTGTTCATGACACTGGCATGGTATGGTCATTTGAGATTACAACAATCAGGGGTCAGCAGCAACTGGCCTCTGATTGGCGTTATAGCCTTTTCTTGGTTTATCGCTTTTTTTGAATATTGTTGTCAAGTGCCTGCCAACAGAATGGGTTTTGACGGGAATGGCGGTCCCTTTACATTGGTACAACTGAAAGTGATACAAGAGTGTATCAGTTTAGGTGTTTTCGCCGTCATCGCCAATATCCTTTTCCAGGGACAAAGTCTTCACTGGAACCATATCCTTGCCTTTTTCCTGATTATCTGCGCAGTTTATCTGGTATTCATGAAATAAGGTTTCAAGAGGATGGCTAGCGAGGCATATAAGCGGATCATCACACGTTATAAAAAAGCACTGGCCTATTATCAACTGATAGAGGATGGTGATAAGATCCTTGTCGGTGTATCTGGCGGTAAAGATTCGCTGTTGCTGCTTGAATTATTGAGTGGCACAATGCGCATCCATCGTCCAGCGATTCACGTGGAGGCAATTCATGTGAGGATGGAAAACATCACATATGAAACGGATGACGCTTACCTGAAACAATTCGCAGAAGAATGCGGCATTTGTTTGCATGTTGTGACGACATCGTTTGACCCATCTACCGACAAGAGAAAAACACCATGTTTTCTGTGTTCATGGTATCGCCGAAAAGTATTATTCAATTATGCACAGGAACATGGCTTTAACAAGATAGCACTCGGTCACCATCAAGACGACATTATACATACCGCATTGATGAACCTTTTGCATCAAGGACAATTCAGCAGCATTGCCCCACGCTTGAAATTGGACAAAATGCCTCTGACACTGATACGTCCTCTCTGCATGGTGATGGAAAAAGACATTCAAGACTATGCCTTAGAAAGAGCGTTCGTGAAGCAAAAGAAGGTATGCCCTTATGACCGAGACACTCGTCGCACAGATATTCGCCAATTGTTTGACAAAATAGAACAGATGAACCCCGAGGCACGTTATTCCATCATCCACGCTCTCCACTTCCCAAAGCAAGAGAATGAATCATCTACAACGGAATAACAAATTCTACAGAAAGTATTCTCTATGTTTATCTCTTCAAAATGGTTAATGATGGTTAAAAAACGTAGTTGTGACAAAATATTTACTATCTTTGTCAATTGAAAAATTAACCTAAACATCTTAAGAGTTATGAAGAAATATTTTCCTGAATCAGAGTTGATTATCAATGCTGATGGCAGTGTATTCCATCTGCACTTGAAACCAAAACAGTTGGCTGATAAGGTTATCTTGGTAGGCGACCCAGGACGCGTGGCACAAGTCGCATCGTATTTCGACGAGAAAGAGTGCGAAGTGGCAAACCGTGAGTTTCGTAGCATTACCGGCACATACAAAGGAAAAAGAATCACTGTACAAAGCACTGGTATTGGTTGCGACAACATCGATATTGTATTGAACGAACTCGATGCTTTGGCCAACATTGACTTTAATACCCGCACGGAAAAAGATGAACATCGCCAATTGGATATTGTCAGAATAGGAACATGTGGCGGATTGCAACCCTATACTCCCGTGGGCACTTTCATCGCTTCGGTGAAGAGTATCGGTTTTGACGGTCTGCTTAATTTTTACGCCGGACGCAATGATGTGTGCGACCTTGCTTTGGAAGAAGCTTTCAAAGAACACATGAATTGGAATCCGCAGTTGGGTGCTCCTTATGTAATTGACGCAAATAAGGATTTAATTGAGCAAGTGGCTCAGGATGACATGGTGCGTGGCATTACCATCGCCTGCGGCGGATTCTTCGGACCACAAGGACGTGAATTACGCATCCCATTGGCAGACCCGAAACAGAATGAAAAGGTAGAAGCCTTTGAATACAACGGTCTGCGCATCACGAATTTCGAGATGGAGAGTTCGGCTGTAGCAGGATTGTCACGACTGCTTGGACACCGTGCCATGACATGTTGCATGGTCATAGCCAACCGTTTGGCCAAAGAAGCCAATGCCGGCTATAAGAATACCATTGAGGTGTTGATTGAAAAAGTGCTTGACCGTATCTGATGAATCACGATTGGCTACATACTGATACCATTTGCGCTCCCGCTACTGCAGCCGGGGGCGCTATTGGTGTCATCCGTATATCTGGCTCACAGACATTCAATATCATCCAAAAGCTACTGTCATGCGATATCACAGAATGGCAGGCTAATACTGTACATTTTGCGCTCATTCACAATGGTGAAGATATCATAGATGAAGTAGTTATCACCGTATTTCATGCGCCACATTCATATACAGGTGAAGATTCCGCAGAAATCTCCTGTCACGGTTCTCGCTACATTATGAATAAAGTGTTGGAGTTGCTGGTGAGCCAAGGGTGTCGTATGGCGAATCCAGGCGAATATACACAACGTGCGTTCATGAACGGGAAAATGGATTTAAGTCAAGCGGAGGCTGTTGCAGATTTGATTGCTTCATCTAACTCTGCCTCGCACAAAGTGGCCATGAGCCAGTTGCGCGGGCATTTTTCGTCTGAGTTGTCTATGTTGCGCGATCAGTTGCTGCATCTAACATCGTTATTGGAACTGGAACTGGATTTCTCCGACCACGAAGACTTGGAGTTCGCCGACCGTAAAGAATTGTATGTCCTTGCTCATCGCATACAAGACCGCATCACTACCCTCTCACACTCTTTCAAGACCGGAAAAGCCATCAAAGAAGGTGTGCCTGTTGCCATCATCGGCAAGACCAACGTAGGCAAATCCACATTGCTCAATCGTCTGCTACATGACGACAAAGCCATTGTAAGCGACATCCACGGAACGACACGCGACGTGATAGAAGACACAACCGTGATAAACGGTGTCACTTTCCGTTTCATAGACACTGCCGGCATACGCGACACGTCTGACAAAATCGAACAAATGGGCATCGAGCGTACCTACGCCACCATCGACAAGGCAAAAATCATTTTATGGCTCATTGATGATAATCCGTCAGCAGACGAACTGTCCGACATTCTATCACGCTCAAAAGACAAATCCCTGATTATCGTCAGGAATAAAATAGATAAGGATGATGCCCCTCTATCTGATAACAAGGAACAAAAGACAGTGTATATATCAGCCAAATATGACATTGGCATTGAGTCTTTAGAGAATGAGATTTTCCAAGCAGCT